>Ga0082212_10000642_pt1 | contig 50805 bp, 58 predicted proteins | sample TergutNt197P3_FD_71548 | JGI IMG/M metagenome (GOLD analysis project Ga0082212, IMG submission 71548) | Neocapritermes taracua P3 segment gut microbial communities from Petit-Saut dam, French Guiana - Nt197 P3 | ecosystem: Host-associated > Arthropoda: Insects > Digestive system > Gut ...
CTAATAAAAATTTTAAATATAAAAACATATGAAGAAGTAGAACAAATAATATTTAAATATTATTCACCAGATAGTTTCTTAATAAAGACAAAGTATTTAATAATGGAGGTGCTGGGGAATGTATACTCTTAAAGAACATATAGAAAAATTTGAACAAGAAGGGGACTTAAATCTAGATAAATTTTGGTTAATGTTCGGCACTTTTTTAGATAAGTTTTATAAGATTAAAGACATTGGTATGATTGAAGAAGAGCCTTTTCATAACAGCAAAATACCAAAAGAGCTTAAGGCATTTATTACTGCAAGTATAGATTATTTATATAATTTTGTAGGAGAAGATGCTCCAAGTTGGGTATATAATAAAGAATATAAGCTAGATGAACCATATTTTCCAAGTGGATTAAAAGGAGATATAAGGGCAGTAATGTGTATTGAATCTCCAATTGAGTTCAAATCTAAAAATATATTTGTGCTAGCTAATGTATTAACTAGGTGTTAAGAAGGGGGACAGAAAATGGGAAACATAGTTGTTTTGGATGAACTAACAATAAACAAGATTGCAGCTGGTGAGGTTATAGAAAGACCGGCATCGGTAATAAAAGAGATGATGGAAAACTCAATAGATGCTGGAGCTAAAAATATAACTGTTGAAATAAGAAATGGTGGAATTTCTTTAATAAGAATAACAGATGATGGCTCGGGAATTGCTAAAGATGATATGAACATGGCATTTGAAAGACATGCTACAAGTAAAATAAGAGTAGCAGAAGACCTAGAAAATGTTAAATCTATGGGGTTTAGAGGTGAGGCATTAGCAAGCATAGGAGCAATTGCAAATGTAGAAATGATTTCAAGAGTGGCAAATTCGGGGGCGGGAAATAAACTGGTTATTGAAGGTGGAAAAGTAATAGAAGAATCTGAAATAGGTTGCCCAATTGGAACATCTATTACAGTTCAAAACCTTTTTTTCAATACTCCAGTTAGATATAAATTTTTAAAAAAAGATTATACAGAAGCAGGATATATAGAAGATATTGTAACAAGACTTGCATTAATCAATAAAAATATAGCAATAAAATTTATAAACAACGATAAAGTTGTAATTCAAACAAATGGTAACGGGGATTTTAAAACAGTTATATACAACATATATGGAAAAGATATTGCAGATGGAGTAATTGATGTTTCATACGATTATGAAGATATGCATATTAATGGTGTTGTAGGAAAAGCAGAAATTGCGAGGTCTAACAGAACAAACCAAATCTTTTTTGTTAATGGAAGGTATGTAAGAGATAAAACGTTAACCGCTTCTGCAGAACAAGCATATAAAGGAATGCTTCCATCAGGTAAATATGGGTTTGTAATATTAAATATAGAAATGGAAAATAAAAAAGTAGATATAAATGTTCATCCAGCAAAACTAGAAGTTAGATTTGAAAATGAGAACCAAATTTTTAAAGCTATATACAATTCTATTAAATCTGGATTTGAAAAAATGGAAATGTTTAAGCCTGCTCAATTAGAAGAAAAAATGGAAGGGTTTAATCCTGCTTCGTTAGAAGAAAATAAAGAGGAGAAAGAAGAAAAACCAGATACAGGTTTATTTTCAGGTATATTTAAAAAATCTGAAGATGATAACATGGAAGAAGATGAAGACATTAAAACAAACTATCTTGAATCTATATATAATTTTAGAAAAGAACTTGAAAACCTTCAAACTGTCACAGCATCAAGTGATACGAGAGAATTGGATTCTAAATTAGTTAATGAAAAATTAAAGGAAAAAACACAGGAATTATTAACAACAAAATTAGATAACAGTCAAGATACAATGGGTGTTAATGTAAGAGAGGAAATTGCAAGGAACAATTCAGAAATTGTTGCTGATAATAAATTTACAGAAGAAGAGAAATTTAACATAGTAGCAGAAAAGTTAATGGAATCAAAAGTAGGGCTTGATAATACACAAGCAATAGATACAAGCAAAATAAGAGAAGCAATAAATACAGAAACAGAATTAAATGAAGAATTTAAAGAAATGTATAAAAAGACTTTTGGTGTTGAGCCGGTTTCAGTTAGAAAAGAAAAACAGACATTGGAATTAGAAAAAGAAAAAATAAATGTAAGTAAAGAATTTACAGATGCAAACATGAACGTATTTGAAGATAAAGCAGAAGTTAGTCCAGTACAATATAAATTTATAGGAGCTGCATTTGCTACATATATAGTAATAGAAATAAAAGACGAAATATATATTATAGATCAACATGCTGCACATGAGAGAATTATGTATGAAAAAATAAAATCCAATTATTTTGATGAAAAATCAAAACAAGGGCAGCTTTTGTTATTGCCAGATGTTATTACTTTAACACATAAAGAAATGGATATTGCAAAAGAGAATTCAGAAATGTTCGCAAAAGCGGGATTTGAATTTGCTGAGTTTGGAGAAAATACTATAAAACTAACTTCTGCTCCAAGTATGTGTGAAAATATGAACACAAAGCAATTATTCTTAGAAATATTGGACGAGGTAGATACTGTAGCGGTTACTGCAAGAAAAGAAAAAGAAGAAAAGTTTATAGCTACAATTGCATGTAAAGCATCTGTTAAGGCAAACAAAGAATTAGATGAAAAAGAAGTAGATGAGCTAATGAAAAAAATACTGGAATTAGAAAATCCATTTACTTGTCCACATGGAAGGCCAACTGCGATTAAGATGAGTAAACTAGACATCGAAAAGAAATTCAACAGGAAATAAATGAAAAACTTCGTAAAGAGGAAATCTATGCAGAAACCAAAAGTAATAGTAATAGTAGGGCCAACTGCATCTGGTAAAACAAAGATGTCTATTGAACTTGCAAGAAGAATAAATGGAGAGATTGTTTGTGCTGATTCAATGCAAGTATATAAAGATATGAATATTGGAACTGCAAAAGTAACAAAAGAAGAGGCGGATGGAATTAAACATTATTTAATAGATATGGTGTTTCCAAATGAAAGGTATACTGTATCTGATTTTAAAAAAGACAGCGAAAATGCTATAGAAGAAATATTACTAAATGGAAAAACACCAATAGTAGTTGGTGGTACTGGCCTTTACATAAATTCATTAATATATGGAATCGAATATCAGGAAATGAATTTTGATATTCAATATAGAAATGAACTAATAAAAAAAGCAGGAACAGAAACTGGGTTAATGGAATTATATAATGAAGCTATGAAAATTGATAATGAAGCCATGAAAATTATTAGTCCAAACGACAAAAAAAGAATTATTAGAGTTTTGGAAATATATAAAGCAACTGGACACACAAAAACTGAGCAGGAAATATTGTCAAGAAAAAATGGTGTGAAATATGATTTTAAAGTATATGGAATTACAATGGATAGAGAAAAGCTTTATGAAAGAATAAATAAACGTGTAGATATAATGATATTAAACGGACTAATTGAAGAAGTAGAAGAATTAAAAACAAAGTACAACGAATTTCCAACTGCAATGCAGGGACTTGGGTATAAAGAAATTATGGAATATCTAAATGGAAATTTATTAAAAGAAGAAATGATTGAGAAAATAAAACAAGAAACGAGAAGATATGCAAAAAGACAATTAACCTGGTTTAGAAAAAACAAAGAAATTATGTGGCTTAATTCTGAAGATGAAATGGAAGAGAACATAGCAAGAATGGAGAACACAATTTGAGAAAAAAAGAAAAAAATAAAATAAATATTGTACGATTATTTATAACCATATTATTTATGGTGTGTTTAATTTTCTTCATTATAAATAGTACAGAAACACTCAAAAACAGGACAAACACGTTTGTTGTGGCTAATGGTTTTTTGTCATATGAGGAAATAACGGAAGGATATGTAATAAGAGATGAAACAATACTTCAAGGTGAAAATTACAAAAATGGTATGATACAAGTTGTTTCAGATAATCAAAGAGTAGCAAAAAATCAAACTGTTTTTAGGTATTACTCAAATGGAGAAGAGGAAATACAAAATAAAATATCAAAATTGGATGAAGAAATACATCAGGTACTGGAATCCAGTGGAACCAACATATTTTCAAGTGATATTATAAGTCTGGAAAACCAAATAGAAGAAACAATTAATCTAATGTATAGTGTAAACAATATCCAAAAAATGGAAGAAAATAAAAAGAAAATTGAATCATATGTATCCAAAAAGGCAAAAATAACAGGCAGTTTAAGCCCATCAGATTCATATGTAAAAACACTAATAAAACAAAGAGACGATTTAGAAACTCAGTTACAAGAAAACTCTGAAATGGTAACAGCACCGAAAGCAGGACTTATATCGTATAGAGTAGATGGTTTGGAAGAAATACTTAAACCAGATAATTTCAATTACTTAACCACAGAGCTGTTAAACAGTTTTAAATTAAATGTTGGTGCTGTTATTCCAATTAATAATGAGAAAGGAAAAATAGTAAATAATTTTAATTGCTATATAGCAGTAAGCATAAATACAGAAAAATCGTTAACTGCAAAAGTGGGAGAAGTAGTAACACTAAGGCTTTCAACAACAGAAGAAATACCAGCAACAATAGTGTTTATACAAGATGAAGAAGATGAAACGAGAATAATAGTATTTGAAATAAATAAAGAAATAAAAGAGTTAATAGAATATAGAAAGATATCATTTGACATAATATGGTGGAACAGCACGGGTTGGAAAATAAGCAACCAAGGGCTTGTGCAAGAAGACGACAGAGATTATGTAGAGAGAAACAAGGCGGGAATTACAGAAAAAATATTGGTTAAAGTAATAAGGCAAAACGACACATATTCAATAATTAAGAACTATACAGATGATGAACTGAGAGAAATATTTAAGTTTACAGACGAAGAGATAGGAAAAAGGAAGCAAATCCAGCTGTATGATGAGATAATATTACATTAATATTACAAAAGAGATACGAGAATGTTATTTTTGTATAACAATGGTAAAATTTTCTAAAAAAGTATTGACAATATTACAAAAAAGTTAGATACTATATACATAAATAGAATACAAATGAAAAGAAAGAAATTAGGAGGATTATGCAAATGGCAGAAACAGCGATTAAAAAGTTTATTAATTATTTTTGGGGAGAAACAGAAGATGCAGAAGAAGGCTATGAAGAAAATGCAGAAAGCACAGTTTACCCATATGAGTATCAAGAAGAGGAAGAAAATGGTGGAGAGACTTTAGGTATTTTTAAAAGGAAAAATAAAGTTGTCCAAATGCCTCAAACACAACAAATAAAAATGAAGATTGCAAAGCCTACTAGTTTTGAGCAGGCAGAAGAAATAGTTAACCAACTTAAAGGGAAAAATGCAATCGTATTTAATTTAGAATATGTTAGCAAAGAAGTTGCTAGAAGAATAATAGACTTTGTTAGCGGAGCTGTAGTAGCATTGGATGCAAAAATTGAAAAGGTTTCTAATTCAATTATTGTAGTTGCTCCTTTCAATTACGATATAGTTAATGATGTTAATAAAGAAAAGATAGAGAATAAATTTACGGCATCTTGGATTAAGTAGGAGGGTTTATGCTAACACCATTAGACATCGAAAATAAGAGGTTTACAAGAACATTAAAAGGTTATAATGTGGAAGAAGTTGACGATTTTCTAGATGAACTAACTATAGAATATGAAAAATTATATAGAGAAAATGCAGAAATGAAATCAAGTTTAGAAACAATGGAAAAAAATATAGAACATTATAAAAATGTTGAAAACACTCTTCAAAACACCCTAATTATGGCTCAAAGTGCAGCTGAGGATATAAAAGCAATGGCACAAAAACAAGCTGAGCAAATTGTTAAAGATGCTCAATTTGAAGTTAGCAAATCTATAGAAGGATTAAAAACTCAAGAATTTGAAACTAGATTAAAAACAGAAGAATTAAAGAAACAATTTAATGTATATAGAGCAAAAATGGAAGCAATACTTATATCACAACTTGAATTATTACAAGATAAAGACGAAGAAAGTAATATATAATTTGCCAGTGAACACCTGGGGACGGAGAAAAGTGTTCAAATCTTCAGATTTGAACACTTTTCTCCGTCCCCAGGTGTTCACTTTGCCACGTCCCGCCACATATTACAAAAGAATTAAGTATGTATTACATTTGCGTTAATGTTATTGACTTATTGGATATTTGGAATAAAATATATGTATAACAATATGTCAAAGGGTAAAAAAGAACATATGAGAATAATTAGTGGCTATATGAGTGGAACAAAATTACTCACTCTAGAAGGACTGGATACAAGACCAACATTAGATAGAGTAAAAGAGGCATTATTTAGCATAATAAATTTTAGGCTAGAAGATGCTGTTGTATTAGATTTATTTTCAGGAAGCGGTGCACTTCGGGCTGGAATCATTAAGCAGAGGAGCAAAGCTGGCAGTTTTATGTGATAAATCACATAAAGCTATGAATATAATTAAGCAAAATGTTGAAAAAACAAAAACATCAGATGAAACTGTTTTAATAAACAATAGTTTTGAAAGAGCATTAAAAGAAATTAAATTTAATGATTTGAGATTTGATATAATATTTCTAGACCCACCGTATGAGTCAAGCTTCGCTGTAGAAGCAGTAGAAGAGATTATGAAACTAGATTTATTAAATGAAAATGGAATTATAATTATAGAAACATATAATAAGGAAATAACAATAGAAAATAAATTGTTGGAAATATATGACAAAAGAAAATATGGAACAGTACATCTTATATTTTTAAAAAGGTCTTAGGAAGGAATGGTTATAGAGAATGGAAATTTTTACACTGTTAGAAGCATTAGAAGATATTTTAGAAAGAAGTAAAACTTTGCCGTTTACTAATAAAAGTGTTGTTGATAGAAATGAAATATTAGATATAATAAAAGAAGTACGTTTAAAATTGCCAGATGAATTAAAACAAGCAAAATGGATAAAAGAAGAAAGAGAACGAATTATAGCAGAAGCACAAAAAGATGCAGAAGATATTGTAAAAGAGGCTGAAAACAGAATTATATCAATGATAGACGAACATGAGATTACGAAAAAAGCATATGACAAGAAAACTGAGATTATAGCAGAAGCAAATGAAATGTACAGAGAGATTACAAAAGGAACAAGCACATATGTTGACGGAATTTTGGCAAACATTGAAGAGAATATGCTTAAATTAGGTGAGACTTTAAATGGTGTTGAACTAAATATTCGAGATGCTGTAGAAACAATTCAGAATAATAGGAAAGAATTGAAATAGTATCCAGCAACTACTGAGTCAGGAGGATGTTGAATTGGCTAAAAGACGTGGTAAAAAGTCGAACAATATTACAAAAAATTTAACAGCCGCGAGTTTATTTGTGTTAAGTGTATTATTGTTTATTTTAATATATAAAGAAACAGGGCTAATAGGTGAGAAACTAGGCCCTGTATTAGGTGGTCTGTTAGGCGGTGTAAAATATATAATTCCTATAGGAATTGCAGGTATGGCAATAGCTATTGTAAGAGAAGATAAAAATTATATATTATCTAAAACAATTGAACTTTTGGTTCTTATAATTTGCCTATCAGCAATTTTCTCAATATTTGAAATATCATTTATACAAATGGAAAACGGAAAATTAAAAACTGAGTTTGGAACAGCAATGGAATTGTCGTATGATATGGGGAAATCAAATAAAGGTGGAGGAGGCATAGGAATGGCTATAGCTTATCCATTAATCAACCTTTTGGGCATTTCTGGTGCGTCTGTAGCTACAGTTGGAATTGCTGTAATTCTAGTTGTTTTTATATTTGGTTTAGATTCAGGAGTTCTATTTAATATTATTAATAAAATAGCTGAAGAAAGAGAAGAAAGAAAACAATGGAAAATGGCAAAGATGGAAGAACGAACATCGAAAAAAGGAAAGAGAGTCAAAATGCCTGTAGTGGCAGATATGGTTCAGCCAGAAGAAGAAGGAACGCTCCAATTTGATGAAGATGAAATTACTATAAATTTAAATAATAATATGGGGAAAGAGAATAAAAAAGGAAAGCTATTTGGTAAGAAAAATGCAGAAAAAAATGCTTCAGGAGATTTATTTAAACAAGTTGAAGAAACAAAAGAAAATAAAACAAAAGAGGAATTGCAACTTGAGCATAGCACAATAGTACTAGAAGATGATAATTATCAAATACCACCAATGGATTTAATGAGCGAAGGAACATATGGAAATAATATAAATTCAGATGATGAAAAATCATTTGAAGATGTTGCAAAAAAACTTAAGAAAACATTAACAAGCTTTGGAGTTTTGGCAAAAGTAGAAAGCGTTTCAGTAGGGCCGGCAGTAACAAGATATGAGTTAAAACCAGCAGAAGGCGTAAGAGTAAATCAAATAGCAAAACTTGCAGATGATATAGCATTAAATCTAGCAGCAGAGAGTATAAGAATAGAAGCACCAATACCAGGCAAGCAGGCGGTTGGAATTGAAATACCAAACAAAGAAAAGGAAATAGTTCATTTAAGAGATATTATAGAATCTGAAGAATTTAAAGAACATTCTTCTAATTTAGCATTTGCATTAGGAAAAGATGTTGCAGGTGAAAAAGTAGTAACAGATATAGCAAAAATGCCACATATGCTTATTGCAGGTTCAACTGGTTCTGGTAAGTCGGTATGTATAAATACATTAATAACAAGTATAATATATAAATCGAAGCCAAGTGATGTAAAATTAATTATGGTTGACCCAAAGGTGGTTGAGTTATCTGTATATAATGGAATACCACATCTATTTATTCCAGTTGTAATAGACCCTAAAAAAGCAGCTGGGGCATTAGATTGGGCGGTTAAAGAAATGGTAAACAGATATGCACTTTTTGCAGGGAAAGGTGTAAGAGACATAAAAGGATATAATGAAAAATTACAACAAGAGAAATTGGAAGGCAAATTACCTCAAATAGTAATTATAATAGATGAGCTTGCAGATTTAATGATGGTTGCAAAGAAAGAAGTAGAAGATGCAATTTGCAGATTGGCACAAATGGCAAGGGCTGCGGGTATGCATTTGGTTATAGCAACACAAAGGCCATCAGTTGATGTAATAACAGGTATTATAAAAGCAAATATTCCATCAAGGATTTCGTTTGCAGTATCTTCACAAATAGATTCAAGAACAATATTAGATATGGCAGGTGCAGAAGATTTACTTGGAAAAGGAGATATGCTATTTTATCCAATAGGGGCGGCAAAACCAGTTAGAATACAAGGTGCATTCGTATCAGATAAAGAGGTTGAAACAATAGTAGATTTTATTAAGTCAAATGGAGAGGCTACATATAATGAAGATATAATGGAAGAAATAGAAAAATCAAATAAATCAGATAAAGAACTTGGAGAACTGAACGAAGAAGACGATAAAGACCCATTTTTGAATGAAGCAATAGAAATGGTTATAAACCTAGGGCAGGCATCAGCATCTCTAATACAAAGAAGATATAAAGTAGGATATGCAAGAGCAGGTAGAATAATAGACCAGATGGAAGAAAGAGGAATTATATCAGGATATGAAGGAAGCAAGCCACGACAAGTGCTGATGACGAAAGAAAGATGGGAAGAGCTTAATATGGCAAAACCTCCAAAAGAGGAAGAGGAATGAGTGTGAAACTGTTTTCTAAATTAAAAGACTATAATGAAAGATTAGAAGATATTTTAGATAAAAAAGTTTTTTCTTCTAATGTGAAAAATCTTCTTTTAAGTATGGTTTATAAAATAGAAGTTTCATATAATGATTATAGACAAGTTAAAAGGGTGGGAAGAGAACTAGAAAGCTTTTTAGAAGAGATTTTAGAAACAATTAAAAAATATTGTGACAACATAAAAACTGTAGAGCCAGACAGCGAAGAGGCAAAAGTACTTGTTAAAAATAAAGTGAAGGCATTAACAAATGAAAAAGAAAGAAGCATATTGGCTTACCCAACTGAAGTAGCATTATTGTATGCTATTTCAGATATTAAGCCAAAATTTTTTTATGTTAAAAATTCATTTTTATTTAAAAAGAAACTGCAGGAAGTTTTAGTTGATGGGTATAATTTAAGCAATCTTGAGATTTTAAATAATTTTAATGGCTGGTCTTGGGACGACAATCAAAAAGAAAATATGAATTTTATAAACAATTTAATATATCAAAACTTATTACTATTAATGGGGGAAAACTTTTTATCTGATTGGAGAAATTATAGTTCAACAAGAAGGAATTTTTTAAATGACATAAAATCATATATATTTTCAATAACAAAAAATAATAATTACTTTATATCTTTATGTAAAATAATGTATTTGACTATGAGTTCACTAGAAAAAGAGAGTGTAGAAGTTAAGTTGAGAAACAGTTCAATAGAATATAGAAGAATGTTAAATAAACCAAAATATATTGAACAAATAAATATTAAAAAAGATAAATTAACAAAACTGGTAGAAAAAACAAATATTATTTTAGGTGATGAAAAATTACTAATTAAAGAATTTAATAAAAGGAATGAAAAACTTGAAACGAATAAAAGAATAAGCAATATAAAAATTTTAGTTAATATGTTGGAAAGAGAGAAGCAAGCATATTTGGAGGAGATAAAAGACCTTCTGTCTTTAATGAAACCAGAGAACTTTATAAAAAGAAAACAAGAGCTAGAAGGACTAAACCAAATATTAAAAAATGAAAACACTATTCAAGAAGAGTTGATAATACTTGAAAAAGAATTTTTGAAAATTATTGAGAAAAAGTTAAACAAATTAAATACAACAGAAGAAATTATTGATATAATATATGAGCTTAGATATTACAAAAACATAAAAATTACAAAAAATAAAAACATTAAGGCAATAAAAGAAATTGAAGAACTGACTGATAAAATATTAAAAATAGCAATAACAAAAGCATGTAAACTGGGAATTATAAAAATTTTGAGTATGGATATTGCATTAAATTATGAAATTATAAAGTATGCAATAGATACAAGGATAATAAAATTAGAAGAGATTAGAATATGCCTAGAACCCGAAGGGAATTCTTTAACTATAAAGGTATATGACAAAGAAATAGTGGAAAAGCATGGCAAGAAAACATTAGAAAATGCAAAAGAACAGATTGAAATTAAGCAGAAAAGAATAGTTAATTTATTTAATTAGTTAATTGTTAATAGATTTAATGAAATACGAGGCAAAATTTGAAAAAATAAAAGAACTATACAAAAGTATGTGAGTTTTATTTTTTCAAATTTTAACGAAGTAGTTCGTTAAATGTATTAACAATAGGAGGAGAAAGCATGAAAATAACATTTCTAGGTGCAACAAAAACAGTAACAGGGTCGAACTTTTTGGTAGAAGGAGCAGGAAAAAGATTTATAGTAGACTGTGGATTATACCAAGGTAAAATGGCAGAAGAGATGGAAAATGCAGACCCATTTTTATTTGATGTATGGTCGATAGATTTTATGCTACTTACACATGCACATATAGACCACTCTGGGAGAATACCTAAATTATATAATGCCGGATACAGAAATAAAGTGTATGCAACAAAAGCCACATGTGATTTGTGTTCAATAATGCTTCCAGACAGTGGGCATATTCAGGAAGTTGAAATCGAATGGAAAAACAGAAAAAGAATAAGAGAAGGAAAAGATTTATTGCCACCATTATATACAGCAGAAGAGGCATATAAATCGTTGGAAATATTTGAGCCGGTTAATTATGACACAATAGTTAAAATAGATGACAATATAAGTGTGCGTTTTAATGATGCAGGACATATGCTGGGTTCAGCTATAATTGAAATTTGGATACAAGAAGATGGCAAAACAACAAAAATTGTATTTACAGGAGATTTGGGTAATAACGATATACCATTACTTGCAGCCCCAACAATGATAAACAATGCAGATTATGTTATTATGGAATCTACATATGGTGGAAGGCTACATATAAGAAATGACGACAAAGCAAGATTGTTTTTAAATATTGTGGCAGAAACGCTGGAGGGCGGAGGAAGAGTAATTATACCATCATTTGCAGTTGGCAGAACACAAGAAATATTATATGAATTAGACAGGTTAAAAACAGAGCTTGGGCAAGATGAAGAATTTGCAAGAAAATATAATATGATTATGAGTGTTCCAGTTTATGTAGATAGCCCACTTGCGATTTCCGCAACTGAAATATTTAAACAAAATACAGAATTATTTAATGATGAGATTAAAGAAAAAATAAAATCAGGAGATCATCCATTAGAATTTCCTGGACTTATATATACAAGAACTGCAGAAGAGTCGAAAGAACTAAATGAAAGCACTGAACCTTCTATAATAATATCTGCAAGTGGTATGTGTGATGTGGGGAGAATAAAATATCATTTAAAACATAATTTATGGGACCCAAAAAGCACAATACTTTTTGTTGGGTACCAAGCACCTGCAACATTGGGTAGAGCAATTGTTGATGGAGCAAAAAAAGTAAAAATATTTGGAGAAGAAATTGTAATAGATGCGAGAATAGAATATATAGAAGGCTATTCAGGTCATGCAGACCAAGACTGGTTGATGAATTTTATATATTCATTTATAAATAAGCCAAGACATATATTTTTAGTACATGGTGAGCCTGAAGGGCAAAAAGTGCTAAAGAAAAGAATAGAAGAAGAGGCAGGTGTAAATGTAACAATACCTGGCTTCGGAAAGAGCTATGAATTAAAAGAACAACCAGAATTATTGGAAACAGAGCCAATAGTGCTTAAATATAAAAAAGAATTTGAAAGAATAGACATTTTAGAAAGCATAGAGAATTTAAAAGGCAGAATTGTGGGAATTGAAACAGCAGTAAAACAAGAGATTTTAAATACTCAAGATGAAGAATTAAAAATGCTGGATGTTAGAATAAAAGAAATCCAGCTACAAATTGAAAAATTGCTTGCGAAAGGTTAGAGAGAGTGACGTGGCAAATGCCACGTCACCTATTTTAGGATATCTTCTGCTGATTTATCTTTTTCGTGCGATATATCTTCTTTTATTTCATGAACAAATTCTTGTCTATCTTCTGGACGAACTTCATCAACTATTTGTCCTGCTATTTGATTTTTCATGGAGTAGTCTCTTCGTTTGAATGTAGGGGTTTCGGATTTGAGTCTTTCAAATATTACATGATTTTTTACTGAATCCCAACGTTCTCTATATATGCTCTGTTCTTGCTCGTCATCAAAAAGTAAATCTAATAAGGCTTCTACTTTTTCTTTTTCTGTTAAGTCTTTCTGTTTTAATACATCAAATTCTTCTTTCTTGTATTCTGGATTTAACGACATTTCTTTTGAAACTTGTAACAATGAGCCAAACAGTTTTATGTTTTCTCTAACAGTTTCTACATCTATAGTTCCATTTGGCATTCTAAATTCGATTGTGTCTTTTCCATTTTTATATATATTAGTTAAATTGATTCCTCTTTGCCTGGTATCTTGTAGTGGCTTTATGGTTTTATCGAAATCTTCTTGTGTTTCAATGCAAACTTCTCCATTTTCAAAAATTGTAGAAAGATCATTACTGCTTATCATTGCATTTATGGAAATGTTGTCCCTCGGTACTTGACTGGTTGCGTTAGACATTTTATAAAAAATCTCTTCACACTCATTATATATTGTAAGAAAATTTTTCCAAGAGTTATAATCGTTTCCTAAAAAGTCAGTACCAAAATGGATATGCCCACCGCATCTTTCACTTGTATTCAAATCAAGTTTCTGCATAATATTGCAAACAGTTGCTAATGAATACATATCATCTTCTGTACTATGTAAAATAGGACTTACAACTTCAACTCCATTTTGTAAGCTCAGATCAGCTTTCGACTCCCATCCATTTAATGTTTCTGAAATATTTTTAAGAGATTCAGCATAGGTTCCTTCAGCTTCTAGCTCAATACCTATTGTCATATTAGGTGGAAGGTCTAATCCTTTTTTATAAGAAGCATCAGGAAGGAGTGCGAACTTTTCAAATTTCTGATTATCTTGTAAAGAGCATATCATTAAGAGCTTATCTTGTTCGCTAAAATCTATATGCGAGTCTTGTATGTAATGTAATTTTATTTGTTCATCTGTTAATAAACTTATTACTCTTGATTTGGCAAATGGATCTAGGGCAATAGTTTGATCAGTTAAGCAAGTTATTCGTAATTTTTCATCTATTAATGAGTTTATTACGTTTGATTTAACAGATGAATCTGTATTAATATTTTCGTTAGTTAAACAAGCTATTCGTAATTGCTCATCTGTTAATGAGTTTATTATTTCTGTTTTAAAAGATGTATCTAAATCGGTAATTGAATTGGTTAAATCGTCTGTGTCGTTAGAAATAAAAGTTTCTATATCAAAATTTTCTAAATAACCAATTTTTATCTGGTTATTGTTTATTGAATCTATTATATTTAATTTATCCTTTGCAGTAAGCTTCATATCAGGATTTTCTAAATAATCAATTTTCATTTGCTCATTTTCTAGTGATTGTAATATTTTTGTTTTATTTTCGGAACTAAAATTCATATCAGGATTTTCTAAATAATCAATTTTCATTTGCTCATTGTTTATCGAACTTATTATATCTGCTATATTGAATGGATGAAACTGTATATCGGGATTTTCTAAACAACGAATCTTTAATTGGGTATCTTCCATTGATTTTATTATTACTACTTTAAAATCATCATCCAATTGATCATCACTTTGGTCATTAACACATTCTAATCTTTCGTTGTCATTAGATTCGGCTAACCATTTTTGATAAAGACCGAGTATAAAATCTGAAGTGTTTTCATCGTTAGGGAAAATATTGAATCTGTCTAGGTAAATCAGAAAGTTAATCTTTGATTTTAAACCAAGGTTACCAGGATTATCCATCACACATTTTTTTCTCAAATCATTATTTTTAATATCTTTTAAGATATCTAATTTCGTAGCTTCGCTTAATTCTGTATTATGATTTTTTAAATATTCTATTTTCTCTTCATCGCTTAACTTAGCTAATTCGGAAATGTTCATACATTTTCTCCTATTTATAAAGTTTTTTCTTTAGTAGATTTAATATGTGTTTGTAGTAATTTATCTGCAAATTTATTTATAACAATGTAGTTTCCTTTCATCCAACTTTTGTCCATGTTTTTAACAAAAATATTAGCGTTTTTTTGCTCTAGTATATCTAGCCCGCCTGATTTGCATAGTGATAAGAAGCAAGTAATTTCATCATCTATTATTAAACTATTAGCGACATTATATTTTGTAGTGCTGTCAAAATTTTTGTCTCCTTTTATAATTCCTTTAGGAGAATATATAATTGGCTTTTTGTCTCGTACTGAATATGGCAACATAATGGCATACCTTTTTAAAAGCCTTTCTTTTGCTGTTAATTCTTTATATTGTTTACCAAAAATTGTTTCAGTTAATTCATCAATACCGTTTAGTTGATGTATTTGCTTTCCAACTCTTATTATTAAATTTGTCTTTTTAAAAGTTTCCATAATTTAATTAGCTCCTAATCTAAAGAATTTTTTTATTTTATTTAAAATCTTATTTAGTAAATTATCTTGAACAACCAATTCCTTTATGCCAGTTTCGTTTTGCTTGTTTTTAAATATATTATCATAACTATATTTTTCTTGCTTTTCTTCTTCTTGCCTTTGCAATTCTGATTTATCGTATTCAATTAACTGTTGTTTTTCTTCTTCTGATGCCCAATAATCTCTATACATTACAGATAAAATAACTTTTGTTTCATATAATAAGTCCTGGTCTTTTAAATCTTTCTCAGGGTTAATTTTAGCAACATAATTTGATTTATTATTTTTAATAAATTCCTTGAATTTTTCTGGTATTTTATTTAAAGATTCTTCATCTGCAAATTTTAGTATTTCATCAACCTGTGCAAGTCCATCTTTATATGCTTCTTTCATAATATTTCCTTTTTTATAAATAATAGTTATCAACTTTATTATATAACTTTTACGAGTTTATTAGGGGCTTGCAACTAAAACTTAATATAATTGTAATATAAAAATGAAGGATTGTATTTATTGACTTTTTATTGATTATTATATAAAATAATAGCAAATAATTGAGAATAAAATATATAGGAACGGGCGAAAAGCAATCGTTCCTTTAAAAAGGAGAAACAAATGAGGACAAAATATTTTAATGATGGAATAATAGGGAACCAAACAATAACAGCAAGCTTTACAAAAACAGGAGAATTAATAAGGATGTTTTATGGAGCAACAGATTATAAACAGCTTTTAGATACCTTTCATGCTGGGATAAAGATAAACGACTCTGCTCTAATATATTTACATAATGATGTGAACAATATTTATGACCAGGAATACATGAAAGACACAAATATATTAAAAACCGAAATATTAAATACATATTTTAATGTAAGAATAATTCAAACAGATTTTGTACCAATTAAAGAAAACGTTTTAGTAAGAAACTATAAGATTATAAATGATAGTAAGCTTGATTTCAATTTAAACTTCTTAATATATTCAAAAATGTTAACAAATATAAATAACGATACTTGTGGATATATTAAAGAAGATTGTCTAATACAATATAACCACGATTATTCAATTTGTACTTTTTCAAAACAAAAATTATCATCTAAACAAGTTAATAATGTAGCTAGTGTTTTTCCACAAGGTGAAATTGAAGGGAAAGATTATATAGGGCTATCTTCAGACTCTGGAGTGAGTTACGACTTAAAAAAATTAAAGCCAGGTGGAGAAATTGAATTTAATATATACATCTATATTAACGATAATAAGGAAAAGTGTTTGTTAAATGAGCTTGATAATGAAATAGACAGAATAAGAAAAATAGATATGAAAAAAGAAATGGAAGATTTAAAAAAGTATTGGAAAAAACATATAAAAGACCATGATGGGTTAGATGTAGAGAAAAAAGTAATAGACCCTAAAATTAAAAAAATATACAATAGAAGTATATTGTTATTTCCAATGTTAACAAATAAAGAAACAGGTGGAATATCGGCAGGAGTAGAAGTAGATGAAGAAAAAACAAAATGTGGAAGATATTCTTATTGCTGGACAAGAGATGCGGTATTTATAACAAGGGCATTAGATTTAATTGGTATGACAGAAGAAACAGAAAAGTTTTATAAAATATTTTGCAAAAAAACTCAAAGCAAAAGCGGAATGTGGGAACAACGCTTTTATACAGATGGCAGATTGGCTCCATGCTGGGGATATCAGATAGACGAAACAGCAAGTGTAATATATGGAGTTTATGAACATTATAAACAAACAAAAAATAAAAAGTTTTTAAAAGAGACTTTAAAAATGTGTGAGAATGCAGTTCGGATTTTTAGAAAAATATGTAGAAGATGTGATTGAAGGAAAAAATGAGTTTCAATTGAGTTATGATTTATGGGAAGAATTTGAAGGAGTGTCGCTGTATTCAATAGCCAGCATATTTGGAGCATATGACGCAATGTTAAAAATATATAAAGAAGTAAAAGATTTGTATCAAAATAATAGACTGAAAATGGAGGCTATCAATAAACATAAAAAAGCAATAGAAAAAGGAATGTTAGATTTAAAAGAATATTCGCTAAAAACATTTTATGATGAAGAAAAAAGAAGTTATGTAAGAAACAACGAAGATAAAAAAATAGATATTAGCTTAATTGGAACAGTAATACCATTTGGTATGTTTACAGCAAAAGAGAAAAACATACAAAACACAGTTGAAAGAATAAATATGACATTAAGAACATATACAGGTGGTTACATAAGATACGAAGAAGACAGATATGTTGGTGGATATAATCCATGGCCGATTGCAAATTTGTGGATGGCATGTTATTATTTGGAAGCAGGGGATAAAAAGAAAGCGGTGGAGAGTTTTAATTTTGTTACAAAGTCGGCGTCAGAGCACGGGCTGTTGGGTGAGCAGGTAAACAACGACTCATTAAAGCCAGCTTGGATAATAGGTCTTACTTGGAGCCATGCGATGTACATAATTGTTCTTGAAAAATTACTTAACGAAGGTTTAATTTAGTATACAAAAGGGACGTGTTTTTTTGTATACTATAAAAAAGTATTGTGCAAAATTTAATTAAAATATATGGCAATATACTTGCAACATACAAAAGATAATTATAAATTTAGAAAGAAGGTGTTACAAATGAAAACAATGGATTATATTAAAGAATTGAGAGATAATGGAAACAAAATAACTAAAACAGAAGAGGAGACAATATTAAAATGTTTTGGAGAAACAATAAGAAATGAATTTACAGAGAAAGATGTATGGGAGTACATAAGTAAAGTTATTTTTGAATCGAATTAGAAAAAAGTATACAGAAGGTATACAAAAGGGACGTGTTTTTTTGTATAATTTGTTCTAAGGTATTTACAAAATAGGGAATTTGTTGTAATATAAATAAAACAATGGGGGATAATTGTTATAAAATAAAAAAAGAAAGAAGGTAATTATGCCCCGAAAATCAAGAAAAGATTTAGAAACATGTTTTTTTCATATTATAGTTCAAGGAATAAATAAATTATATGTATTTGACAAAAAAGAAGATGTAGAAAAATACATATATTTAGTAAAAAAGTATTCAAATCTACATAATCTAGCGATTATATCTTATTGTATAATGAATAACCATGCACACTTTCTTATTTATACAGAGAGTGTAACAAATATGTCAAAAGCTATGCAAAAGGCAAATACAGTATATGCTAAATATTATAATAAAAAAGAAAATAGAACAGGGTATTTATTTAGAAATAGATATGTAAGTCAGCCGATATTTAATGAATCACATCTATTTAGGTGTATGACATATATACATAAAAATCCAATAAAGGCAAAAATAGTAGATAGGATAGAAAATTACAAATATTCATCATATAATGACTATAGAAATAAAAAAGGAATAATAAATAATGAAGTTTTACAACTAGTTTTTGGCACAAGTAAAGATTATTTGGAAACATTTATTGAAATACATAAAATGGAAGATATAGGAGATGTAGATGAAATATTGGATGATTATTCATATTGTGACGAAGTTATAAATAAATATAAAAATATTTATAATATAGAGAATTTAAGTTATAAGGATGAAACATTAAAAGAACTAACAATAGAATTAAAAACCAAATGCAAATTATCATTAAGAGAAATTGCAACAAAACTGGGGAAGAATAAAGATTTGTTAAGTAGAATGTTAAGAAAATAGTATACAAAACGTAAAGTATAACTCATCTGTACGCATAACTTATCTGTACGTATCTAAAGATACTACAGCTAAGAAAAAATGCTACAGCTGAGAAAAAAACACGTCCCTTTTGTATACTATGAAAGGAAATTGGAAATGGCGAAGAATAGTACAGTATTTGTGTGTAGTGGTTGTGGGTATGAATCAAGTAAATGGCTTGGTAAATGCCCATCTTGCAATGAGTGGAATTCGTTTTACGAAGAGAAGAAAGTAAACAGTACAAGTTATTCGAAAAGTAAAAATACAGAAAAAGCAGAAGTAATTAATTTAAACAAAATAGAGAAAAAACAAAACGCAAGAATACAAACAGGGATACAAGAACTAGACAGGGTTTTGGGTGGAGGATTTGTAAATGGCTCGCTTACTTTAATTCGGAGGAGAACCTGGAATTGGAAAGTCAACACTTATATTACAAATATGTGAAAAAATAAAAGTTGATGGAAACATATTGTATGTATCTGGAGAAGAATCTGGAGAACAAATAAAAATTAGAGCAGACAGGCTTGGAATAAAAAATGATAATTTATTATTTCTAGCAGAAACTGATATTGATAACATTGAAACAGAGCTAGAAAAAAACAATGCTAAATTTGTTATAATAGATTCCATACAAACCATGTATTCAGAAGAAATAACATCATCTGCTGGAAGTGTAAGCCAGGTAAGAGAAATAACAGCGAGGATTATGAAAATATGTAAACAGAAAAACATAACTACCATTATAATAGGGCATGTTACAAAAGATGGAAATATAGCAGGGCCAAGAGTACTGGAACATATGGTGGATGTAGTTTTATATATAGAAGGAGAAAGGTATTTCTCATATAGGATTTTAAGAGGAGTAAAAAACAGATTTGGTTCAACCAATGAGCTTCGGCATGTTTGAAATGCAAAATGAAGGGCTTGTAGAAATTACAAATCCGTCTTCAATATTAATTTCAGAAAGAGAAGGAAACCCAGCAGGCTCTATAATTGTTGTAAGTATGGAAGGAACAAGACCACTTCTATTAGAACTTCAAGCATTAACAACAACGAGCGTATTTGGTATACCAAGAAGAAATGCAAATGGCATAGATTATAATAGATTAACATTATTGGTAGCAGTACTTGAAAAGAAGATGGGGTTTGCGTTAGGTGGACAAGATGTGTATTTAAATGTAGTTGGAGGAATTAAAGTTGCAGAACCAGCTTTAGACCTAGGAATTGTTTTGGCAACAGCATCAAGCTATAAAAATACAAGTATAAAACAAGATGTTGTGGTAATAGGAGAAGTGGGGCTAACAGGAGAAGTAAGAGCAGTCAATATGATTGAAAAGCGAATTAAAGAAGCAGAAAAACTTGGGTATAAAACTTGTGTAATTCCAGAAACTAATAAAAAACTATTGAAAGAGAAATTTAAATTAGATATAATAGGAATCAAAGATATAAAAGAAGGAATGAAATATCTTGGACTAAATTAGGAGTATATTTTAGTTAAGAAAGGAATTTTTAAAAATGAAAAAAATAAGTATAAGTATGTTAATATGGATAATTTTATGTATAGTTACAATATGCGCAATAGCATATGTTTCAGGTACATTTTTTTTAGCTAAAACAGCAAAAATAGTGCATCCAGAAGTTACATTTGAATTGGAAAATTATGGAACCATAAAAATAGAACTCTATCCAGAGCATGCACCAAACACAGTAGCAAACTTTATTAAGCTGGCACAAGCTGGATATTATAATGATAAAATAATTTATGGAAAAGATGAGCTGTGTTTATATGTTGGAAGAAATGTGGATGGCGAACCTGTAATGCCTAGAATAAGCTTAATAACTGAAACTATAGAACCAGATTCAGAACTTGACTATGATTACGAAATACCTGGAGAATTTATGGTGAATGGATTTAATAATAAATTAAGACATGAAAAAGGAGTAATTTCTTTAATAAGGTCGGATTATACTACACAATTAAGTAATCTGGTAAGTGAAAGCTACAATTCTGGAAGTGCACAAATAGGAATTATGATGGGAGAAAGTAAAAATCTAGATGGATATTATGCAGCTTTTGGTAGAATTGTAGATGGATTGGATATATTAGAAAGAATAAACAGCGATTTAGAAATAGAACCACCTGAAGAAGATGAAAATGGAGAAGAAGTAGAATCAGCAATTCAAGTTTTTGCAGAGAAGCCGGTTATTAAAAATGTAACTGTAGAAACATATGGAGTAAATTACGGAATGCCAATTGTAAATAAAGCATTTGATTATATGGCATATTTGTATGAACTATTAAGCCAATACGAATATTAATAAGATATAGGATGTCTTAAAAAAGTATACAAAAAAACACGTCCCTTTTGTATACAAAAAAACACGTCCCTTTTGTATACTTTTTTAGATAAAGGAGAATGTTTAATGAAAACAAATGAAAAAGGAATTACTTTAATTGCATTAATAATTACAATAATTGTATTGTTCTTGATACTTGGTATTGCAAGTACTACAGGTATGGAGACATACAGAAATATGAAAGTACAAAGTTTCATAGCTCAAATGAAATTATTGCAAACCGGTGTTGACAAAATAAATACAGAGTATAGAAACTGGGAAAATCATGGTAAAACACATACAGTAACAATATATAATGGTGGAGGAGAACCAATTGGCACAGAAGATGTGCAATATAACATAAATGATTACATAGATGAATTAATACCAAAAAGGATTAGCGGTTCTGAAAGAAGAGCCACAGGTTTAAAAATTGCAGAGAATCGGAAAAACAAGTGAAGCAAGTAATGCAATAAATGAAATAAAGCAATTATATCAAGGAGAAGATATAGAGGCTTGGACAGATTCAGACGAAGACTTAAATAACTATTATTATTTAGCACCTATTGATATAGAAGAACTGCTAGGGATAACAAATATAAAAGAAGAAATAATAATAAATTTTGTAACAAGGAATGTTATTTCCATAAAAGGGATGGAGATGAACGAAAAATATCCTAGCACAGCAGGAGAATTAAGTGGTAAAAGAAAAATAGCACATAGACAATATGATTTGCCAAGTGGCCAAAATTTATGGCATGGAGAATTAGAAATAGCAGATACAAGCATTGATGTTGAAAGTAAAATAATAAATCATTATAAAGATAATAAAAAAGTAGAGTTAACATTAACAGAAAATATAGCAGGAAGTTTTAGCAGATTAAAAAGAATTGAGCTACAATACATAAAAATTTCTGGAGAGACTTACGATGATTATATAGAAGCTGGAAATTCAGATAGTCAAATTCTATTATTAATTGTGTCAAATAACTGGAAAGCCATTGAAGAATTTGAGTATGATAATCTAACACATACACTTAAATTTAATCTATATGAAGAAGGAGTGTATTATTTTAGAATAGCAAATGATACAGGAAGTGAATATTACATTACTGAAACTGCGCTTGATGTTGCGTTTTTCAATCCTCCAACACTTCCAACTGGAATGAAGTTTATACCAGTTAAATATGTAAACAAAGGAACTGAAACCGTACCAAATTATGTTCCCGTGGGATGTACAATTGATGACCCAGATTGGTACGATTACCAAAGAAATGGAAACAGCAAATGGGCAAATATTATGCTTTTAGATGGAACATATAACGATAAAACAGAAACAGCAGACTATGCCATAGGAGAAGAACTAACAGATCACACAAAGTATGGAAGTATGTTTGTATGGATACCAAGATATGCTTATAAAATTACTGCCAGCAAAAATGTGAGAGTTCAGTTTTTAAGCGATATAAATAAATTGGGTAGTGCAATTAATGCAGAGACATCGAGTGCTACTTTATGGTGGGTTCAGCCAGCTTTTAGAAATGAAAGTAGAAACTCTTTAAAAACATATTATAAAGACTATTATAGTGCTCCAGATATTGAATTTTATTGTGGTGGCTGGGACAAGGAACTGGAAGGAATATGGGTAGCCAAATTCAATACAAGTACTAACATGAAAGTAACTCCTACTACTATTTCTGACAATGTTGATAAAACCAAGATTTCAAATATACAATCAATAATAAATAAAACTTTAATGGGAGACGGAAGTGACTGGGTAGATGCACATTTAATGAAAGAATCTGAATTTGGAGCAATGGCACTATTAACATACAGTACATATGGAAATAAAAATATCCAAAATACAGTTAATATAAATTATTGTGGCGGGGACAACAAATCTTAGTTTAGCAAAAAATAGAATGAAGGGAAGGGAAGTTCTTCTACAGGCAACCCCCATGGAGGCTACGATATAACTGGAGATACAGCTACAAATCCAGGATATATAATCTCTGCTGGCTGGAGGATAAATATAAATGGCACTGCTCCATTAATAAAAGTTTTTGGTGATGATGGAGACGAAATCGATACAAAATATACTACATACTTTTTAGGTGGTACAAAAGATGATAAATATAAAGGAAGACTAGGTGGTGGAATTAAAGACCTATATAATAACGTAGGTTCGGTAAAACCAGCTATGCAAGATAACAAATCTTATGTACTTGTAAAAGGAAAAACTATAACTAATGATGATTTAAAACTATTTGATTGTTATCAATATTCTTTAACAGATGAATATGATGATTTATCATTAAGTAATTTGAAATATAAAATAATACTTGCTGAGAGATTAAGCAAGATTGAAGAATAAAAACATATATATAAATACAAATGGGTGAGACTTTATCAGTTCTCACCCATTTGCATGAAAGTTAGCTTAGTTTCCTTACAGTGACAACATATGTGTTGTTATTGACTGAGAAGTAATGTGAAGTTCCAAGTATTTCAAATTTGTTTTTGTCCAAACCATCCAGGTAAGCCCTGAAGGTCCGAACATCTTTGGTTTCAAATACTGTAACATTCCATTCCCGCAGTTGGTGTTCTGGTGGAAATTCTACCCATTGGTAGAATACTGAATATATTTTTTTCTGGGCTGATACGCCAATGAGTTTGTAGTTCAGGGTTTCCATGTTTTCAAGAAACTCGATGTATTCCTGAACCTTGGTAGTCGAAAAATATCCGACCGAGAGCTTAAGTTCATTAGCGACTGGCTTTTCCACAGTCTTGTTTGATGTGAAGGTTTTGTCTCCACCACCATCGCCAGTAAAGAACCCAAACTTGGGTCCTACCCAAATTGCTAATGCCACTAACAAAACACATATTGCGATTTTTACTGCTTTCTGTTTGCTCATTTTGTCTCTCCTATTGTTGTTTTTTTGTTGTTACATTGGTATAGTTATACACAATATATATAAAAGGCTAATGCCTATATAATAATTATAACATATTTCACATAAAACCGCAAATTTCACTTGACAAATTGGGAGAAAAGGTGTAAAGTATAATAGCATTACACATGAAAGGGAGTGGTCAAATGGATAAACACATTGAAATAAGTATGTTATTAGACACTTATGGAAAACTTTTAACAAAAAAACAATATAATTTACTAATTGACTACTACAATAATGATTTATCTTTATCAGAAATTGCAGAAAATGAAAACATTACAAGGCAAGCTGTTAGAGATAATTTAAAAAAGGGGGAAAATAAGCTTTTCGATTATGAAGAAAAGCTAGGAATTATGAGAAGTTCAATAATGCAAGAACAAAAAATAGCTATAATTTTATCTGAGATTAAAAAGATAAGGGAAAAAGCAACAGATAAAGAAGTAGCAAAGATTCTTGAGGATGTTAAAAACAAACTAAACTGTTTAGTTTAACAATTAACAATTAATAATTAAAAATTAAAAATTAAAAATTAAAAATGAAGGAAAGAATTCGCAAAGCGAATTCTAACAAAAATTATTAATTATCAATTATCAATTATCAATTTTTAATTATCAATTACTAGTCATTGTGACTGTAAGTCGCAGATACGGAGGTAATAGGATGGCTTTTGAGGGGTTGTCTTCAAGATTACAAGAAATAACCAGAAAACTTAGAGGGAAAGCTAGAATAACAGAAACTGACTTAAAAGAAGTTTTGCGAGAAGTAAAACTTGCGTTACTTGAGGCAGATGTTAACTATAAAATAGTTAAAGAATTTGTGCAAGTAGTAGAAGAAAAGTCGTTAGGGCAAGATATCCTAAAATCTCTTACACCAGGTCAACAGGTTGTAAAAATCGTTAAAGATGAATTGGTAAATTTGCTTCGGTTCGGAAGAAAGCAGAATTGGATTTACACCAAACCCTCCAACATTAATAATGTTAATAGGTTTGCAGGGTTCTGGTAAAACAACAACAGCAGGGAAGCTAGCAAATATTATTAGAAAACAAGGCAAAAAGCCATTGCTGGTAGCATGTGATGTATACAAACCTGCAGCTATAAAACAATTACAAGTGGTAGGAAAACAGCTAGATATACCAGTTTATGCAAATGAAAATACAAAGGATGTTGGTTTAATTGCAAAACAGGCTATATCTGAAGCTATAAAAAAACTAAATGATGTAATAATAATAGACACAGCTGGTAGACTTCAAATAGATGAAGTATTAATGCAAGAACTAAAAGACTTAAAAACAAATTTAAAACCACATGAAATTCTATTGGTAGTAGACTCAATGACAGGTCAAGATGCGGTTAATGTAGCAGATACATTTAATAAAGAGCTTGGGATTGACGGAATAGTTTTAACAAAACTAGATGGAGATACAAGAGGCGGTTCTGCGTTATCTGTAAAAAAGATAACAGGCAGACCAATAAAATATATTGCTACAGGAGAAAAATTAAATGATATTGAAAGTTTTCATCCAGAGCGAATGGCATCAAGAATACTTGGCATGGGTGATGTGTTATCTATAATAGAAAAAGCAGAAGAGGCATTTAATGATGAAGAAGCTTCTAAAATAGAAGCGAGTCTGAAAAAAAACAAATTTGATTTAGATGATTACTTAATTCAATTAAGACAAATGCGAAAAATGGGTTCGTTTTCTTCAATATTAAAAATGATTCCAGGGATGTCGCAATTAAAAGATGTTAATGTAGATGACAAAGAATTTGTAAACATAGAAGCTATAATTTGTTCGATGACGAAACAAGAAAGAAAAGAGCCAAGAATATTAAATGGTAGCAGAAGATTAAGAATAGCAAAAGGAAGTGGTACAACAGTACAACAAATTAATAAGTTTATGCAAACATTTGAAATGACACAAAAAATGATGAAAAGTATGACATCTGGAAAAGGAAAACATAATTTAATGAAAAACCTAGACTTAAATCAATTTAAATAAAGTATATAATTTAATTTATATAAAATTTATAGAAGTAATAAGTGTTAGCAAAAGAGTTTAAACATAATCTCTAATCTCTAACCTCTAACTTCTAAAAAGAAAGGCGGTGAAAAAATGGTAAAAATAAGATTACAAAGAGCTGGAAAGAAAAAATCTCCATTCTATCATATAGTGGTAGCTGATTCTAAGTCTCCAAGAGACGGAAAAATAATTGAACAAATAGGAACATATAATCCTATGGTAAACCCAGTTATAATTAAGATAGATAACGAGAAAGTGGAAAGATGGATAAAAAATGGAGCAAAACCATCAGACACAGTTAGATACTTAATAGACAAAGCTAATGGAAATGTGACATCAGCAAAAGTAGCTAAAAAAGCAGAGACAGCAGAAAAAACAGAAGTTCCAGTAACAGAAGTGGTAGCGACAGTAGAAGAGCCATTAAAAGAAGAAGTGGCAGAGGTAGCAAAGGTAGAAGAACCAGTGGAAGTGATATCAAAAGTAGAGACAACAGAGCAAGTAAAAGACGAAGTGGCAGAGGCAGTAGAAGAAAAAGCAATAGAAGATGCGAAGGCAGAGGAAACAGCAAAGGTAGAAGTAAAAACAGAAGAGCCATTAGAAGAAACAGAATCAGCTGAACCAACAGTAGAAACAGTTGCTGAAGCAGTAGAAGAAAAACCAGCTAAAGCCAAAAAAACAAAAAAAGAAAAATCAGAAGAAGAGTAAAATTAATGAATGGTGAATAGTACAAATGTGTTTTGCACATTTGAAGGGGGTAACGAAGATGAAAGACATATTAGAAATAATAATAAAAAACTTAGTAGACAATCCAAATGAAGTATCTATTAAAGAAAATAAAACTGAAAAAAATATTTCTTATGAAGTAAAAGTTAATAAAGACGACATGGGAAAAATAATAGGCAGACAAGGAAGAATGGCAAAAGCTATAAGAAATATAATAAAGGCAATTGCAATGAAAGAGCATATTAGAGTAAATGTAGAATTTCTTGACTAAAATTTTTCTATGTAAGGGAAGTGAGTTGAAATGAAAGATTACTTGGAGTTAGGTCAAATAGTAAATGTTAAAGGACTAAAAGGAGAAATAAAAGTAAATTCTTTTACAGAAAACAATACTAAATTTGAAAAAATAAAAAAAATATTTTTAAAACGCGGAGATAAAATATCTGAACATGAAATAGAACGTGTGGGGTATAGTGGCAACCAAGTAATATTGAAGTTAAAAAATGTTGATACAATTGAAGAGGCAGAAAAGTTAAGAAACTCATACCTTTTAGTAGAAAGAAGCTCGCTAGAAAAATTACCAGAAGAAACATATTATATAGTTGATTTAATTGGACTAGACGTTGTAACTGAACAAGGCGAGCATATAGGAAAATTAGATGATATTTTCAATACAGGAAGTAACGATGTTTATGTTGTAAAAGAAGATTCGGGTAAAGAAAGATTGCTTCCGGGAATAGGCAAAGTTATTAAAAAAATAGATATTGAGTCTGGCAATATTATAGTAAATTTAATAGAAGGACTTTAAATTTTAAAAATTTTTAACGAATTGCGTCGTTAAATTAAAAATTAAAATCCTCACGTGCATAAAGCACGCTCCGGTGTTTAATTTTTAATTTGCCTAGCACTCCGTCAAAACTTTTTAAAATTAGGAGATGAAAAATGAAGTTTAATGTATTAACACTTTTCCCAGAAATGTTTGAACCGATTAAAAAAAGCATAATAGGAAGAGCAATAGAAAAGAATATAATAGAAATTAATTTGATTAATATTAGAGACTTTTCAGAAGACAAACATAAAAAAGTAGATGACACAATATATGGAGGAGGAGCAGGAATGCTTATGAAACCAGATGTTGTATATAATGCGTATAAATCCATAAAAGGGAAAAAAGGAAAAGTTATATATTTATCTCCAAAAGGAAATGTGCTTTGTCAAAGCAAAGTACAGGAACTTTCTAAAGAGAAAGATTTAATATTATTATGTGGACATTATGAAGGAATAGACCAAAGGGTAATAGATAAAATTGTAGATGAGGAAATATCGATAGGAGATTATGTATTAACTGGAGGAGAAATACCAGCAATGGTATTAATAGACAGTGTTTCAAGATATGTTGATGGAGTGTTGAAAAGCGATTCCATATCAGAAGAGAGTTTTTCAAATCGGGCTTTTGGAATACCCACAATATACAAAACCAGAAGAATTTGAAGGAATGAAAGTGCCAGAAGTATTGCTGTCTGGACATCACAAAAATATTGAAAAATGGCGAAAAGAACAATCATTAGATATAACATCTAAGAAGAGGCCAGATTTAGAAAGGAGAAAAGTAAAGTGGATATAATAAAATCAATCGAACATGAACAATTAAAAAATAAAATACCAGAGCTACGTGTAGGGGATACTGTTAGAGTTCATGTTAGAGTAAAAGAAGGCAACAGAGAAAGAATACAAGTATTTGAAGGAATAATACTTAAAAAACAAGGTGGGGGAGTAAACGCTACATTCACAGTAAGAAGAATTTCTTATGGAGTGGGTGTTGAAAAAACATTTTTAGTACATTCGCCATCAGTTGAAAAAGTAGAAGTTGTTAGAGTTGGTAAAGCAAGAAAAGCAAAAATATTCTATTTAAGAAAAAGAGTTGGTAAATCTGCTAAAACCAAAGAGAAAATTGGAGCTAGAATTGGTAATGACGAAATTACTATTAAAGAAGAATTAGTTCCAGGAGAATCTGAAGAAATAGCAGAAGTGTCTGAAGAAGATATAGCAGAAGCAGTAGAAGTTGCAAAAGCAGAAGAAGCAAAAAAGGAAGAAGCTACAGCAGACAACAAAGAAGAAACAAAAGTAGAAGAAGTTGCAGACAACAAGGAAGAAGCACCAGCAGTTGAAACAGATAAAACAGTTGTACAAGAAACTGTAGACACTGTACAAGAAACACCAGTAGAAGAAGTAAAAGAAGAGCCAGTAAAAAAAGAAGATTAATAAAATAGGCTAAGAAAAAAACACCCATTGACTTGACAAAAACTGGTCAATGGGTTATAATCTATATTTGTTAGAGCAAGTATAGTACGCAGGTATCGTATAGTGGTAATACCTCAGCCTTCCAAGCTGATGCCGTCAGTTCGATTCTGACTACCTGCTCCATAACAAGTCCGTGAGTGCCTTGATATCAACGCTCATGGGCTTTTTTTATTTTGTGTTATAATTTACTAGACTAACATGTAAATAAATGTTAATATATATATAGAAATGTGGGTATAATTTAGTGGTAGAAACTGGTGCTTCCGACCCCAGCGCGCGGGTTCGATTCCCGCTACCCACTCCAAAAATTGAGGTGAGAAAAATGTTAAATTTAGGCATGGCAGACACAAAATGGGAGATTTTCAAAGCATCAATTGACTTGTTTTCTGTAGAAGGATATGCAAATGTTAACATAAAAGAAATTGCAAAAGGAGCAGGGATAAAACCTTCAACAATATATCATCATTTTCCAAAGGGTAAAGATGAAATACTTTCTTACATTTACAGATTTTATGATGATAACTATATGGCAGGTTTGCCAAAGTTAGAAGAAGTATTATCCTTTATAGGTAAAATAACTCCAATTGAAATTTTAAGAAAAACTCATTTTTATTCTGAAATCTATTTTGAAAAAGAAGTGCTAGAACTAATGTATAAAATAGCACAAATAGCAGTAATGGAGAGAAAACATGATGATAGAGCAGAGAATCTGCTAGCGAAAATACTTTATGCAATATCACAAAAATATCTTAACACAATTTTAAATAAGATGGTAGAAAAAGATATTATTGAACCAATAGATATAGAAACATTTGTTAGCCTTATTACTCATTATGATACTACAATGCTTTTTTCGCAATATGGTACACAACCTATGCCACCAGAAAAGTGGAATAAAGGTCGTGAACTTATATATAAGTTACTTTGTGTTAAGTAATAAAAATAAGAAACTTGGTAAGAGTTTTTTATTTTTAAAAAACTCCCGACCGATTAATCGAACGAACAAAGAAAGGAGGAACATTTGAAGTAATGGAAGAACTATACAAAAGAACTATACAAGCAATAATAGACCTAGATTCAAAGCCGACAAAAAAAGAATGGGCTCAAATTGCAAAAGAATATGGATTTTTATCCCCTACCTCTGTTTCAAGAATTTACGGAAAAACTTTTACTGAACTTTGTATTGAAATTAGAAAAAAAAGAAATAAAAAAGCATAAAATTTTTTTATACTTGCATTGCAATTATCGTTAATGTTATATATAATATGCAGGAAGAGAACTAATACAAGTATAAATTATAGGGAGGATTTATAATGGGGAAAAATGTTATTATTGCATGTGATTTTAATTCAGAAGAAAAATTGAAAGAATTTTTGAATCAGATGGAAGGTGCAGACCCTAACTTTTATTGTAAAGTTGGAATGGAATTATTTGATTCAGGAGCATTGCAAGGTTTTAATCCAGTAAAAATAATTAAAGAAAGAGGACATAAAATATTTTTAGATTTGAAATTAAAAGATATACCAAATACTGTATCGAAAACTGCCAAAACTTTACTTAATTCTGGGGTGGACATGATTAATTTTCATGCTGACGGTGGATTTAAAATGATGAAAGATGTTTCAGATGTAATTAATGAAGTATGTACGGAACCTAATGTTAATAAACCTATATTACTTGGGGTTACAGTTCTAACTTCAATGAGTGAAGAAGAATTGAGAAACGAAATAGGTGTAAATAAAACTATTATGGAACAAGTAGTTAATCTAGCGAAGCTATGTAAAAAAGCAGGACTTGATGGTGTTGTGTGTTCTCCACAAGAGGTTAAGGCTGTAAAAGAAGCTTGTGGGAAAGACTTTATAACAGTAACTCCTGGAATTAGATTTGCAGATAGCAAAAAAGATGATCAAACAAGAATTGCTACTCCTGATTATGCAAATATTTTGGGAGCTGACTATATTGTTGTAGGAAGACCAATAACGGAGGCTAGTAATCCTATTGAAGCTTATAATAAATGTAAAAAAGATTTCACTGAAAAATTAAATTGAAAGGAAGAAATATATGGAAAATTTAAAAAAGGAAATGGACTCATCAGATGTTGTTGCTCAAAAATTAATTGAGGCAGGTGCTTTTAAAGTAAATACAGAAGCCCCATATCTGCTTAAAAGTGGGATAGGATCACCATTGTATTGTAATTGCAGAGACCTGTATAAAAACCCTACGGAGCAAAAATTAATTATGGACTATTTGGCTAAATTAATAAAAGAACATTATCCAACATGTGAAGCTATATTTGGAACTCCGATGTCTGCAATTTCATTTGGTGCACTTGTAGCTGAAAGACTGGGGTTGCCATTTGGATTTGTTAGAGACGAACAAAAAGACCACGGAATGAATACAAAAATTGAAGGGCCAATAGAAGAGGGTATAAAAATTGTACAAATTGAAGATTTAATTTCTTCTGGTGTAAGTTCAGCAAAACCTGTAATAACTCTAAAAAATGCGGGTGCCAATGTTTTAGGTATAGCTGGTATTGTTGACAACAATTTTATTCCATCTTCAGAACTAATAGAAAATAAAATTGAGTATCACACTATAACAACTATGTCAAAAATTGCCCATTATGCTGGTGAACAAGGGATTATAACTGAAGAGGCATTTGATAAAGTTATTGCATATGAAAATAACCCAAAAGATGAATCTTGGATGTCAGATATAGCAAAAGAAAAAATCTTACAAAAAAGGCTTGCTAAAAAGAAATAGAGAGGTAAAAGTTTTATGATGGAATTACAGTCAAATTCTGAACAAGAAACAATAGAAATAGCAAAAAACGTAGCTAGCAAGTTAAATGGAAATGATGTAATTGTACTTACTGGAGATTTAGGTGCTGGCAAAACAAAATTTGTCCAAGGAATTTTAGAATATTTTGGTTTGGAAAATGAGATTTCAAGTCCTACTTTTACTATTATAAACGAATATAATGCGAAAGACAAAAAAATATATCATTTTGACATATATAGATTATCAAATACAGATGAGTTTTTATCAATAGGTGGAGAAGAATATTTTGGAAATGGAATATGCATAATTGAGTGGGGAGAAAAAATAGAGGATATATTGCCAAAGAATTATATAAAAATAGAAATTGTAAAAGATGATGAAGAGGAAAATCTAAGAATATTGAAAATAGAGTATAAATAATAAAAAGAAGCTTTTCATTTGTCTGAGAGGAGTAAGTGTGAGTAAGTTTGATGAGATGTACCTAAACCTAACAGAAAAAATAATAAATGAAGGATACTACGACCAAAACAGAACTGGTATGGCAACATACAAAATACCACATCAAATAATGCAATTAAATTTAGAAGAAGAATTTCCAATTCTTACAACTAAATTTGTGTCATTTAAAACTGCAGTTAAAGAATTGTTATGGATATTTCAAAAACAATCCAATAATGTAGAAGAATTAAAAGCAGAAAATGTGCATATTTGGGATGAGTGGAAAATGGAAGATGGAACAATTGGTACAGCATATGGATGGATTGTAAAAGAATTTCATCAAATAGATACATTAATAGAACAGCTAAAAACAAACCCGCAAAATAGAAGAATGATAATAAATCTATGGCAAATACCATATTTAGATACTGGTGCTTTAGCACCATGTGTATTTAATAGTTGCTGGGATGTTACGGATGGAAAATTAAACTGTATGTTAACAATACGTTCAAACGATATACCACTTGGAAATCCATTTAATGTTACTCAATATGCAGTTTTAGTACATTTGTTGGCACAAGTAACAAATCACAAAGCAGGACTTTTAACAGTATGTATTAGTAACGCACATATATATGAAAATCAAATAGATGGAATGAAAGAACAATTAGCCAGAAGAAATAAAGCACTTCCAGCTCCAAAATTGTGGATTAATCCAGAAATAAAAGACTTTTATAAATTTACAATAAAAGATATAAAATTAGAAGGATATGAGCATTTGGGTAAAATAGATATGCCAATATCGGTATAAAAGGAAAGGGGACACACCTCTTGCTACGAAGAATATCTGAGTAGTGAGGAATGTCCCCAGAAAGAAAAGAAAAGAGGAAAAGATGTTAAGTATAATTGTTGCAATAGCAAATAATAATGTAATTGGAAAAGATAATAAATTAATATGGAACCTGCCAGAAGATTTAAAGCGATTTAAGAGAATTACAACTGGACATGTTGTAATAATGGGAGGGAAAACATTTAAATCACTGGGGAGAATACTTCCTAACAGAAAGCATGTTGTTTTAGCCAAAAATGAAGAAATTAATGTAGAAGATTCAAATGTAGAAATATTGAAAGATTTATCTACTCTCGATAAATATATTAATTCAGATGAAGAGAATTTTATAATAGGTGGAGCAGAAATATATAAGCTTTTAATGCCATATGCAAATAAAATGTATATAACTCATATATATAAAGATTTTGAAGGAGATGTGTATTTTCCGGAAATAAATGAAAAAGAATGGGAAATAACAAGTAAAGAAAGCGGATTAAAAAATGAGGCAAATCCATATGATTATGAGTACGTTATATATGAAAGGAAATAAAAATTAATAATTAATAATTAATAATTAATAATTAATAATTAAAAATGAAGGAAAAGATATTATGAAAATATTAGCAATAGATACGTCAAGTGATGTTTGCAGTACAGCAATATTAGAAAATGAAAAATTAATAGACGAAAATAATTTAGATAATGGCAAAACACATTCAGAAAATTTAATGCCATTAATACAAGAGCTGTTAAATAGAAACAATTTGAATGTAAAAGATATAGAATTAATAGCATGCTCTGTTGGGCCAGGCTCATTTACTGGGATTAGAATAGGAGTTTCGAGCATGAAGCCTATTGCGGAGGTTTTAAACATTCCAGTCGTTTCTGTAACTTCGCTAGAAACATTAGCAGAGAATGTGAGAAAAGATGGAATAAGAGTTGCTTTAATTGATGCGAAAAACAACCAAGTATATTGTGGGATATTTAATCGGAGAAGATGTAACATACATTGCAGATAATATAAATATAATAATAGAAAAAATAAAAAAATATGATAATATATTATGTGTAGGAAATGGAACAATTCTGCATAAAGATTTATTAAAAACAAAATTAAACAATGTGGAATTTGTAGATGGAAACAAACAATCTGCATTTAATGTAGGTAAAATAGGATACAGAAAATTTTTAAATAACGATTTGCATACTGCAGACACAATCGTACCAGTCTACTTGCGAAAATCACAAGCAGAACAGATGAAAGGCCCAAAAAAGGAGATATAGATAATGATAGACTTGCATATGCATACAAAATATTCTGATGGAGCAGATACGGTTATAGAGCTATTGAAGAAAGCTGAAGGGAAAAGGCTGGAAATAATATCTATTACCGACCATGATGAAGTTTCTGCACATATTGAATTACAAAATATAGAAGTAGAAAAATATTTTACAGGAAGAATTGTACCAGGGATTGAAATCAGGGCTACTTATAAAGGAATAATAATAGAAATATTAGGTTATGGAATTGATATACAGAGAATAAAAAATTCTAAATATATTGTAAGTGAAGTAAAAGAGGGAAAACAAGAAGAGCATTTAGAGAACATGAAAAAAATAGGAAGAGACATAGGGTTAAAGTTCGACGAGAGTATTTGTACAAGTGAAACAAAAGTATTTGCTTCAAAGGTATTTGGAGATGAAATATTTAAACATGAAGGAAATAAAGATATAATAGAAAAATACAGATTGGGCGCAAATGGGAGCGATTTTTATAGAAATGGAGAATCAAATCCTGATAGTATCTTCTACATAGAAAACGGACTTTCTGAAATAAAAATAATAATTAATGAAATACATGAAGCTGGCGGATTGGCTTTTATGGCACATCCATTTCTTTATTCTTTTGAAGATAAATTAAAAACTATTGAAGAAATTTTGAGAAATACAAATATAGATGGATTAGAATGTTATTATTATTCATTTAGTGAAGAACAGACTAAACAGCTAGTAGATTTATGTATTAAATACAATAAATATAAATCAGGTGGAAGTGATTATCATAGAGAAGGAAATCTTAACAGGCAAATGGGAATAGGAAGAGGCAATTTAAACATAACTTATGAATTAGTAAAAGATTGGATTGATAAATTATGAACATAGAAAATATGACACTTAAAGATTTTGATGAAATAAAAGACAATTTGAAAGAAGATTTTGATGAATTTTGGGGAGCATCAATTCTAAAAAGTGAATTGGAGAATGAAAATTCAAAATATATTGTTGCAAAAGAGAGTGGAGAAATAGTTGGTTTTGGTGGAATATGGTTTTCTCCTGTTGATGCACAAATAACAAATATTGTAGTTAAAAAACAGGCGAGAAAAAGAGGAATAGGAAGTCTGCTTTTAGAGAAACTAATAGAAATTGCAAAACAAAGTGAGAAAGATAATATTAGTTTAGAAGTAAATGAAAAAAATATTGAAGCCATAAAGTTATATGAAAAATATAATTTTAAAATATTGGGAATAAGAAAAAACTATTATAATGGAAAAGAAAATGCAATAATTATGACAAAATTTTTCGAATAATGTAATTGCATTATTTTTTTGTTTGATATATAATGCATGTATATGTAATATACGGAGGAAAAAATGATAAGGAACAACGAATTATCGCCAAAAGATTTGAAAGAAATATGTAACCCAGATTCTTTTAAATTTGAAACTACAAAAGAACTTATTGAAACAACAGACTTAGTATATGGGCAAGAAAGAGGACTAAAAGCATTAGAGTTCGGTGCAGATATGTCTATGAAAGGGTACAACATGTACCTAGAAGGGCCGTCTGGAGTTGGAAAAACAATATATTCAAAAAAGTTTCTAGATAAAAAAGCTGAAAAAGGCAAAGTGCCAAGTGATTGGGTATATATATATAATTTTGAAAACCCAAACAATCCAGTGGCAGTTTCTTTTCCTGCAGGGCAAGGGAAAGTTTTTAAAGATGCCATGGAAGATTTTGTAAAAGACGTAAGAAGAGATATAAAGAAAACTTTTAATAATGATGATTTTGAAAAAGAAAAAAGTATTATAAAACAGGAATTTGAAAATAAAAGACAAACGTTGTTAGATAAATTAAATAAGCGAACGATGGTACAGGGTTTTCAAGTAAAAGCAACAGCTAATGGTGTGTATATGATGCCAGTATTGGATGGCAAAGTATTGGCAGAAGAAGAATATGAAGCACTTGAAGATAGTATAAAAAAAGAATTTGAAGAACGTTCTAATTTAGTACAAGAACAAGTATTCCAAGCATTGGCAGAAATAAAAACAATTGAAAGAGAGTCTGAAAAAAAGGTAGAGGAATGGCAAGGCAATATTGCATTAATGACAATAAATGTTCATATAAATTCTTTAAAAGCAAACTATAAGCGAAATAAAAAAATAGGTACATTTTTAGATAATGTAAAAAAAGATATATTAAAAAATATTGGTGTGTTTCTAGAACCAGAGCCTGACCCAAGTGCACCACAACAGCCAATATCTCCGATGCAAAAGCCAGAGTTAAAAGAACCATGGCTTAATTATAGAGTAAATTTATTGGTAGATAATAGTAAGACTGAAGGCGAACCAGTTATAATGGATACAAACTATTCATACCACAATATTTTTGGAAAACTTGAATATGAAAACCAATATGGTGTATTGAAAACCGATTTTACAATGATAAAACCGGGTCTGCTTCATCAAGCAAATGGTGGATACATTATTTTTCAAGCAAAAGATTTATTGTTAAATCCAGCATGTTATGAAACTTTGAAAAAGGCATTGAAAGTAAAAGAATTATCAATTGAAAGTGGTTCAGACCAGAGGTCTAATGCAATACTTGTTTCTATTAAACCAGAACCAATACCATTAGATGTAAAAGTATTGTTGATTGGAAACTCTGGTATATATCATACACTTCTTGCAATGGATGATGATTTCAGAAAACTGTTTAAAATTAAAGTTGAGTTTGAAGAAGATGCACCAAGAACAGATGAAAATATTGAAAGGCTTTCAAAATTTGTTAGAACACTTAGTACACAAGAAGAGTTATTGGATTTAGATAAAGAAGCTATGGGAAAAGTAGTTGAATTTGCATCTAAACTTTCTGGAGATAAGAAAAAACTTTCAACACAATTTAGTGAAATTGCAGAAATTGTTGGAGAAGCTTCTGAATGGGCAAAAGAAGATAAACAAAAACTGGTAACTAAAGAATACATTCAAAAAGCATTAAATGAAAGAAGTGAAAGAGTAAAAAAATATGATGCAAGATACCTTGAAATGATAAAAGAAGAATCGCTTCTAATAGATACACAAGGATTAAAAGTTGGACAAATAAACGGTTTAACTGTAATAACAATAGGAGACTATTCGTTTGGTAAGCCTGCAAGAATTACAGCAAGCACATATATGGGAAAAAGCGGAATAGTAAATATTGAAAGAGAAGTTGAAATGTCTGGTTCTTCACATTCAAAAGGTGTGTTTATTTTATCTGGCTATTTAGGAACACAATTTGCACAAGAAATGCCACTTTCATTAACTGCAAGTATATGCTTTGAGCAAATGTATGGTGGAGTGGATGGAGATAGTGCATCAAGTACAGAAGCATATGCAATATTATCGAGCTTGTCTGGAATTGCAATTAATCAATCTATTGCAGTAACAGGTTCAATAAACCAAAAAGGAGAAATACAGCCAATTGGAGGAGTAAATGAAAAAATAGAAGGATTTTATCAGATATGTAAAATGAGAGGATTTAATGGACAGCAAGGAGTTATAATTCCAGTACAAAATGTGAGAAACTTACATTTATCGGATGAGGTAATAGAAACAGTAAAAAGAGGAGAGTTTCATGTTTATGCTGTGAAAACTGTAGAAGAGGGAATAGAAATATTAACAGGAGTACCAGCAGGAATGAAAGATAAAAACGGAAACTTCCCATTAGGTACAATAAATTATTTGGCATATGAGAAACTAAAGAAATTTACAGATTATTCAAATAAGATGAAAGAATAAAGGGAGCTATATAAGATGGAAAAGAAAAGCTTTAAAATAGGAATATGGTTTAACATATTTATAGCAGTTTTATTAATAGCAATGATTGGAACATTATGTTGGTATGTCTATACTAATAGGGGATTAGATAATGAACCAGCAAATGGAGAAGTTTTGAATAATCTAGAACAAGAGAGTGATGAGGCTAATAATGGAGATGAAGATCAAACATGGTCTTGGATTGTAGAACCGAAATTTGAATATGGTGAAATTAATTATGCTAATGGCAAATACCTTACATATGTGGATAATAAACAAAAATTGGTTAATATAAATACTTGTGAGCCATACGATGTTGGTGAACATGATTTAACTGAATGGTTTCATAGTTCAACTGCCTTATATGATGAAAAAAATAATATATTGGGTTTCTTTTATGATGAGGTTCAAGGCATTATAGTATCATCATTTAAAGAAATGTTCAAAAAAGATAATTTTTTATATGAACCGGATATTATTAATTTGTTGGAAAATGGTGAAGGCGTTTTTGCAGTTCTATCTGTAGAGTTTTTAAATCCTGAAAAAGTTAAAGAAGGTGATTGGACTTCTTATGATTATGATTACAATACGGATAAATATGCACTTGCAAATAAAAGTGGTTTAACTACTGATTTTATTTTTGATTATTTTAAGTATCCCTGTACACCAACACCTGCTATAAAAGTTGAAGAAAAATGGGGATTTATAAACAGTGATGGAAATTTTATTATTGAACCTACATTTGAGGATGCAGTTAACATTGATGATGAAACGGCATTCGTTAAAGTAGATGGCAAATGGGGAATAATTAGTAAGTATAATAAAGAAAACAATAAATCAATTATAAATTTTTTAAGCAAAATTAGTGAGGGTTTCCATTATTCAAAATATAAGTTGTATGAAGATAATTACGACAGAAAAAGTGAAATAGAAGCATATAAAGACATGCAGATACTAGATGAAGAAGATATGTTGATATTTGCTTTATTTGTAAATGATGAAATTTGGGCTGAAACTTGGAATGATGAAAGCAATATTAGAATTGATGCAAGTAAAGATGATGTCGTTATAGAAGCGTTTGTGACAGGTGAAGGGCAAAAGTTTTTACCAGAAAACTATATATCCGAAATAATAGAAAAATATTTTGGAAAGAAAAATATAAATTATTTAAATCTGGATTTAGAAAAGATAATGGTAGGTGGCGCAGGGTATAATGTAACCAAAAGAGCATTTCAACGATATACGGAACTTGGTGAATCAATTGGGGATATTTACAAATTTGTAAAGCTGGAAAAGTTGGATTCAGAAAACAATTATGCATTATATTTTGATGTTTATTCAGGGTATGATTTATCGGAAAAATTATATCTAGAATGCAAATATGAATATACATTTTTTAAAGATTTTTTTAAAACAGTAAATTCAGGAATATTCGATATATATATAAAAGATGTTGAAAAAAGAAGGTTAGAAAAGTTATTGTTAAAACAAATGGTGGAAGAAGATAATAGATATGTAATTGTAGGGCGTCAAATGATACCATAGGGAAACATTAATAAAATTTAGATTGCGGGTGTAGGCTAATGTATGATATACTAACTAAGAGGTGATTTTTTATGCCAGAAAGTATTAACAATGTATTAGAAGAATTTGTAAGTGAAATTTATAATTTATTGGGTGATAGAGTAAAAAAGATTATACTTTATGGCTCTTATGCTCGTGGAGATTATAATGAGCATTCAGATATCGACATAATGGTTCTAACCGATTTAACTGATGATGAAATAATAGAATATAGAGGTAAAATATGGGATTTTACTTATGACATTGAATTAGATAACAATGTTATTCTTTCTCCTTTAATAAAAAATATAGACAAGTTCAATTCGTGGCTAGAAGTAAAACCATTTTATATGAATGTTGTAAGTGAAGGAGTGGTGTTACATGGATAAAAAAACTGATTTAGATTTGGCAAAATATAGATTAGAACAAGCTAAAGAAAGTTTGACTGATGCGGAATTATTATATAGAAACAAAAGGTATAAATCTGCAAATAATAGAGCATATTATTCGATATTTTATTCTGTAAGGGCTGTTCTTACTATTGAAAGAACAGATTTTAAAAGACACAAAGATGTTATAGGATATTTTAACCAACATTATGTAAAAACAGAGATTTTTCCAAGAGAAATTGGAAAGAGAATAAGTGAGGCTAACAGGATAAGAGAAGATAGTGATTATGATGATGAATTTATTGTAAAACAAAGTGATACAGCGGAACAAATTGATACGGCAAAAAGGTTAATAGAATTAGTAGAAAAATACATATATGTTCAATGAGATGGTTTAATGTATTTTAGGAGAATCAATATGAAGGATGTTAAAGAAATAGCTAACTGGTGTTTGAATTGTAAAGATAGACCTTGTAAAGAATTAGGTTGTCCATTAAAAACAAACATACCAGAATTTATTGCAGAAATAAAAAAAGAAAATTATAAGGAAGCATATAAAATATTAATAGAGAATAATATTTTTTCACATATTTGCAGTATAATTTGTCCGAAAGAAGAGCAATGTGAAGGAAGCTGTGTACGTGGAATAAAACAAACTTCAACAAAAATTGGTGAACTTGAAAGATTTGTTAATGAATGGGCAATAGAAAATAATTTTAATATTAAGATAAATAAAAAAGAAAAAAACGGAAAAAAAGTTGCAATTGTAGGTTCTGGCCCAGCTGGGATGGAGTGCGCGTTTGAGCTTTTAAAAAACGGATACGATGTAACCATATTTGAAAAAGAAGATAGTGTTGGTGGGCTATTAACATATGGCATACCAGATTTTAGGCTACCTAAAAAATATGTAAATAATATTATATCTAAAATAGAAGAACTGGGAGTTAACATTAAAACTGGAGTAGAATTTGGCAAGGATATAAAATTAAAAGATTTAATCAAAGATTATGATGCAGTATTTTTGGGAACAGGTGCCGAAAAGTCGTCAATATATAAATTATCTGAAGAACAATTTGAAAAAAAATATAATTCAGATGAATTTATGAAATCATATAATGAAAATAAATACATAAATGAATTGGGAACAGTTATTGTAATTGGTGGAGGAAATGTTGCAATAGATTCAGCAAGAGCTTCGGTAAAAATGGGAGCAAAAAAAGTTAAAATATTGTACAGAAGAGATAGGGAGCATATGCCTGCAAGAGAAACCGAATTAAAAGACTGCATAGAAGATGGAGTAGAAGTTAAATTTTTGACAAGAGTTGTGTCAGCAAATTTAGAGCTTGGAAAATTGAAATCTGTAAACTGTATTAAAACAGAAATTAAAGATGAGTTGGCAACAGATATAGAAAACACAGAATTTGTGGAAGAAGCAGATACGATAGTTTTTGCAATAGGATTAAAACCAGACAAAGGATTGCTGGAGCAAGAAGGTGTTAAGTTAAACGACTGGGGATATATAGATATAGACCAGTATGGGCAAACAAATATAAAAAATGTATATGCTGGAGGAGACAATACAGGAAGCAGAGCAACAGTGTGTAGAGCAATAGCTGCAGGGAAAAGAGCAGCAATAGGAATAATGAAAAGGTAGGTAATAATTATGGAAGGAACAATTAGAAGTAATGTACCTGTTGGTACAAGGGTTATGGTTGTGCAAAAACAACATCAAAGAACAGGACAATTAACTGAAGGAATTGTTAGAGAAATATTAACAAATAGTAATGTTCATCCCAGAGGAATTAAAGTAAGATTGGAATCTGGAATAGTGGGCAGGGTACAGAAGATAATATGATTTTAGGTTAATGTGGTAAGATAACACCTTACTGCATTTTTTTAAAATATACCTTGACAGACGAGGTATATTTGTATATAATGTATATCAGAGAGGGGTGAACGATATGTCAATTGCTTCTGATTTAATTAGAGGGTCAACTGAAATCATAATTTTAGCTCGATTAATAAAAAAAGATAGTTATGGTTATGAAATAAACAAATCTATTTTAGAGAAAACCAACAACACTTATGAGCTAAAAGAAGCTACATTGTATACTGCATTTAGAAGGCTGGAAGATATTGGAATGATTACATCATATTGGGGAGATGAAAACAGTGGTGCAAGAAGAAGATATTACAAAATTACTGAGTCAGGAAAAAATTATTATACACAAAGTAAAACTGAGTGGGAAAGTTCACAAAAAATAATCAGTAAATTAATAAGTTAAATGTAAGGAGGAAGATAAAAATGAAAGAAAAATTCAAAAGTTATGTGGAGAAAATATTTGCTAATGCTCCAAAAACTAAAAAAGCAGATGATTTAAAAGAAGAGATTATTTCAAATTTATTAGACAAATATAATGACTTAAAAGAAACTGGGAAAACAGATGAAGAAAGTTACAATATAGCTATATCAAACATTGGTGATATAAGCGAACTTGTAAATAATTTAAAAGAAAGGGATGTCCTTAATATAGCCAGAAATGAAGAAAGAAGAAAAAAATCTGCATTGTTTATATCTTCTGCAGTGGGGCTATATATTTTCGGACTTATTCCTGTAATATTTTGTGCTTCGGTTTCTATTGAAAATACTATGTACGATTTAGAGACAGTTGGGATTTTGTTAATGTTTCTTATGTGGGGAATTGCAACTATGCTATTAGTATATAATGGAGTATCGAAACCTAAATATGAAGGTGTAGATAATACCATGGTTGAAGAATTTAAAGAATGGAAATCTAAAAAAGAAAACGAAAACACAAAAAAATCTAGCGTGAAATCAGCTATGTGGTCATTAATTTTAGTAATATATTTTATAATTAGTTTTATGTTTATGGCTTGGGCGTATTCATGGATAATATTCTTGGTTGGAGTGGCTGTTTCTAAAATTATAGATGCCATATATGAGTAAAGGAGTGGGAATATGAAAACAACGAAAATTATAATCTGGTCTGTTGTTACATTAATATTAATAGCGATATTGACTAATTTAATTGTATTTAGCAAGTTTATTCCTTGGGGTATAAATTTAAACAGAAATTTAACAGTGGTTTATGATGAAACAATATCTAATACAGATAACATAGAGAATTTAGATATTAAGTGGACTAGTGGAGATGTAAATATTTACAAAAGTAATGATGATTCTATAAAAATAGTTCAAAGAGCATATAGAGATTTACATGATGCTCAAAAAATTATTGTAAATAACACAAATGGGACTTTATATATTAAAGAAGGGAAACGATATGTTTCATTTGGATTTTTTATCTTTATGACTAACCATACAGAACTTGATTTGTATTTACCTGAAAAAGAATATAACGATATAAAAATTGGAAGCACAAGTGGAGATATTGAAATAGTAGACTTAAACAGTAAAGCTTTTGATATAAATCTTACTTCACGGAAAAATTGTTGTAAAAAAATTAAGTACTAATGATTTAATAATTCATATAACATCAGGGGATGTTAGAATAAACGATTTAAATACAGATAAGTTATATGCTAAAATGACTTCTGGAAAGATAGATATAAATGGAAGTGCCAAAAATATAGAGTTAAGAACAACAAGCGGAGATATAAATCTTAATAACTCTATATTGCCTAGCAGATTATATGTAGATGTAACTTCTGGAGATGTAAAAGTATCAATCCCTGAAAATGATGGATTTGATGTAGAGTATAAGGTTACATCTGGGGATTTTAAAACAGATTTTGATATTTATTCTAAAATGAATGATGGAAACAGGAAAAATGGTGTTGGGAAATACAAAGACGGTGGAGATACCTTTAATTTTAAAATAACATCTGGAACGATTAAATTATATAAAAACTAGTGGATTATGTAAAGCAAAAATGGAGAAGAAGAGCTTTGGAAATTTTTCCAAAGCTCGCTTAGAATTTTATTGTACAAATATGAAATATAGTATATAATATAAAAAGTATACAAAAGGGACGTGTTTTTTTGTATACTTTACAAAAAAACACGTCCCTTTTGTATACTAGGAGGAAAAAACATGTGTGAGAATTGTGAAGAGAAAAAAGATTATAGCCAAACTTTAAATTTACCTAAAACAGAATTTCCAATGAGAGGCAATTTACCAGAAAATGAGCCAAAGATTTTGGAGAATGTGTTTGAGCAGGGGCTATATGAAAAAATGCTACAAAAAAATAAAGGAAAAAAGCCATATGTGCTACATGATGGTCCACCATATGCAAATGGTGAAATTCATATAGGGCATGCTTTAAATAAAGTGCTAAAAGATACTGTGGTAAGATACAAAAATTTGCAGGGTTATTATACACCATATATTCCTGGTTTTGATACACATGGTCTTCCAACAGAAAAAAAGGCAATAGATTTGCTTGGATTAAATAGAGACGAAATACCAGTTACAAAATTTAGAGACACATGTAGAGATTTTGCGCTTAAATATAAAGACATACAAATTGAAGGATTTAAAAGGCTTGGAGTTTTGGGAGATTGGGAAAATCCATATATTACATTAGATCCAAAATTTGAAGCTAGACAAATTGGCGTTTTTGGTAAAATGTATGAAAAAGGATATATATATAAAGGGTTGAAATCTGTTCACTGGTGCACAGATTGCGAAACTGCACTCGCAGAAGCAGAAATAGAATATAAAGATGTATCTTCAGTTACAGCATATGTTAAATTTCCAGTAGAAGACGCAAAAGGATTGTTCGATAAGAAAAATACTTATATTGTAATATGGACAACAACACCATGGACATTACCTGGCAACATGGGAATAACATTAGGTGAAAAATTTAAATACAGTATTGTGAACATAGGTAATGAAAAACTAATTATTGCAAGTGAGCTTGTTAAAAATGTAATGGAAACAGCAGAGATAAAAGATTATAAAGTAGATATGGAAATATCTGGAAAAGAGCTTAATGGTGTAATTTGTAAACATCCATTTTTAGAAAGAACATCAAGAGTTTTGTTAGGTAGTCATGATACAATAGATGTTGAACTGGAAAGTGGCACAGGTGCGGTTCATACAGCGCCTGGTTATGGTAAAGAAGATTATCTTTCTGGTATAAAAAACGGATTGGAAATAGTGGTTACAGTAGATGGTAAAGGTATGCAAGGAGAAGGTGCAGGACCTTTTAATGGAATGTATTATGCAAAATCGGATAAAGAAATAATAAAATGGCTAAGTGAAAATAATTTACTAGTGGCAAAACAAGTTGTAAACCATTCATATCCACATTGCTGGAGATGCAAAAACCCAATTATATTTAGAGCAACAAATCAATGGTTTGCATCTGTTGATGGTTTTAGACAAGAAACTTTAGAAGCAATAAAATCTGTAAAATGGTATCCTTCTTGGGGAGAAGAAAGAATTACAAAAATGGTGGAAGACAGAAATGATTGGTGTATATCTCGCCAAAGGACTTGGGGCGTTCCAATACCAGTATTTTATTGTGAAGAATGTGAAAAAGAATATGTAAATAAAGATAGTTTGAAAAAAGTGCAAGAATTGTTTAGAGAACACGGGTCAAATATTTGGTTCGATTGGGAAACTGAAAAACTGCTTCCAGATAATGCAAAATGTTCTTGTGGATGTACAAAATTCAAAAAAGAAACAGATATTATGGATGTATGGTTTGATTCTGGAACAACATATGAAGGTGTATTAGCAGAAAGAGGATTGCCAGAAGCAAATATGTATTTGGAAGGAAGCGACCAATACAGAGGCTGGTTTCAATCATCAATATTAACATCTGTTGCAACAAAAGGAGATGCTCCTTATAAAGAAGTGTTAACACATGGTTATACTGTAGATGAACAAGGAAGAAAAATGTCTAAGTCGCTTGGGAATGGTATAGAGCCACAAGAGATTATAAAAGAGTCTGGAGCAGATGTGTTAAGGCTTTGGGTTTTGGCGTCAGATTATAAATCAGATGTAAGTGTATCTAAATCAATTATAAAACAAGTTACAGAAGTGTATAGAAAAATAAGAAATACTTGTAGATATATATTAGGAAACACATGGGATTTGGATGTAAATAATTTAGTAAAATATAATGATTTAAAAGAAATAGATAAATGGGCATTGGCAAGATTAAATAAATTAGTAAAAGAATGTACTTCTGCATATGAAAGTTACGATTTCCATAATGCATATCAAGCTATAAATCAATTTTGTGTTGTAGATATGAGTTCGTTTTACTTAGACATTATAAAAGACAGATTATATACCAGAAAGCAAAATTCATTAGAAAGAAGAGCTGCACAAACTGCGATGTACGAAATTCTCTCAGGGCTGGTTAGAATATTGGCACCAATGACATGTTTTACAGCAGAGGAAGTATGGAAATATATGCCACATAAAAAAGATGAAAATGCCGAAAGCGTAATGTTGGAACATTACCCTAAAATAAATGCCAACTATGAAAATGAAGAACTGCTTTTAAAATGGAATAGATTAATTAAAGTAAAAGAAGAAGTAAGTAAACAACTAGAAATAGCAAGGGCAGCTAAAGAAATAGGACTGTCACTTGATGCAAAAGTTATATTGTTTGCAGAAAATGAAGAATATGAATTTATAAAAGGAAAAGAAGAACTGTTAAAAGAAATATTTATAGTATCTGAAATTGAAATAAGAGAAAATAGAAGAAATGAAGATGAAGAAGTAGGAATAGGAGTTAAAATAGAGCAGGCAACAGGTGAGAAATGTGAAAGATGCTGGATGTACTCTGAAACAGTTGGAGAAAGTGCAGAACACCCAACTATATGTGAAAGATGTAGAGACAATTTGTAACTAGAGAATAGAACATAGAGAATAGAAGACGAGGAAAGAAATGAAGAAAATATATATAGTATTATCATACACAGGAACAATTTTATCGAAGCTTATAAAAGTTCGTACAAGTGAAAAATATTGCCATGTATCAATTGCATTTGATGAAGAATTAGAAGAGATGTACTCTTTTGGTAGGTTAAATCCATATAATGCGTTTTTTGGTGGATTTGTAACAGAAGGAAAAAACTTTGGAACATTTAAGAGATTCAAAAATACACAAATTGCATTATACAGGTTGGAAGTAACAGATGGACAATATTATGATTTAGAAAATATAATTAAAAATATAAAAACAAATAAACAAGAGTATAAATATAACATAAAAGGTCTGGCTTTAGCAGGAATTAATAAAGGAAAAAGCAGAGAAGACAGATTTTATTGTGCAGAATTTGTGAAGTATGTTTTAGCAAAGGCAAATATCGATGTGGAAGATTTGCCTAGAGTAGTTAAGCCGGGAGATTTCAAAAATTTAAGAGATGCACAACTTGTTTATGAATCGTATTTAAAACATTATAGATAATGTTGATTTATTATGTCGATTGTGGTATAATAAAAAACATATTAATATTTATTTAATTTTAACGCTCTATGAGCATTAAGGAGACAAAATGGAAAAAATTACTTCGGCTAATATGGCACGGATTGTAAGTAAGATTTTTGGAGAATGTCTTTGTGAAAGTGGAGAAAGAAAGTGTATGATTTGCGGAGCCACGAAACGCAATTATGCATTTAATCCAACTCGGCTTAGAGCAAATCGTGAAATTATACGGGAAATGGTTAACCAGTTGAAAATAGAACCTGAAAAACATGTTTCTATTTCAGAACTATGGACAACAAAAGACGGTACAAGATGGGTGAACAATAATGCACCTATACAATGGCTTGTGGCAATGGCAATAGGGCTTAGGATTTTGGCGTATTTTGATCCAAAGGACAATAAGGAAAAAGAGGTAAATGAGCCAACATACCATGTTATTATTAAAAAAAAGTAATATTAGAAAGCCAGTAAAATGGCAAACAAAAAAGAAAGCTTAAAATTTTAAGCTTTCTTTTTTGTTTCTTTGTGTAAAAAACTTTTCTACTTTTTGAAGTATATTATATAAACGAATAGACTAAAATATATTTATGAGAATGTAGAGGGGTAAAAAAAGTATACAAAAAAACACGTCCCTTTTGTATACTTGTGAAAGGAATTTAGGCTATGATTTATAAGTTTACAAAAAGCGGAGAAAGGGTTTTAGATATTGCAACTGTGGTCGCAACAGATTTAGGACATAACTATATAGGAACAGAACATATTCTTTATGGTTTAGTGAAAGAAGAAAACGGAGTTGCAAAGCGAGTTTTAGAAAATCAAAATGTAACACCAGAAGCAGTAATAGATAAAATAGAAAACTTAATAGGTACTAGTGAGAAAGGAAATATTCCTGTACTAGGATTTACTCCGAGAAGCAAACGAATTATAGAAAATTCATATTTAGAAGCAAAGAAGCTGGGTTCAAACTATATAGGAACAGAACATATATTAGTAGGAATGATGAGAGAAGGAGACTCTATAGCAGTTAGAATAATGATTGATATAGGTGTTAATCCAGAGCAACTGTATAATGACATAGTAATAACATTAAATGATTTTGAAGAAGGAGTAAATGGGAACAGACCTAATGTGAAACAGGAGGCTGGGAGCTATAGTACCACAACTACATTAAATCAATTTGGAACAGATTTAACAAAATCAGCATTGGAAGGTAAATTAGACCCTGTAATTGGTAGAACTTCAGAAATTGAAAGAGTAATACAAATTTTAAGTAGAAGAACTAAAAACAATCCATGCTTAATAGGTGAGCCAGGCGTAGGAAAAACAGCAATTATAGAAGGATTAGCTTCTAAGATAGTAATAGGAGATGTGCCTGAAATATTAAAGAATAAAAGAGTAGTTACATTAGATGTTTCATCTATGGTTGCAGGAGCAAAATATAGGGGAGATTTTGAGGAAAGAATAAAGAAATCTTTAAATGAAGTGAAAAAGGCAGGGGATGTAGTATTATTTATAGACGAGATTCATACTATTATAGGAGCAGGGGCAGCAGAAGGAGCAATAGATGCAGCAAATATTTTAAAGCCATTACTTGCAAGGTCTGAAATACAAGTAATAGGTGCAACAACACTTAATGAATATAGAAAGAATATAGAAAAGGATTCTGCATTAGAAAGAAGATTTCAGCCAATAATAGTAGAAGAGCCAGGCACCGAGGATTCAATTAATATATTAAAAGGATTAAGAGATAAATACGAAGCACATCATAATGTTAAAATTACTGATGAAGCAATAGAGGCTGCTGTAAATTTATCTGTAAGATATATAAATGATAGATACTTACCAGACAAAGCAATAGATCTTATAGATGAAAGCTCATCTAGGGTAAAGCTTAGAACCTATACAGAACCAGAATCTATAAAGATCTTAGAAGAAAAACTGGAGGTTACTATAAAGAAAAAAGAAGAAGCTATAAGAGTACAGGACTTTGAAAAAGCAGCATCTCTTAGAGATAAAGGTAAAAAGCAAGAAGAAGAGCTTATAAAAGAAAGAGAAAAGTGGAAAGAAAAGAATACATTAAATATTACAACTATAACCGAAGAAGATATATGTGAAATAATTGCAAGTCAAACAGGAATACCAGTTAAGAAAATTTCTGAGGATGAAAATGAAAAATTAAAGAATTTGGAGATTGAACTTCATAGGAGGATAGTAGGGCAAAAAGAAGCAGTCCAGGCAGTTGCTAGAGCAATAAGAAGAGGAAGAGTAGGTCTTAAAGACCCGAAAAGGCCAATAGGCTCATTTGTGTTTTTAGGTCCCACTGGTGTTGGTAAAACAGAGCTTACAAAAGCACTTGCAGAAGCTTTATTTGGAGATGAGAATGCAATGATAAGGATAGATATGTCTGAGTATATGGAATCTCATTCTGTATCTAAAATGATTGGTTCTCCTCCAGGTTATGTAGGATTCGATGAGGGTGGGCAATTAACTGAAAAAGTAAGAAGAAAACCATACTCTGTAATATTATTCGATGAAATAGAAAAAGCTCACATTGATGTGCTAAACATGTTACTTCAAATACTAGAAGATGGTAGGCTTACAGATGCACAGGGCAGGATGGTTAATTTTAAAAATACTGT
>Ga0082212_10000643_pt1 | contig 50788 bp, 56 predicted proteins | sample TergutNt197P3_FD_71548 | JGI IMG/M metagenome (GOLD analysis project Ga0082212, IMG submission 71548) | Neocapritermes taracua P3 segment gut microbial communities from Petit-Saut dam, French Guiana - Nt197 P3 | ecosystem: Host-associated > Arthropoda: Insects > Digestive system > Gut ...
ATCCATACCAAGTGGTATTTTATATCGTATGTGCAATGCGCCGACTTTCTGTAGTTCTCCAATTGTTTTCACCTCTTCGATTTAGTATTACTAAATCGGCTGAAAACAATTCATCTTGCAAGTTGACCTAAAGGTTTCGCCTGGAAGGCGAGGGTTTTAGACCCATTATACAGACAATAAATTTTTTAACGGGAGGTGGCTGGGATAGCTGAAGAGTCGAGGCGCGTCAACCTGCATGCGGAGACGCTCAACGCCAACGCCAAGGAGATAGGGGCGCTAAGCGGCAAAGTCGACATCTTGCTAGAGCAGACAAAGAACATCGAAGAGCGCCAGATAGCGCTCAACGACAGCCTCGCCGCTAAAATCGAGAAGCTGGGCAAAGACCTCGCTATCTTCATCCAAAGAAGCGAAGAACGGGAGAAGCGGCAAGACGAGCGCATTGACACGCTCGAAGCGAACGACGGCAAGCAGGACGTGCGCATCACGGCGCTCGAGCAGGCGCCAGCCAGGAAGCTTGTCAGCGCAAAAGACGATGCCATAAAGCAGGCCATCACATTTTTTACAGTGCTGCTGCTGGGCTGGCTCGCTTTCAAGCTCGGCTTGCTGTAGGCGATTTTCATTAATCGCTAGCATAAACCTTGCAGCATAGTATATAATAGCAGCGTGAATGCGGGCGGATAACGCCGAAGCGATTTACACGCAAGCCTGAAGAACAAGGCGAAATACGCCATTGGAAAAAGCCAGGCGCGGGTAACGCCTGGCAGCAAAGCTTTCGGGCTTGCAGCTGGACTCCAAATTATGCGGGTTTTGAAGCAATTTAGAGCCAGTCGCGTTAAGCCGCATCTGTTGAGGGAGGCGGCTTATTTTTCTTTCCTGGATAATGCTATTAAGTCAACTATAAGCCCCGCATCCGCAATTGCGAGGATTATAGCGTCATACAATGTTATATCTATAAGCTGCCCTCCTTTCCAGGAGACCAGCCGCAAAAGAGCCCTAGGCTCGCTTGGATATAGTATACACGCCCAAAACCGTCAAGCAATGGCAAAAAGCTACCAGCTCCGTGATGGAGTTGGTTTTTTTTTACAGTCAATGATTTGCCTTTGTCTCGTCATTAATTGAATTTTCAAAGCGAGTCTGCTATTATATTAGCGGAGGAAGCTCTATGGCGAATTTTACGTTTATAGACCTATTCGCTGGAATAGGCGGATTTCATCAAGCTGCCCACTCGCTTGGTGGAATTTGTTTATTCGCCAGCGAAATCGACAGTGAAGCAAAACGCGCTTATGCTGCCAATTACGGGCTAGAGCCTTATGGCGATATTACAAAAGTATCAAATGATGAAATACCTTGCCATGATGTGCTCTTTGCAGGGTTTCCTTGCCAGCCATTCAGCATAATTGGAAACAGATTGGGCTTTGATGATATAAGGGGGACGCTTTTTTTTGAAATCGCCAGAATCCTTGAAGCGAAAAAGCCACAGCTATTTGTTTTGGAAAATGTGAAGCAACTAAGCAGGCATAACTACGGGAAAACTATGAAAACCATAGTCTACACTTTGGAAAATATAGGATATAAAGTATACTGGAATGTTCTCAACGCGCTTGATTTCGGATTGCCACAAAAAAGGGAGAGGACAATAATTGTTGGTTTTTTAGACCATAGCGTTTGTTTCTCATTCCCTGCAATCAAAACTATCGGAAAACTTGAGGATATACTGCAGCCAGACGAAGAAGTTGATTTAAAGCACTTCGCCAGCAGCTATATACTCAACAAGCGTTTAGCAGCACATTCAAGCCAGTATTATCCCAGCATATGGCATGAGAATAAAAGCGGAAACATCTCAAGCTACCCATATTCGTGCGCTTTACGCGCCGGCGCTTCTTATAATTATCTGCTTGTCAATGGACAAAGGCGGCTTACACCAAGGGAAATGTTGAGACTGCAGGGCTTCCCAGATTCATTCCAAATTGTGTGCAATGACAGCCAAACCCGTAAACAGGCGGGAAATGCCGTTCCAGTAAATATGATAAAATCAGTGTTACAGGAGGCACTTAATGCAAAGGCCGAAGCTCAGAGACAACAGGGGGAAAGAGCCATATGAGCTTTATCCCTTAGGACGAATACCACAAGAGGTCGTCCACAGGATAGGCAAATGGGCTGTATACTATTTCTCAGTAGGGAAATCCGATATTAATGGCGAAGACTGGGGTGACATCTTTGCAAAAAGCATAGAGGGCGAGCACTTAGGGAGCCCCTTGGGGCTCGCCGATGTTGTTTATGAGGGAATGGCGTGGTCAGCAAAGTCAATCAAACTAGAAAAGCCGCATTCCGCTACTAGAGCCCGTATAATTTCTGGCCGTTGCTCTCCTGACTATTCATACGGAATCGCGAACCCACATGAAGACATCCAAAAAACTGGCGATGCTGTCTTATCTATATACAATGAGCGCATAAACATAGCAAAGAATGTGTACGAACCACTAAGAACAATCGTTTTGATACGCAATTTTACATGCTTGAGTTTACACTCTTTGAGCATGACACAGTCCGCTACATAACATCAGAATATATCTGGAGAAAAAATAAGCATGGCAACATGGAAGGCATTAGCATAGCAACCAGCAAGCATTGTTTCACATGGCAGCCGCATGGAGCTCAATTCACTATTCTCTATGATATCCCAGCTTATGCATGCCGGTTTAAAGTTAAGCGTCCAGCAATCCTCGACTTTGACAAAACCATGCTCCAAATAGGGTTTGATGAAAGCTGGGTTGATTTTGTCAAATAGATATCTTTTATGGTATAATAATCCCAACACGATCCCGCACACCTCTTGCCAGCGAAGCCGGCAAAGTGTCCCATGCGGGGACGTTTTTTGCTGGGACAACAGCAATCGCCACCACCCGTAAAACGGGTGGTTCGGGGAGCGCCCTATAAGGGCGTGCTGCCGGCAGCCCCTCGAGGGGCTGCTGGAGTCTCCCTTAGAACTTGCTTTGCCAAAGGCTATCTAGACTCCAGCGAATTGCCTTTGACACATCTCCGCCCCTGAAGGGGCATTAGTATTGCTAGCTACCCCTTGAAGGGGTCCTCATACTCTTTCACACCTAGTTTGTCGAGTGCAATGCCGTGCTTCTCTTGCTCTTGGATATATTTCCTTACTGTTGCATCATTCAAGCCCACGGCGCTGACATAGTAGCCTTGCGCTCAAAAATGCCTGTTTCCAAATTTGTGCTTCAGGTTGGCATGTTTGTCGAAGATCATTAGCGCGCTCTTGCCTTTCAGATAGCCCATGAAGCTTGAGATGCTGGTCTTGGGTGGAATTTCCACAAGCATATGCGCACGGCCTGGCATCAGGCGCCCTTCGATCAGCTCCACCCCTTTGTATTCGCATAACTTCCGAAGTATTTCCCCGATGCTTGTAGCGTATTGGGCAAAAATCGCTTTCCTTCTGTATTTTGGTGTGAATATGATATGATAGTTGCACATCGACTTAGTGTGGGCTAGGCTATTTGCCTTGTTTGCCATATTTGCGCCGCCTATCGTTTTTATTGGAGCCTAGACAATTCCAATCTTACATGAAAGGCGGCCCAATTGTATAACTTTTTACTCCCACCCGCATAGCGGGTGGTTTTTTGTTGATGGCATTTGACACTTCGCATCGATTCGGTGCAAAGTGCCCCATGCCATCAACAGGCTAAAGCCTAGGGCAGAAAAAATAAAAAGCCCCCAAACCGGAGGCTTTTTTTATAGTGTGTAGTAAAAAATTAGTAAACGAGGTTTTCCAAGTAAGCGAATCGAACACCTAGAGCCAGAAAACCGCATATTTAAGGCAAAAAAATGGTCGGAATGAGAGGATTCGAACCTCCGGCCTCTTGGTCCCGAACCAAGCGCTCTACCAAGCTGAGCCACATCCCGACTAAATTATTTTATATGGGAAAGCGAAGTGTTTCAAGTGTTTTTAGCAACAAATACCCAAACTTGCTTCGCTAAAAGTGATATCAAGCAAACGCCATTTGCCAGCAATCTTTACCAAAGTCAAATTTGCTGTCATTTCAACTGCTTCATTGCCATCAGCAGAAACATTGAAGCTTACCTCCATACTCTCCATGCTCTCTATTGTTATGTCTAGCATCGAATTAATAGAATCAATGAAGCTAGGCTCATATTTCTCATTGAAATCAATTTTGTATCCAGAAATTTTATATCCAGCTCCAAAATCCCTTTCAAGCCTGTCATGGAATCTCATGAAGAATTCTGTCAGGTTATCTTTATATGCCTCCCCATCAACGTTGCTTTGCAATTCCGGGTGGAAAAGCTCAACAAAAGTGACTGGATCTGTGGTCTCGACAGATTTAACAAGTTGGGAAAACAAGTATTTCTGGGTCTTAGGGTACGCGACATAAAAGACAACTGCCATCATAACGGCAAGGGCAGCAAAAGAAATCCCCGAAATTAAGATAAAAGTCATGCGTCTAAATCTCAACGGGATTTTAGCGCCACATTCATGGCAAGTAGTTCGGAATTTTTTTAGGCTTGCACCACAATTTGGACACTTCACATTTTTCTCCACTTTTGAGATTTATCATTGATTGAACGCAAACAAAAAATTAAATGCTGCACTGTAAGAAGCTTTATATGAAGGCAAACTTCGTTGCTGCAGGCAGCATATATTGCTAAACTTTTATCTACTTTGCTTATACCCTGTATGCGTAAATCACACTTTGGACATCAGATATCTTATTGATAACCGATTCCACCTGGTCAGTTGAATCTACGACAATGTCTACTGAAATGTTGACTGTGTAGTCCTTTGTTCGCAAGTTGAATCCGGAAATGTTGATGCCGTCATTGCTTATAACTGAGCTAATCTCGCTAAGCAGGTTTTTGCGGTCCATGGCCCTGATAAACAGTTCGGCAGTGTACTTTTCCTTCTTGTGCATAATATCATCAGACCAGCTTGCATTGATTAGCCTCTCAAGCTCTATGACTGCAGTTATGTTGACACAGTCAGACCTGTGGACAGTTATTCCCCTGCCTCTCGTGACATAGCCAATGACTTTGTCTCCGGGGACCGGGCTGCAGCAATTAGCCAGCTTGTATGCTAGGCCGTCATCACCGTTGAAGTGGACAGACTGCTCCTTGTTATTTGGGGCGCCTGTTACAGAAATGGTTCGATCGTCTTCTTCAGCTGGAAAATCTGTCTTGAAATGTTCTTTGATTTTATTGATTATGGTGGCAGACTTCACACCTCCATAGCCGATAACAGAAAATAAATCTTCCCAACTTGAAACGTTGTAGCGGTTCTTGACAAATGATTCGTATTTGTCTCTAACGATCTGGGAAATATCCAGCTTTTGGGTTTTGGCTTCCCTTTCAAAAATCTCTTTGCCCTTAAAGGTATTTTCTTCTTTGTCAGCTCTGCGATAGAAAGCTTTAATTTTGCTTTTAGCCGCTGCGCTGGCTGCGATATTCAACCAATCCCGGCTTGGTCCTTTGGAATTCTGGTTTGTGATAATTTCAACTATTTCCCCTGTTTGGAGCCGGTAGTTCAAGGGCACCAATCTGTTGTTAACTTTTGCCCCTGAGCATCTATGGCCCACATCAGTATGGATCCTGTATGCGAAGTCGATAGGTGTGGAGTTGCTGGGCAGCTCGATGACTTTGCCTTTTGGAGTGAAAACATAAACCTCTTCAGTATATAAGTCGTCTTTGACTGATTCAAGGAATTCCCCGGAATCGTCAACTTCCTCTTCTATCTCTTTGAGCTCCATTAGCCATTTAAGGCGCTCAGCCAATATGTCGTTGTTTGAATATGAGCCTTCCTTATACTTCCAATGGGCAGCTATACCCAGCTCTGCTGTTTCGTGCATCTCAAAGGTGCGTATCTGGATTTCAAACGGGGAGCCTCCCGGCCCGATAACCGTTGTATGCAATGATTGGTACATATTTGGCTTGGGCATTGCGATATAGTCTTTAAAACGCCCTGGTATGGGCTTCCAGAGCTCATGGACCCAGCCCAGCACAGCATAGCAATCTGAAATATTGTCTACAATAACCCTTATGGCTGTCAAATCGTAGATTTCGTTGAAATCTTTGCCTGTTGCCATTTTTTTGTAGATAGAATAAAAATGTTTCGGCCTGCCTGTGATATCGCAATTAATTCCCTCGGCTTCAAGTTTTGCAGCCAATGAAGAGATTAGGCTTTTTATTACTGCTTCCCTCTCAGAGCGTTTCTGTGTCACTTTATTTGCCAAATCTGTATATACATCCGGCAGCAAGTATCTGAGAGCGAGGTCTTCAAACTCCATCTTAAACATAAAAATGCCAAGCCGGTGGCTGATTGGCGCGTAGATATCAAGCACCTCTTGGGACTTTTCCCTTTGTTTTTCAGATTCCATGGCATACAATGTCCGCATGTTATGGAGCCTGTCAGCTAATTTGATTAAAATCACCCTGATGTCTTGGGCCATTGCAACGAGCATTTTTCTAAAGCTTTCAGATTGTTGGTCTTCCAAGCTAGAGTACTCAAGCTTGGCAATTTTTGTCACAGCCTCTACAAGGCGCGCGATATTCAAACCAAAAGCTTCTTTTATGTCATTAAAGTTGTATTTTGTGTCCTCAATAACATCATGGAGCAAGCCTGCCACAACCGTTGTGGTATCCATATGCAACTGGGCGAGTATCAGCGCGATCTCTAGGGGGTGGATAATATAAGGTTCCCCAGTCAATCGGACTTGGGAGCCATGGGCTTCTTTTGCAAACAAATAAGCCCTCTCGATTAAATCACAATCGACCAAGGGATTATATTCTTTTATAGCATCAATAACTTCGTGAATATCCCTCATAATACAGTTCGCCTAATTATATATTTATTCAATGATTATACATGCTTACATTATAATATGCAACTTTTTCTTAATGCTAATGCATGTGGATAATATTCAGCAATAAGCTAAATGACCTCTGTAATGCCTTTTACGCCATAGCCATTCAAATTTTGCAGAAAACTGCGCAACAGAGATTCAATAATAATCGTTGAGTTTACTAGATGTTTATCGAGTTTGACCTGTTGCGCAAAGCTGCATGAATCACAAATGCATACTATGGAATGGGAATCTCTGACACTAAATCCGTCGACCCTTTGTATATCTGCGCAATGCCGCCAGAAAGTGTGAATATTATCCCTTCCCCCTCATCAAAGCGGGCTTTGAAACGAGGGCTTGACTCGACCATATACTCAATAACGGCAGGATCTTCTACTTGATGGGCTTTAGCGGCTATGCGGATCCATTCGCCTTCTGCCATTGTGCATAGCTCTACGTTGGGGTTGGCAAGGATCTGGCTGCAAACTTGTTTTGATTTCTCAGTCGTGAAGTAAAGCTTTCCCTCAAAGATGGAAAAACTTCCAAAAGGCCTGATCCGCGGCCTATTGTTTTCTTGGTCGATAGTCGCGATAAAGTAGTATCTTGCTTTGCCTTTGACAAAATCAAATATCTCTTGCATTTTTGCTTCTCCTCCATTCTTGATTCCATTATAATCTATAAAAGAAGAAAATTCTTCAATTTTTTAAAGTTCAATTCACTTTTTCTTCCTTTCTTGAAATTATGCAAGCTATCTTGCGCCACGTGATGTAAAAATCTTGCAAGCAACCCAATTGCTTGGCGTTCTATCGCCTCTGGCTTTCTATAACACTACCACTAAGATTATTAACAGCAATCGACTATTGATTCTGGCTTCCCAATAAAAGGGCGATTGGCTAGGGTGTGTTTTAAAAATAAAACCTATAACGCTAACTCGCATATTGGGGCCAAAGCGTTTATTTGGCAAACCAAATGGTGGAGGTTGCCCGCAATAAATTGGGGGCAGCGAGCTTCACGCATGGCAAATACAGCAAGCATGCGCAAGCAATTTAGGATAATAGCAAGGTTGCTGTGCGGCTATTTCTTTACTTTAGCTGAATTTTGGCATTGCAAAAGCAGCGCCTCAAAAAAAAAGGCAACCACTCATTTCTACTGGGGCATTGCCAACAAAACCTGCAAATTCCTGGCGCCTCAAATATGCAAGCATTTGCCCTCCCGGCTAAACGCACAGCCACATCCACTATTGCTTTGCTATGTTTTAAGTGTTTAGGCGCTTGGGCGTGATTTGGCACTTAAGGCAAATATGATATAATTGTTATTGCTAAAAAAACGCCAAAAAGGTGGTTTAATGATACAAGTTACTGACCTGACTTTGAGCTTTGGCTCAAGTGTCCTTTTTAAAGATGTCGACTTGCTTTTTACAAAAGGCAATTGTTACGGGGTAATCGGAGCCAACGGCTCCGGGAAATCCACATTCCTTAAATTGCTTAATTCCGAGATGCCTCCATCAAAAGGCAATATCTATATTGACCCAGTGCTCAGGATGTCGGTGCTCAAGCAAGACCACTTCGAATTTGACGGCTACACCGCTCTGGAGACTGTTATTCTTGGCAATCCCAGGCTCTTTGAAGTAATGAAAGCCAGGGAAGCGATATATGCAAAAGAGGATTTCACAAATGAAGACGGCCTTGAAGCTGCAGAACTTGAAGCCGAGTTTGCCGAGCTTGACGGATGGGAAGCGGAGTCGGATGCAAGCAAACTCGTACAAGGCCTTGGCCTTGGCGAGGATGTCCTTGAAGAGCAGATGTCCAGTTTGCAGGAAAATGCCAAGATAAAAGTGCTTTTAGCCCAAGCATTGTTCGGCAACCCTGACATTGTGCTTTTGGATGAGCCTACAAACGGCCTTGACATTGCATGCATCGCATGGCTGGAAGAATTTCTAATAGGTTTTGAGGGCATCTTGATTGTTGTGTCCCATGACAGGCATTTCTTGAATTCTGTTTGCACACACATAGTCGACATAGACTACAGCCAAATTAAGATGTATGTAGGCAACTATGAGTTTTGGTATGAGTCAAGCCAGTTGATCCAAGCAATGCTCAGGCAGCAAAACAAGAAAAAAGAAGATAAAGCCAAAGAGCTAGTCAGCTTTATACAACGCTTTTCTGCCAACAAATCGAAATCAAGGCAAGCTTCCTCTAGAAAGAAAATGCTGGAAAAGCTGTCCATCGAAGAAATGCCTGCCTCATCTAGAAAATACCCTTTTATAGCTTATGAACAAGACAGGGAGGCCGGCAAGGAGATCCTTACCGTCGAAAACTTGACGAAAACTGCCAATGGGGAAAAAGTCATTGACAATGTCTCTTTTACAATCAAAAAAGGTGAAAAAGTAGCCTTTGTAGGAGAGTGGGACATTGCGAACACAACAATGCTCAAATTGCTGGCAGGGGAACTAGAACCGGACTCCGGCACAATCAAATGGGGAGTCAGCACCGTGCGCAGCTATTTTCCTGCAGACAACTCTGATTTCTTTGAAAACGAGAAATTAAGCATACTCAAATGGCTTGAGCAATACTCTAAGGACACTACAGAGACTTACTTGCGCAGTTTCCTTGGGAGGATGCTATTTTCCCAAGAGGAAGTATTTAAAGAAGTCAATGTGCTTTCCGGTGGGGAGAGAGTCAGATGCATGCTCTCCAGGATGATGATGTTTAAAGCCAACGTGCTGCTGTTTGACCAGCCTACCAACCATTTGGACTTGGAATCAATCACTGCCCTAAACAACGGTATTATCGCGTACAAAGGAACAGTGCTCTTCAGCTCCCATGACCATGAGTTTGTCCACACAATAGCGGACCGGATCATGGAGCTCAAGCCAAGCGGATTCGCAGACCGTCTTGGGCTATATGACGATTATCTGGAGGCAGAGGTCCTGGCTCCAGTGAAATGAATTGGATATCAAAAGAAAGGCGGTTCTAGTTATGTATTGTGTGAAATGCGGGCAAAAGACAGAATTGTCTACCGCCAAGTTTTGCACCAGATGCGGAGCCCAGCTAATAAGGCGGGAGCGCAAGGCGATAGCGCCACCCCAGGGGGAAGACAAAGCGAGCGCCCTCCTCATGCTTCTATGCTTTTTTTTCCCGGTTGTAGGGCTAATTTTATTTATCACCTATAATAGCGAATACCCTCAAAAATCCAAGTCATGTGGCATAGCCGCATTGATTGGCGGTTGCATTCTAGTCTTTTTAGCAATAGCGGTTTTTGTGTTGTTAGTCGTTAGTATCGCAGCCTATCGCTGGTATTGGTTCTAAGGCCGCAAAATTATTACATTGGCTGCGCTCGCAGCCTTTTTTTGCCAATCAATTTGATTGATTGGCAAAAAAGGTTTACAATAAAGAATATTCGTTCAATTTTAGGAGTAGAAATTGCAAGTCCAAAAAGCAGAAGTAAGGCGACGCATTGTTGCTGCTGCCACCGAGGAGTTTTATCTCCACGGTTACCAAAAAGCGTCCATGAGGCAAATAGCAACGTCTGCGCATCTTGCCACAGGCAATATTTATTCGTACTTCAAAAGCAAACTTGAATTGTTTAACAGCCTAATCGAAGAGACTTTAGCAGGTTTGAATGAGTTTATTTCCAAACTGTACAAAAACCCAACCGGCGAGTCTATGTCGATGGACTCCATGCCCGATGAGATCTTTAATGTCTTTGCCATGAACCGGATGGCTTTCTTGATCTTGGTTGAAAGAAGCCCTGATTCCACCAAGTTTAAAAGCCAGCTTGCAGAATGGATATCAGAGCGTTTGGATGCCGACTACTTGCCCAGCGTCGCAACTGAATGGCCGCCACAGCTGCCCAACTCTATCGCTTGGGCAATAGTGGAAGGCATTATCAATATCCTAAGGAGCTGTTCTGATGACGATGAGCTGACCAAAGCAAACCTGCGATTGTTCTTGGATATAGTCATATCGCTGCCTAAAGAAAACCAGGAGAAGCCATGATGTTTGTTGAGTTCAAGGATGTCTACAAGACATACCATATGGGGGAGATCAAGATCACAGCTTCAGATGGGGTCTCATTCTCTATTGGAGAAGGCGAGTTTGCTTTAATTGTCGGGGCCAGCGGGGCGGGCAAAACCACAGTGCTCAACATACTCGGAGGCATTGACACCGCTGACAGCGGCTCTGTGCTTGTCGATGGCAAGGATGTCTTGAAGATGAACAGGAAAGAGCTGATCCAATACCGCAGGCATGACATTGGTTTTGTTTTCCAATTTTACAATCTGATGCCGAACTTGACTGCCCTGGAAAATATCGAGCTTGCTACCCAAGTCACCCCAAAAGCGCTGGATCCATTGCAAACCCTCTCCAATGTGGGCTTGGCAGACAGGATGTCCAACTTTCCCTCCCAATTGTCTGGCGGGGAGCAGCAGCGTGTCTCCATTGCCAGGGCATTGGCGAAGAACCCAAAACTATTGCTTTGCGACGAGCCCACAGGCGCCCTTGACTACAACACAGGCAAGTCCATATTGCAGCTGCTACATGAAACTTGCAGACAGATGAAGAAAACGGTAGTTTTAATCACCCACAATTCAATGATCAAACCCATTGCAGACAGGATCATCACCATGAAAAACAGCAAAGTCGAAGAGATATATATTAACAGCAATCCGGTCAGTGTCAATGATGTCGAATGGTAAGCTTGAGTTCTGTTTAAACAAAAAATGAGTGGCTTATTTTTATGAAAAGCGCTTTGATCAAGGATATCCTTAGAGAAATATGGAAATCAAAGAACCGTTTTATCTCTATTATGGCGATAGTCGCTATCGGGACAGGTTTTTTCGCAGGGATAAAAGCTGCCAGGCCAGGCATGGTGGAAACTGCGCAGATCTACTATTCTGATTACAACTTGGCTGACTTGTTTATCAAGGGCACCATGGGCTTCACCCAGGAGGACTTGGAGCTTTCGCTGGCTGCCAATGATGCGCTAAATGCCCGGCTGGGCTACTCTGCGGATTTGTTTTTTGCCAACAAGCGCAGCGGCGCCAATGAAATAGCAAAGGTTATCTCTTTTGACCCAAATGGGCGGGAGGGCTACTTGAACATGCCTGTCTTAAAGGATGGCAGGATGCCCCGTAACAAAAATGAATGCGTTGTTGACCATTTGATTGGCAGGGGGTACGCCATAGGCTCCACCATCAGCCTGTATTTAGACGGGAAAGAGGATATAGAGAAAATCCTCTCTGTTTTCGACTTCACAATTGTTGGTTTAGTCTCGTCTCCTGAGTATGTCGCCTTTGGAAGGGGCAGGTCAAACATAGGCAACGGCAATGTTTCAGCTTTTATGTTTATCTGCGAGGAAGCATTTGCCTATGAGGCCCATACAGATTTATATGTCTCTTTTGCCACATCCTCCAACCTCAACTTCTACGATGCCCTATACAAAGACTACATGAAAACCCAAACTGCCGCATTTGAGGCAATTGGACAGGAGCGCTCCCCTTTGCGTTTGAAAGAAATCAAAGACGAAGCGCAAATTGAAATAAACGATGCCAAAAAAGATCTTCAAGACGGGTATGACGAATATTACGACGGAAAAGACACCTTTGACAAAGAAATTTCGATTGCACAGGCAAAGATCAGCACTGCAAGGTACGAGTTAAACGAACAGGTGAAGCTTTTGGCCGGGTTGCCCGCCACCTTGGCAGAAGCAGAAGAAGCTTATGCCCAAGGGTTGTTGGCATACCAGGAGGGGCTGGCAGCTTTTGAGGAAGGCATAGCAGAGTTCGAAGAGGGCTTGGCAGCGTACCAAGAAGGCAAAGACCAATTCGAAGTGGGTTTGGCTACATACAATGAAGGGCTCGCCGAATACTTGGAAAACTTGGTAGTGTACAACCAAGGGTTGGCTGTTTTTGAAGAGGAGAAAGCTGCCGCCTTGGCCGCCCTTGCCGGGCCCCAGGCAATCGTAGCAGAATTGGAAAAGGTTTCGGCTATGATTGGCGAAATCCAAAAATTGCATCTCTCGCCAAGCACTGAACAAGCAGAGCTGGTAGAAACACTGGCAAGCCAAATCGATTATGCCGTCCTAAGTATAGCGTTGGAAATGTCCACAGGCCCTTCCGTATCTATTGATATTCTTCAAACAGCCATTATTAGCGCAATCAATGGAGACGCTGCATCGCTAGGCATGCTCGGCAGTACCGCCCTCATGCTTGAACCATCCAGGCAAAGCATTATGGGCGAAATCGACGCGGGGATGGCAGCTCTGGCAGCAGCCCAATCAGAGCTGGATACAGGCAAAGCTCTCCTTGATGAAGCCAAATCCCAGCTGGATGAAGGTAAAAAAGAGTTGGATGGATCCGCGGCGCAGCTTGTCGAAACTGAACAGCAGCTGCAAGAAGCCTGGTCTGCTATCCAGGATGCAGAGGAAGAGCTGGTTTCAGGCAAAGAAGAGCTGGATGCGGCCCCGGAGCAATTGGAGTTGCTGCGAAAAACCATTGCAGAAGCTCCAGCCATGGTGGCAGAAGCCCAAAAGCAAATTGATGAAGGGCAAAAAAAACTGGATGAGGAAAGGGCGAAAGGATTAAAGACACTTGCTGAAGCCTTGGAAAAACTTGAAGATGGCAGGATTGAAATTGCAGACGCCATCAAAGAGCTTGAAGATTTAAAAGAGCCTAAATGGTATGTCATGGAGCGCAAGAGCAGCCCTGGATACAGCGATTTTATCGACGACACCGATAAAATCGACAAAGTAGCAACTGTTTTTCCCGTATTCTTTATTCTAATTGCCGCATTAGTTTGCTCCACAACTATGGCCAGGATGGTAGAGGAGCAAAGAGGGCAGCTGGGGACATTGAAAACCATGGGATACACAAACCGGGAAATTTTGTCCAAGTATGTGGCATACGCCCTGGCAGCAAGCTTGTCCGGGTGCGCCATAGGCTTGTCAATCGGGTATGCGGTGTTGCCGAGGGTAATTTTTGACGCCTACAAAATCATGTACATATACCCGGATCTAGCGCAGCGGGTCCATTGGGATTATATCGCCTACTGCACAGCCGTTTCAGCTATTGTGACGGTGTCCAGCGCTTGCTCCGTGTGTTTGAAAGAGCTCGATAGCGAGCCAGCCTCGCTTTTAAGGCCTAAAGCCCCCACAATCGGGTCAAAAATCATGCTTGAGAAGATAACTCCACTTTGGAAGAGATTAGGTTTCCTTCAGAAGGTCACTGCGCGCAATATTTTCCGTTACAAGAAAAGAATAGCCATGTCTGTTGTCGGCATTGCCGGAAGCTGCGCTTTGATCCTGGCAGCCTACGGGCTGCGCCATTCAATTAATTCTATAGTTGAGCGGCAATACAAGGACATCTTTGTCTATGATGTGATCGGGATATTTGATGATGGCCTTTCTTATGAGCAGCTGGAAGGGCTCAAAAAAGAGCTCATTGGCATATCCGGCATGGAGGAACACATGCTGGCAAGGTATGCGAAATTCGATGTGCTGAAAAACGACGGGGCAAGGGAAGACCACTTTATCATAGTGCCTGATGAGCCAGAGTTCTTTTCTACCTTTATCAGATTGCATGAAAGGCAAAGCAAACAACCGGTCGCCCTATCAGATGAAGGGGTTGTCATCACAGAAAAACTGTCCAGGATTCTAGGAGCCAAAGAAGGCAGCTACATAACCGTTTTTGAGGATGATATCCAAACCCGGGTCAAGGTCATAGGTATCGTTGAGAACTATGTGATGAATTATGTATACTTTACGCCAAGCGGGTACAGCCAAGCTTTTGGCAAACCGGCGGCATATAATGCCTTTTATGCCAAGTATTCTGGGGAGCGGGATCGCTTCTCGGAAGAAGTGTTGAAAATCGAGGATATCTTGGCGTTGTCTTTTACTGCAAGCAGTGGCGCCCAATTCAGCGATATGGTCGCTAGCCTCTCAATCATTGTTGGAGTAATAATTGCGGCTTCTGGGGCTCTGTCCCTTGTTGTGCTCTACAACTTGGCTACAATCAACATCTCCGAGCGGATCCGGGAGATAGCCACGATAAAAGTCTTAGGATTCACCGACTGGGAAGTGTCCTCATACATTAACAGGGAAAATATGGCTTCTTGTTTTATCGGCATTGTTGTCGGCGTTTTGGCGGGCATACCTTTTGAGCGGTTTATTGTCGAAACCATCGAAGTCAACATTGTCATGTTCGCCCCTGACCTTAACGCTATGAGCTTTGTGATGGCTATAAGCTTGACGATGCTCTTTACCCTGATAGTCAACATCATATTACACTTTACACTAATGAATGTGCCCATGTCAGAATCTTTGAAATCAGTGGAATAAACAATGTTACTACAGTTATTGCCTCATAGAACTTAACATAAAAGACATGTGCTTCGTTCAGCGTAGCGTCTCGAAGACGTGGCGATTTTTGGAATTTCCTAAAAAAGCCCATGCGCTCTATTTTGAAGCAGGCGGCTTTGTGCATTTGCTTGGCACATCTTGGTGTGGATAATATATCCAAGCAGGCTTAGGGAAGTTTTTTGTGGCTGGATCCTCTTTCCATTTTTTCTCCCATAATTGGAAAGGGGCGAAAGCTTACGACAAAGTTTGAAAAGGCGATACTTTTCATTGCGAGGGCGACTTTGATCATAAAAGCTGCTTGAGCTTGCAATAAAATAAGCCGTCTGCCCGGCTAGAAGTCTGTGGATCCAGCTGCATGCCCAAAGGCTTGCTCTTGCCAGGTGTTAGCAGCACCTGGCTTTTACACTGCTATTAGATTTATGCTAGCACATTATCTAATAATACTACTCAAGTTTCCCATTTGAAGAATAATTGTAAAATTAGATTCGTTCTTTTCGTTATAATTTGGGACAATGCTAAAGCATTTTAACAAGAGCATCGGCATGTCCCCAAAATGGCGGATCCATCCATTTTCATGTCTGGTTTTCGCATATGCCAGCCGGCATGGGCTCAATTTACTGACAAACAATGCTTGCGCATTCAATTCGGAATTTATTGCTTTGATAGTAGGCATTATGATATATTAAAATCCATAATTAACAATTAGCAAATAGCAAAAACGGAGGAGCTTAATGGCTTATACTATTAATGACACCTGCATTGCTTGCGGCATTTGCATCGATGAATGCCCAGTAGAAGCGATATCCGAAGGTGACCCACACTACAAGATTGATGCAGATCTTTGTATTGAATGTGGAACTTGCGCCGGTGTATGCCCAACAGACTCGTGTAACGAAGCATAGTTTGCGCAAAATATTGTATCCATAGCCTAGAAACCTCTAAATGCGCTGTTTAGCCATTTTGAGGTTTTTTTCATTGTTTGAAGCAGCATACAGTTTGTGAAGCAGGGTAGCCAATTGCTTCACTCCCCCCTCCTAGGAACCTCATCGTGCCCTAAAAACCAAACCTTTGCTATCACTTTCTTGACCGCCTGGTGGCAGTTGCGTTTCGGGCAGTACCCATAGAAAAAATCCTTGAATATGGGCTCTTGCGCGATTTCCAGCATTATGGCAACAGCTTCCTCTACCAGCCAGCAGGATATCCCGAGAGGCCGTTTCTTATCGCTCCCGGTTTTTCTATATATTTTCCCGGCGCGATGCGTTCGGATTTTAAGCTTACCTTTTCTTTCTGTTTACGAGGTCGTCCAGCTTGTTTGCTATTCCATCGAAGTAGTCGCCCTTGCCCGCCCAGTCTAGACTGGGAGCTTTCTTCCCATCAATATTCTCTTGGATATTTAAAGCCACTTAACGGTTATAACGCTTGCAAGGTTCTGGGCGCGTTCGCCCTATGCCTGTTGATCTGCCCTCTTATCCACTACTCATATGCCTGGAGTCTCAAACTGTGCTTCCAGCCAGTCAGGGAGCCAAGATCGCACAAGTTCAAATACCCCATTTCTTCCAACACTCCACATGCAGCTTCGCTTTCAGGTTTTGTCAATAAAGACATAAGATATTTACATTTGTTTTTGTGAGGCTTGTTCATGGTACCGGTCTTGAAGCAGGGAATAGGAGTTAAACAGTATCGCCTTGCCCTTATCGTTTCGTTTGGCCTCGCCGTACTCTTCATACTGTCTCAACTTTGGGTGGCTAACCTATTTGATGACTTCGCGGAGTTGCCCCGACAGCTCCGGGTCTTTGTTGTTCTTTTTGAAATAGATTTCCTTATCAACCACAGGCACGTCGGCGGCGTTGCCCCGGTGATAACGCCCACAGCGTCACGGAACGCCATGTTTCAGCTTTCACAAGGAACCATGGCCGCCTACGCCCTGACTGTGCCAACACCAAGAAAGGCGGTCATCCTTCACGGCAATGCTCGGATGTTGCTCACAACGGAATGCACCGCGCCGATGGGCGAACGCGCAGCCGTTGTAATTCTCCCAAAAGGCGATAATGTCAATATTCCTTACCCGTTCAATAATCATGTTGTCAATCATCGTAAAACCCCCTTAAATATCAATGCCCCGGCTCTGCCTGCGCTCCGGTGCTGTCCGTTGGTGTTCCTGTCGTTCGGGTGGTTGCCGCCGTATGTCGGCTACGGTTTTAGCTAAACGGCGCAGGGCGCGTTGCAGGTCTTCGTAATACTTCATCGTGTCGGTCAAGCCCATGCCCTCGTACCTCGTCAACTGCTGCGCGAGTTCCTTGACTTTACTGGCAAAGCCCTCAATCTGCTTTTTCAGCGTTGCGATAATGCCACGAGATTTTATGCCCTATTTATCAAGGTTAGGTGCCTTTTTCCCAGTCGGCTGGTGAGATTTGCAGATTTTCCTCGGCGGTCTGGGATATGACCGTCATAGGCTCGGCGGCGGTCGTGCTTTCGGGAACCGCCGCACCCGTTGTTATGGCGGCGGCGATTGCCAGGACTACGTTGTCTTTCCATCTCCGGGATCTCCCTGTTTGACTGTATTTCTGTATGGGATATAGGGAAACCACAACCAGTTTAGCCGTGGCTTCGATTTCGTTCATGCGGATTAGCTTCAATTCTTCTTTGGAATATGCCATGAAAAAATCTCCTTATCGTCAATGAGCGGCGCAATGGAATGATAAACGACGCTACTATCACGATAGCAAGAAACTTTGACGAGTATAGAATTGAGGATTTGAAAATCCCCTCGCTTATCTTCCAAGTAAAAGATGATTAATGTCAAAGTATGAATACATAGAACAATCCGTACATCGTTTTCCAAACTGCATATTTATTGAATTTGAAACAAGCGGTCACTTAATGACTGGAAACGATGAAATAATCAATGTAGCGTTATAACGACGAAAGCAAGGCTGCGTTATGCCTAGAAAACCAACTGGCAAAGTGGTTAAGCGCCAGGCCGAAGCCCACCAGAAAAATGGGGACATCTACATATACGAGCGCGAATACCAGCATGGCCCGGTGACAAAGAAGACAAAACGCATTTCAAACAAGCTTGTGCCAAAGATCCCGAAAGGCGGCGGCGGAATGGCCGCGACCAGGCCAAAGCGGAAGCCGGGAAGCGCGCCCGCAGCAGGCCTCGCCGCCTCAAGGCAGCACACTGGGCTGGCTGGCATATTGGGGCATGCGGGAAGAGCGTCCGGCATCGACGCAGCGCTGATCGCCTCGGCTGGCTATGGGGCAGCGCTGAAGACAATGCCCATCGCCAGGCTCCCCGCAGCGGCAGGAGGAGACTCCCTGCCCCGCATCGAAACCTGGCAGCCCGCGATCCCCATCCCCTATGGGGAGGGGATCGCCGGGGATATCTACTATGGGCTGCGCAAAGCCATCGGCATAGGCGAAACCTTCAGGCAAAGCCTGTCCCCTGGAGCGCTGCAAACAGCTTGGCGGCAGCCCGCCCATAGCCTTCGGCTCCACCGCGCAGCCCACATGCCCCGAAAACCAAGTTGACGCAAGGCACGGCTGCAACAAAGCCGGCGGCGGGCTGGAGGCTGTGAAATGGCTGGCGCTCTACTCTGTCGGGAACCGCCAGCCAACCGCGTTCGCGAAACAGCCTGGCGACATCCCGGACGTGCCTTCCTTGCCAAACGCCTTGAAGCAGCTGCAGGCGCTCGGCGCCCGCAATGTGGAAGCGCCCACCGGCAACGGGCTTTGCCCGGAGGGCAACCTGGCCGGATTGCGCAGTTTAGACAAAGCCCCAAGCTTGTTGCCACTTACTTTGCTGTTTTGCTAGCCTGCGGCGCATGCGTAATATTGATGGCACTTGCGCTTTGACTCGCCTCCATCTTGCCAAGGCTGGCGCTTGGGTTGCGGCCAGCCTTGGCATAGCCGAAAAAGTTTAAACCGAGAAACCTGGAACGCGGCACTAGCAATTGTGGAGCGTTACATACACGAGAAAGAAAGCATATATCTTCCCAATGATATCCTGCTGGTAAATATTCAAGCTGTCGAAGTTTATGGCTTCAAGGTCTTTTAACAACTGCTTGTCGCATGCGCAGTTATAAGCAGGGAGGCTCACATACCCTAACTATTTATCTACACCCACCACTAATTTCATATACTGTCACATAAATAATGAGCGAACTTATGGCTTTGGCAATATCTCTGGATCACATTAAATTTCCATTAAATAGATGATTTTCCTTGAGGGATGTAACATTAGTGTAATATGATCATGGTATCAATGTAATTTGTAAATGTGTTTAAAATAAAATAACATAAGCATAGGCATAGGCTGCCCACATACCATAACTATAACAGTGCCAGTTTGAGATGCTACAAAGCTTAGCAACTGTTTTGTTGACAAAACATACGAGTTAATGGCATGCATAAATAGCATATTTTGAATTGTAAGGAGGAGATAATATGGATAAAAACATAAATATGTCAGTTATATCTTTATATGTATCTTTATTCTTTCTGGTAATCTCAAGATTTATTTATAATATTGAAGATCCAGCCATAGTCAAAGGTCAGGATGGGGATTTCTTTTTATGGATGTCCCGTCTTCCGTTTGCAATTATACTTGCCATTACTATTCCACTCATTGTCTCTATTGTGTACCTAAGATTATATGTTGTTCAAACAAAAGAGAGGTCATCTTGAGATGATAAATTTCACAGAACAAAAGGAGATTTTATGAACAGAAAATTTGTATGTATTAGGGTTAATAGCTTTTTCTATAGTTATTTCTTGTGCTAGCGGTGTATTCGCACAAGATAACCTAATTATTGATAATTTAGATAATTTAGAGGGGTATATCTTTACTGTCGAGGAGTACGATTACGAAACTGTGGAGGACGAAGAACAAACTCCTGATGGTTCTTCAAGTTCATGGTATTATGTCTATGAAAGGCAGTATGCTTATGGCACTGCATTCTATCAAAATTGGAAATCTGGAACTAGTTGCCAAGCAAGTCCTTATCCCTCTTCTTTGCATTTGAATTATCAACATGACAAATCATTTAATATTGGTTTTAGCTATACATACTCGGGCAGTATTTTCAATATTGGTAAAGTCAAGCCGGAACTTGGCGTTGATATTGGAAAAACTATAAATCAATCGTTTGGGAACGGTTATAGTGTTGATGTTCCAGCCAAACATAGATGCTCGATATTTTATCGGGCAAAATATTGGAATGTGACTGTCACTGAAAAAAAATATTTAGAGCAATATCTACCGGGCATTGGTTTGAAAAAACAGCTTGTAGAAACTAAAACTATGAAAGTAGCTAAATTTGCCGGTTGGGATTACAAACACGAATCACGATAATTCTAGCCCATGCTGGCTGGCACCGGCACAAACCAAATATAAAAACGGACAAGCACGCCAGTTTGGCGTGCTTGTTTTGGCACAATCAGATTATCGGCAGTGAGATAATGCCATCGAATATCGAAGAAAAAAACTTGTAGCTTTTTGCGCCCATTATTCTGTACACCATAAAAACACACAAATGACTGCCGCATGCCTCTCGGTTTTTACTTACAGGAATTCCCCTTGGCGGCTTCCGTTTAATCACGATTGTAAAAACAAGCATTGTGCCGGCAAGGCTAGGGCTGGACCTGCACATGGGCGGGATGGCGCGCATAGGGAACAGGCGCCCCGATTTGGGCGGCGTGTATTGCCGCACTGTGGCTGTGAAACGCGCTTTCAGCAAAGAGCGCAAGTGCGCCAGCAAAAAAAGGGCTTGGAAAGGGAAGCGTTGAATCCTTTGAAAGGCGGCTGCGCCTGCATATCTATTTCAGCCCGGTGAACAAGGAGGCTGGGGGCGCCAGCTTCCAAACTGAGGCCAGCGAGCTTAAAAAAGCGCTGGAGGAGGGGGCTGCCATGGGCACAATGGCCGGGGCCGCCCAGAAAAAAGCCGCGAAATGCCTCATTATAAAGAAAAGGAGAAGCGGGAGGGTTGTTTCAATTGCATACAACAAGGATGCATGCCGGGCAGCTTGCAAATGCCATTGCCACTTCGCGCTAGCCGCGAAGTGGGAAAAAGGCCGGTTCGACGCGCTTAAAAAGCGCCGAAAGCGCGAAAAGGCGGAGGAGCATTTCAAAATGGGCAACCAGGCCGCAGGCGTGCCAAAGCCTAGGGTTTGGCATGCAGACCGCTTGATGGGAAGGATGGTTTTGCATTTCGTGGCGCTTGGCTATGAGGATTGCCTCCGCTTCGAGATAGGGCAAATGGCGGATGGGCTGGGGAAAGGGTCAGGGGACGCGAAACATGACAAAAAAGAAAACTTGGCGCTGGAGGCAAGCCTCGAGAAATGGCTCTCCGGAACATCATTTTCAAATGTGCTTCGCTGGTTCGACGCTTATGGGACAACAGCTGTGTCTACAGCAGTGGCAAGCCGGGGATGGAATTCAGAAACCACAAACAGGGGCCGGTTATTTTTAGAGAAGCTGGGGATGTAGTCACCCTTATTATTACGCTCCACCATTATCCGGCTTTTAGGTAGTTAAGCGAAAATAGGTAACAGCGAAACGGATACCTTGCAGGTATCCGTTTCGCTGTCATTGTTTACCGCCATCGGCAAGGCGAAGGTTTTGTTCTTCATGCGCTATTCCTTCCCACCCCGCCATTTTCCGCTTTAGTTCACCACATTCCAGCGGGTATTGCCATAATTATGTTTCATGGTCGTGAAGTGCAAAACTAAGCATAAACAATACTATACCGTTCAATATCCTGAATAAGAAGATATTTGCACAGTTCGGTACACACTTTCTCTGTTGCGGCTTGCCGTTTTAGTTACATGTTCCAGTTTATTTTTTCTTGGAGATTCCCTAATCTTGTGGCAAGACGGCTGCCAATCTGCTTTTTTTGCAACAAGCCACATAATAAAGGCGCCAGCTTTGATAGCGCATACCCCGTATTTAGGTTGCCTATCTATTCTATTGATGGCTTTCGGGACAATATCGCAAAACAGGTTTGCAGCCTTTTTCGCCTCCAATATGCCATTTTGTCTTTTTACGGCAGTTTCTCGCACTGCTCCTCCAAAGGGCAGTTGCCACATTTAGGTTTTTTTCGGCAATGGTCTTTCCCGTTCTCCACAATGAGCGCATGGAAGTTATTATAAATAGAGGCATTTTGGGGGAGGTTATCTTCAAAGTGCGACTTGGCTGCGGTGTAGCCTTTGCCCGCATTGATTGGGTAGCGTGCGCACAGGCGGAGGGTATAGGCATCGACTACAAATGTGGTAAAACCGAAAGCATATAGCAATATTGAATCGGCAGTCTCATACCCTACCCCTTTTGTGGCGAGGAGCTCTTTGCGCAATTTTTCCAAAGGCTGCCTTTTTACTGTTTCCACATCGTAATTGTATTGTGAATACCAAACAGTAACTGCCTTTAGGTATGTTGCCTTCTGGTTAAAAAAACCTGCAGGCCGGATTAGCTCTGCCAACTCGGAAATGCCAGTATTTGAGACAAACCTTGGAATGATATTTCCCCCAAGGTTTGCAATCGCCTTTTGGACATTGGCCCAGGCAGTGTTTTGTGTCAACACTGCGCCGACAATAACCTCATACGGCGTTTTTGCCGGCCACCACCCCAAGTCTCCATAATGGGTGTTAAGCGTGTTGTATATGCTGGTTAATTTGATGCTCTTCTCATCCATTGCCTCTGTCTCCTTATTGCATTGTATATTACACTCCGTTTGTTATTGCCAGCATACAGTGGACGTCTCAATGCCCTGTTGCCGCTCGCCATCTGTCAGAAAACAAGATGCCACGGACCGGCTCTCCTGCGCCTTTCAATGGCGATAGCATGTGGCAGATACTATAGCCATCGAATGGAGCGGCTTAAAAGATTAAAGATATAGAAAGCAGAGCTTTCCACGCCGATGCAATGGCAAGCTCTGCTTTCTATATCTATGTATCCAGGCCACGCCTACTTGCGGTTTTGGAAGTCTTCCTCTATCTCTGCGTTCCAATCAGACGCCAATGGAGCATTTGCTGGGGCTTCTCGGAATTCTGCGGTTGCCTTGGCGAGCGAAGCGTATACGACTTGCGACCCAGTGCTGTCAGCATTGTAATTCTGCGCTCTGTCAGCAGCAATGCCAAATCTGCCTGCCGTCTTTATGGCATCGATGTTGGCTCCAAGGAATAAAAACTCCCATCCATGCTTCTCTCTATGTTCTTCGACCATAGCTTTAATTTTATCGGGGCTGTATTCCTTGCTGGAATTCTCTTCGCCGTCAGTTATTATCACAAACAAGACTTTTGAGGCTTTATGCCCATCAGCAGTAATTTGCTGGATCTTGCTGATCTTGTTTATGGTCATGCCAATAGCGTCCAGGAGCGCTGTCGAGCCCCCAACATAATACTCTTTTCCGCTAATCAATTTAACTGCCGCTATATCTATGCGGTCATGAAGCAATTCGTATTTGTCGTCAAACAACACAGTAGTGATGCGGCATTCCCCATCCACTTCTTTTTGTTTTGTCAACACTGAGTTGTATCCGCCGATAGTGTCTTTCTCAAGCCCTGCCATTGACCCTGATTTGTCAAGTATAAATACTAGTTCCGTTGAATTATTCTCCATGTTTTCCTCCGTTAACTTTTATGGCTAAAGGATACCAAACAAGAAGGGATGCAAGGTCGCTTTAGAAGCTACATTAACTGCTCCAAACACCTTCCCATCTGGCTATATCGGAAGTTTTGAAAGCCGCCTTGCTGCTTTTCTGAAAAGCAAAACAACGCAATGATATGGCGGTTGTTTTGCGGCAGTTCCTTGCTGGCAACGCTAGCAAATCCATACACCCAAACTTGTCTTAAATGCTGCTGTGTGCTTGTCGTTTTGCTTTAGTTCCTCTCCTTGCCAATCCTTTATGCCTAAACCGGCTCATCACGTTTGGTTTTCACTTAATAGCCGGAATGTCTGCTAGTTCCACTTGATCGGACAGAAACCATTTGTCTGCAACTTGGATGGCTGTTTCACCTAGGATTTTTCCATCAAACTCAAGCTGCGTTTTATGTGTTTTCGGCTTTCCAAACATTTTTAGCCTTAGCTTGACACTTGCGCATATGTCTTGCAAATATCTGCAAGATGGAACTGGAGAACGATTTTCAGGCTAATTTAGACAAAATTGCCCATGCCAATATTATAACGTATCTACTGTTAGAATAATATAAAAGCGCCTTTTATCTATTCGGGTTTTATGGCGCTTTGATTTCCAATCCAAGGCTTCATGGCATCCCAGAACCACGTCTATGTTTTTTTGGGGCTACTGTGGGTTATGCAGCAAAATCATTGCCCACATTTATACCGAAATTTCCAACACAAGCAGGCTGCCAATCTAAAAACACTTTAGAAATATAGATTAATAACGGATTTGTACCCACTCGCATGGAATTAATATTATGATAACTATATTTTGGCAACAATATAATAGCTTAATAACTAGCAAGCCCTTAAAATAAAGGAAACTAACCCATAAGACCCCCATCTTTATCTAACATTGAAAGGAGAATCTATGGACACAACAACTTTATACAAATTCTCATCTGGTTTGTACATTATCGGATCCAAGGACAAAGGACGCGATGTTGGGTGTGTGGTAAACACAGTCACCCAAGCCACAGCCACACCAATCACCCTTATCACCATAATCAATAAAGACAATTATACCAACGAGTGCATTAAAAAAACTGGCCAGTTTTCAGTGTCAATCCTTTCCGAAAGCGCATCGCCGGAATTATTCGGCACATTCGGTTTTCGCTCAAGCAGGGATTTCGACAAATTTGAAACAGTAAAATCGAGCCACACCCCCTCTGGAATGCCCTACTTGGAAGAATCCTGTGTAGGATACCTTCAATGCAAAGTCATCGATTCGATTGAGGATTTTACACATACGATTTTTATAGCCGAAGTTGAGGAGGCTGCAAATCTGTCAAGCGATCCGCCGATCACGTATGAGTACTACCACAGAGTTGTCAAGCTCAAAGCTCCCAAGAATGCGTCGACATATGTTGGGGAGGCTGCCGATGAAGCGGCTTGGAAAGCTGCCTACAAGTGCAAAATTTGCGGCTATGTATATGATGGGGCTCCTGGGGAGTTTGAAGCCTTGCCTGATAGCTGGAAATGCCCTGTGTGCAGCATGGAAAAGAGCATGTTTGAATTGAAGCAAGAATAAAACATCATTTTCAACTGCTTTTCCCAATGAAAACAGAAAAATGCTGCCGCACCCCATTTGATGGTTGCGGCAGCGTTATTCCATTTATACAAAGCGAATTGGTAAAAACTCTCTCTCTTTTGGGATTGTAGAATGTTATTCTACAACAGTAAATGTTGTGGTTGCTAAAAGTGTGTCGAATTCTTTTGCTGTTGTTCCATACAATTGGATCTCATAGTTTCCAACCGCATTTGGCACCTCAAAGTTGAAATTGGTGTCATTGACCAGTAATTCGCTGACTACACTCGCTTGCTTTCTACTTACGGCATCAATCGCTACAACAACCAATTTGCACCTTGGACCAGGACCGATCACAGGCCTGCCGCTGCCTACATAATAATAGAGGTTGCCTCCGACATATCTGGTTGCTAGTTCTTTCCCGTCTAAAAAGTTTAAAAATCTATTATTTCCTAGGGATATAACATCTGGCACAACGATAACGAAGTGGTCGGATTTAGCCATTGCCGGTATGGCTGCCCCTATTAGCATACAAACTGCCAATGATACTGCGATGATTCTTTTTTTCATTTTTTAAATCTCCTGTGTTTTGTTTCTCTTTTTTTTTGTTTTTCTTTCATTTTTTTTGATCTGTTTGGGATCTGTGGTTTTCGGTTTTCGGGTTTTCGTTTTGTGTCTAGCTCCAAGATCTAGCTGCAGTATGCCATGCCCCATGGCGCCATTCAATCAACACGTTGATAGGGCATGGCCGGCACACTTATAGGGATACAAAGAAAAAAAACGTATTTAAAGCCAAATTTTATATAGATAAGGTGGATTTTTTTTTATTGATTTGATAGCTCGCTTGGGAAAAGCTTTGTTTTTTTCACCATTGGATTTGGCGTTATGGGAAGGATTTTTTTAGATCTTCATAAAACCCTACGAATATAGGCATTAATACAACTGCAGAATTATTGGCATTAAATGCTGCCAGCATAAAAAAAGCTGCAAAAACATGCGTGCAAAGACTTTTTCGTATGCAAAAATGATATTAAACCTCAAAAGCTTATTTCCAAGATTATGGATATTTTCAATAATTGTTTATTTAATTGCATGATATACATATATATTGTAAAATCTATAGCGAAGATATTATTTGGTAACGAAAGAAAATAAATGTTGGAGGTACAAAATGAGTAGCCACTCAAGTGAAGCTCCCAAATCAGAGGTGCACATTACCAAAACTCTGGTAGTAGCAGCTGTGGCAGCAGCAATATCCTTTATCCCGCCACCCGAGGGATTGACCGTTGTCTCAATGCGTTTCATAGCGTGTTTTTTCTTTATGGTCGCCTCAATGCTGGCAAATGCGCTGCCCATGTGGGCTGCAGCCAACATGGCTGGCATCGCAATGGTATTATTCAAAATATTGCCCTTCACTACAGTTTACTCTGCCTGGTCAAGCAGCACAATTTGGATGGTGCTTGGTGTTATGACCCTCGCTACGATCCTTGGGGACACAGGGCTGATGCGGCGCATAGCTTTTGTGATCCTAAGCTGGTTTCCGCCGAATTTCGCAGGCACTGCAATCGCAATAACTATCGCGTCCCTGGTTCTCGGTCCCATAGTGCCCAGCTCCTCAGCCAAGATGGCGATTCTCACGCCTTTTGCAGGAACTCTCGGCAAAGAGATCGGGTTGAAGCCCAATAGCAAGTCTATCGTTGGATTGTGGTTCCTCGTCAATATTAATGTAATGATTATCGCGGTCGCATTTTTGACCGGATCCAACATCACATTTATGCTGCTTGGCATGCTTCCCGCAGAAACCTCAGTTGGGCTAAGATCATGGATGGGCTGGTTCTCCAACACGTGGATTTGGCTGGTCATAATGGTTGCAGGATCCGTATTGTACACGTTGTTTTTTATGAAGCCGAAAGAACAAGCCACCATGAGCAAAGATGTGGTAAAAAAAATGCTTGAGGATCTAGGGCCAATGAGCCGCAATGAGAAAATTAGCGCATTCGTCCTCACGTTCTGTGTCTTGTTGTGGCTTACTTCGGATATCCACAAGATAGACAATGGAGTTGTCACATGGTTGGGGATTTTCATCCTAGTCATGTTTGGGCTAATGACCACTGCAGATACGTACTCGAAGCTGCCATTTGGCATGATCTTTATGTTTGCGCCTATGATGGGGCTTATAGAAGGGCTCACGCCTCTTGGAATCACCGGCTTTATCGCAGCGACTTTAGGCCCGGTATTGACAGCTTTGATTCCAAACGGTTTTGTATTTGTTATAGTGGTAGTTTTGGTCACATTTGCTTTAAGGATGTTTGTTGACCAAATATCTATTTTAGCTGTGGCAGCAAGTGTTTTTATTCCGATAGCAATGGCGATGGGCATCAATCCATGGGTGGCGATGTTTGCAATGTGGTCAAGCAGCTACATTTGGATAATGCCACATAACAATTTCCTGGTTATCCAAATGTCAGGGCTTATGGGCAATGTTTTTGAGTTCAAAGATGCCCAGCCTTTGACTTGGATATATATGGGCCTTACTTTGATCGGAAACATCGCCAGCGTCCCGTTATGGATGGCTGCAGGCATGCTATAAGCTTTAATGGAAATGCTGGGATCTGTGTTTAAATAGATCCCGGCTTTTTTCGCTTTCAGCGCAATTTCTTTATTGCAGTTTTTTGATTCTTGCCACATCTGGAATCAATGGCGAATTACATAAAGGAAACCAGCCTGTAATCCACGGATATGCCAGTTCAAACAGAAAAAAAAATAGGAATGAGGGAGTATACCAATGTTTACAGGCTTTACACAAAAAACCATCGACTTTATGTGGAATATCCGCTTGAACAACAACAAGCTGTGGTTTGATGCGCACAAAGATGAATTCAAGAGTGATTTCCAAGACCCGATGAAAGAGCTTGGGCAGGAGGTTTTCGCCCAAATCAGCGCTGGCTATCCCGAGCGGGAGTTTATCCACAAACTGTCGCGAATTTACAAGGACGCACGGCGAGTGCGCGATGGCAATTTCTATCGGGACAACCTGTGGTTTTCGGTGGAAAAACCCTCCAGCAAGAACCAGGAGAGCAACGGCGTTTTGACCTTCTGGTTCGACTTGAACCCTGAAGGCTGGAACTACGGGCTTGGGTATTACGCTGCCAAAGCCGCGACAATGGAGAAATTGCGAGCACGGATTGACAGCAATCCGAAAGAATTTGAGCTTTTAATCGACTTGCTTGACAGCCAAGACGAATTCAAACTTGATGGCGAGGAATACGTCCGAGTAAAGCAAGCGCCGACTCCCAAAACGCAGGAATGGTACAATAAAAAGTCGTTCTCGTTGATCCATTATGGAAAAATTAGCGATGAGCTGTTCTCTGCTGATTTTGCCAACCGCCTTGTGGGCGGGTATAAATTTCTTATGCCATTTTATGATTATTTTGAGCAATCAAAGTAGAGGGATAGCAAATGATTCAAAAAATTCGATGATTTTTGCCAACTCCTGTTTTGGGGGCATTCGGACATGTCCACCCGAGACATGAGACTACAGCAAGGCTGACGCATTTGCAGCAATTCATGAATAGGTATAGAAGCTGAATCCAAACAATGACGAAAAAGACTTCATAAGATCCCATACGCCCGATACGCATTAGCATTAAATAGAAATCTGCAAAAAATGGGGCAAGTGAACATGACCGTAAGAATAGTTGAAACACCCGGCGGCAAAATAGCGCTCATAAACAGCGACACGCCACTCATCACTGACGGGCAATCGGCATTGGACTTTGCCGTCAATATAGGTTACGAATATGACTGCCACAGCATTATCGTGAACAAGGCGGCGATCACAGAGGATTTTTTCAAACTCTCGACAGGCATCGCAGGCGAAGTAGCGCAGAAATTCGTCAACTACAGATATCGGCTTGCCATCATAGGTGATTTTTCCGTGTATACAAGCAAACCGCTCCTCGATTATATTTACGAATGCAACAAAGGCAGGCATTTGTATTTTGTCGATGACGAGGCTGCAGCGATTAAGAAACTTGGAGATGGATAACCATGCCTGGTTCAACCTGCCGGGAAATGCTATATATATGCTTCGTTTCCTTAATGGGCCTTTGAAAACAATTCGGAAAGGTTAAACGCTTGACAGCAAACCGTATGAAGACTATATCGTTAACATAGGTGTTAAGAACCTAGCTGGCTCGATTTGCTACATCATTGGAACCAACAAAGGTATTAGAGCGAAAAGCGGCAAATCTCCTTAAAAAGGCTTTTGCAACTGCCCAGGGAAATCGGCAAAAAGTGGACTATGCCCATACGCAACTGGGGCATGATTATTGGGCAACTGACGATATTTTAAATCCCCCTATTGATATTAGCAACGAATCTCTATTCATCTCTTGTGTCCATGTTAATTATCATTGTATCATTTAAAGCACTATACATATCTGTATTTTGTAATGCTATTTATAGCAAATATAAATACACTCCCATGTTTATATGCCAAAAAAACATGGCAACATCCAAAACAAGAATTTCAGGTGGTTGCATGAAAGCAAAACCAGTTTGTTTTATATTTGGAGCTGGCTCGCCTCCATCACAGCCGCCAAGTATAGCCGCAAATGACTTAGTCATTGCGGCTGACGGCGGATATACCTATCTCCAGAACGAGGGGATTAGAGTTGACGCACTGATTGGCGACTTCGATTCGCTTGGCAATATGCCTAAACATGAAAATACTAACTTGGTTGTGCAGCGGCTAGAAATGGAGAAAGACCAAACGGATATGTTCGCCGCTTTGCAATACGGTTTGGAGCGCGGGTATTCCAGTTTTCATCTATTTGGCGGGACTGGCGGGCGATTTGACCACACCTTTGCGAATATCCAGTGCCTGGCTTATTTAGTCAATCACGGAGCGCGAGGCTATTTGTATGAAGGTTGTTTTGTCATTACGGCAGTGGCAGGAGAACTCTGGCTCTCAAAACAAAAAGACGGGATACTTTCAGTCTTTGCATTGGGGAATGCCACCGAAGGAGTCACTCTTCGCGGATTGAAATATGAGTTGGAAGATGCCCGGCTGTCTGGTGATTTTCCCTTGGGCGTGAGCAATGAATTTATCGGCCAGACTGCTTATATCAAGGCAGAGCGCGGCATTTTGCTTGTAGTTTATCCCACGGGAACAAAGGAACTTGAAGAGGCTCCGATTTCAAAGCGACAACTCCCCAGCTAAACGACGCAGCAAGAATGGACCGATGGCTACTATCGAGACGTGCTTAAAGCTGACTTTTGGCATGATCTTACCAGCTTCGAACCGTATGCTAACCCGGTCAATGGCTTTGACAACACCGGCTGCTACTCTGAACGGCGTTCTCCGCCACGATGTCCTGGCTGCTTATCACTTATTCACGCACCTCCTGGCTTTTTACGTCAAAGCGATCACGCAGCGCACCACCCAGCATATTGACGGCAAACACCAGCATAAACAGGCTAAGACCTTGAACAATAATAAGATGCGGCGCTGCGCGGTAATGCATCCGGGCATCGTTTATCATGACACTCCAGCCAGGCGTTGGAGGCTGTACGCCAAGACCCAGAAAACTGATAGCGGCAATTGAAAGCACACTGCGCCCCACACGGGTTGTAAATAGAACCAATGTGCTGTTGAGCATGCGGGTAACGATTGACAACATACTCAGTGGCTTTGGCTTGTATTTTCGGGTTTTTTAATGGGAACCATCAGCGCCGCTTATCATGGCAAGCTCCGAGATCGCTATATCAAAGGGATTGTTGACTCCCTGCTATCCTTCCCGGATTTTTGGCTGGCTCTGCTGCTTATACTTGTGCTGGCGGAGATACTTGGCTGGCTGCCCACAAGCGGAGTGGGCGGGCTAAAATATATGCTAATGCCAGCGATCACACTGTCCAGCGCTAATACCCAATCAGGCAAAGGCAGGGCAAACTCCAATATAGGCTTATTTAGGTCTATATTTTTAACACATATAACTAGTGATTGCAAGAATAAAACGCTATTTTATAGCGCTTTATTAAATATTTCAAGATGTTATGGGGTAATTCCCAGGACGTTTGGGGTAAATGCCATTGTGGTTCTCTCACCTGCGCCCTAAATGCTGACGCATTTATATTCATATTCTTTCAATTCAACCTCTCCTTCACTGATACACAAAACCTCCTGGGCACCGCTCTAATCGCTTTCAGCACAGATAAGAACAGAGGTAGCCAGCTTGTCAAGACACAGAATCTTTTCACTAGTTTTGTGTCTAGATCCGTTGATGTTGCTTTAATGGGGTTATTTGCGTATATCTGCCATCGGAATGCAGCGGGGTCATGATTAAAATAAATGTGCCTGAATCAATTTCGGAATAAGAGCTTCCCGTTTCTTTATACCTCACTACATAGTAATATTCGGTAGACCCAGTCTGGGCATCATCATATAGAAACGGCAATTTGACGAAAGGATCGTTATCTATGAGTGATTCTGCTTTTTCGTTAGCTGTGCCAACAATACTGCATGCTTTTACTTGAGTTGTTACTGAAAACTCATACTCTGTGTTTACATTCAGCCCTGTAATCGTTGTATTGGATTCGTGTTTTTGCAGAATTGCATGAAATGGAGCAGCTATTGGAAATACTACGAATAAAGCAACCCGGACTCCCAGTACTGATTTGTAGTTTACAGAGAAAAATGGAGCACAAGGACTTGGCTGCTCCTTTGAGAGACTTGATCGAAAATCTATATCTTGTATGCTTTCTCTGGCATGCAGGGGATCTACCAATCGAGTTGGCTCCATTTCTCAATAAAGCATTCGTGCTCCTTGCTTGCCTTGTCATAGTTTATCCCTACAAGCAAGACTTCCCTGAACCCCTTCAAGGAATCCATGTATCTCTTCTCTTTAATCTGCGCGATCGCCCCACTTGCGCTCTTGTCCCACTTGAGCTCAACAACCAGAGCAGGCTTCTGCTCCCTGCCCCACTTTGGCTTCATGACAAGGTCGGCATACCCATTTCCAGAAGGAAGCTCCCGGTATATCTCGTAATGCTCCCTTGCTGTGTATAGCGCCAGCCCAATAACATAGCTCAAAGCGTTTTCATCATTGTATTGCAGCAAAGAAACCTCTTGGTGGCCTCTTTGCACACCTTGGGCCACTGCTCCGGCGTCAAGCCTCCAAACGCTTTAAAGAAGATTCCTCGATTCGCTAACAGCGCCAACCACCTCCGACCATTCCAAGTCCGTTGTGGAATCAAGGAAAACGCCACTGACTTCCTTGTTGGGGATAGACGCAACACCTAGCGGCAAATCGTAGCTAAGATAGCCCAAATGGACCAGCAAGGTCAATACTTCATCCCGCCTTTTGAAATTCGACATGTCATTTGCGAACATGCTTGGGTTTATAGGGATGCTGCCGCCAGCCAGCATTGCGACTATAGCCTCCCTCAAGCCGCCAAAATCCATTTGTATATAATCCTTGAGCGCCTCATATGTTTCTGTCTGGTTCCAGTATGAGTTAAACCTCCCGGTCAGTATCGACTCGACCACAGATCTTGGGCTAAAGATTGAAATCTCCACCTCTTGCCAGTCCTGGCCAATCCTGCTTCTATATTTCATGCGGTATCCGTCATACCAGGAGCGCATTTCTTCCATGTCTACATTATGGCTGGCGCACAACGACTCTACCTCCTCTCCAGTAAAGCCAAAGAATGGCGCAAATTCCCTTGGCTCAAGCATTGAGTACTCTGAAAACATGTTTAGAGCGCTGTGGGTCCCGTATTTTTTTATCGGCAGAATCCCAGTCATGTACGCCAATGCTACATACCCTTGGTCTTTCAGCCACATACGAAGAAAATCGAGATAAGCTTTCTGTGACACATAGTCTTCTTTGTACTCCCTGAATATACAATCCCACTCATCAATCAAAATCACAAAAGGCCGTCTCGAAAAGTTATATGCGTCTTTCATTGTTTGAGTCAATTTAGACTTGTTTTTGAATACAATCCCTGGAAACTCTTCAACGAACTCAACAAGCAATGTTTCGCGTATTGAAACAAGCATTTCATACACATTGGGGCTCTCGCTTAAAAATTCCTGCATATTGATAAAAATACAATTATATTTATTCAAATGCTCTGGGAAGCTTTCATAGTTTTGGATCTTCAAACTATCAAACAATGCCCCAGTTTCTTCGCCACACCCGTAATATGCATTGAGCATTTCAATTGCCATAGTCTTGCCAAACCTTCTGGGCGGCTGAGGCAGGCATAACATTGCTGGGTGTTGATGATTTTGTTTGTATGTGCTATCAATTCGCTTTTATCGACATAAATCTGGCTGTTCAAGCTCCTTATGAACCTGCCGCTGCCTGTATTGAGCAAGTCACCCATGATCTGCCCTCCCGTATGTGCGCTGTTATTTGTATACATTATATCACAAGCGCCAACTTCACAGCCTCTGGCAAAGCAGCCTTGGATATTGTTGGTCGGTTTATCATTAGCTGCATAAGTATTTGAGGCGTTTTGATAAAACCAGTTCTAGGTTAGGAAAGGTTCCAGCTAATTATAAGGCGGTCATTTCTTCTGAGAGTTAATTCAATTTAGCCCTCGATGCTGTTTTCAGTCCGATTTTCCGAACTGTATCTTTCGTACAGCACAATGCGCATATTACTTCGCCTTATTTCGATATTTAATACTTTGTTACATAATGGATATAAAAAAATGGCTTGAACAGCCACTATTAAGCACTTTTTGTAATGTCTTGCACTAAACTCCCGCTAGGCGGAGACTGAAGAGTTGCTATTGATTTATTTTAACGGAGAAGGGATGCCGGTATTCGTAGTCGGTAAGCGCAACCAAACCCTGTGCAATACCCAAGCCTTTAGAGAGAGACTCAAGCTTAATGTTTTTTTGATGGTTTTTTTCATCATTATAGATATCCCTAATAAACACACTAATGAGCCAGATAGTGCCTGTACACATTAGAAAGAGGGCTATTTTCATGCCAGACAATCCAAGAAAGCGACCCACGAGATTGCCAAGACTAAACACCACCGCGATGATAATGATCCAACCTCTCGTATCACTGTCCATAATGATTGCCTTGACCCCTCTAAATTTGATTTGGCTCACCATTCCATCCACTACTTCGCTTGCCAAACATTTCAAGCACACCCCAACTTCAAAAGTGCCTAGTATCTTGTAGGATGTTGTGGTGCGGGAATCCCGGTAATCTACTCCTCCCCAACTGGTCGACTGGTCAGTTATTTGACCATAATGGTAGAGGTGACGCATTATAAAGCTGCTGCCGCATTTGTCACATTTCATCATTCATGCCTCATTTTCAATAATAGTATAACATAAAAAATATGCTAAGACTAATTGGCATGGACAATGCCAAAGCCACGTGGATAAATTGGATAGGGCAACGACTTTGCCCACAATAAGGGCCCAGCGGCATTAGGCTCAACACAGCTCGATTTGGAAGCTTCCCAAAAATTATTTTCAATTGGTGGATTGCTTGCTGCTCGACAAAAAAAGCCTGGTAACTCTTAAAAAAGCAGCGCGAGAAAATTATTCGTTATTATCTTGACAAATCTGCTACTTCTGAATATACTGTATATGTATTAAACATTACAGTAAGGGTGAGAATTTGCAAATTGTTATATCGAACAGTTCTAGTTTGCCAATATATGAACAGATAAAAAAACAGGTCAAGGCTCAAATATTATCTGGGGAATTAACGGAAGACGAGATGCTTCCCTCTCTGCGGCAGTTGGCAAGGGACTTAAAAATTAGTGTGCTGACGACTACAAGGGCGTACAACGAACTTGAACAAGACGGCTTTATTACAAGCCGGCAAGGCAAAGGCTTCTTTGTAATGTCGAGCAGTTCTAACCTTATCCGTGAACAGCTTATCAAAGAAGTGGAAAACAACCTAAACAATGCGATACAGGCGGCGCAACGAGCGTCCATGCCTGATGATGAAGTAATAAGCCTTTTGCGGCTTTTGATGGAGGTAAAAGATGATTAAAAACCATTTGGAATTAAGGGGTGTAAGCAAGAGCTTTCCCAGTTTCAAGCTAAATAATATCAGCCTTTCTTTGCCCAAAGGGTATATTATGGGGCTTGTCGGCCCGAATGGAGCCGGAAAGACAACGACGATACAGCTTATTTTAAATATGTTTGAAAAGGACGCTGGGGAAATCTTGGTTTTTGATAAAGACAATATAAAATATGAAAACGCCATAAAACAAGATCTTGGCGTTGTGTTCGACAGTATCTTTTATGTTGATAGCTGGACTGTTGCGGACACAGAAAGAGCGGTATCTATTTTTTATGAGGATTGGAAACATGATGTTTTTTCTCAGATGGCAAAACGCTTTGATTTGCCACAAAACAAAAAAGTGAGTGAGTTATCGCGCGGCACACAAATGAAGTTGATGCTTGCTTGCGCTTTTTCGCATAATGCAAAGCTGCTGATACTTGACGAGCCTACAAGCGGCCTTGACCCTGTTATCCGGGATGAGTTTTTAGAAATACTGCAAGATTATATAAAAGACGGTGATCGAAGCGTTTTATTTTCTACACATATTACAACAGATTTAGAACGGGTTGCCGATTATATCACTCTTATCGACCAAGGCGAGTTGATTTATTCTGGCAGTATGGATGGCATAACAGGCCGTTACTGCATTATCAAAGGCAAGCCGCGTGATTTGACTGCAGAGCTTGAAAAAGACATTATCGGATTAAGAAAAACCGATGTGAGTTTTGAGGGGCTTATTGAAGCGAAAGAAGCGGCGCAATACAAAGGCTATGTTTTTGATGCCGCGACGATCAATGATATTGTAATTGGCATAAGCAAAGGAGGCACTAGGAAATGAAAGGTTTTTTAAAAATAACAAAGCTGGACTTTTTTACAATGAAATCTCAGGCAGCCGTATATTTATCATTTGTGCTGATTGTGCTGATGTTTGGTTTTATGGGTTCATCTATCATTGTATTGGGCATAACCGGCGCATGGTTTATGGCGCTGATGTCATCAAATATTTTTGCCATTCAGGAAAAAAACAACCTTGAGCGCCTATATGGCTCTGTTTCCGTTGGACTAAAGGATATTGTACTTGGGCGATACACTTTCGTAATCTTGAACTATCTAGCATCTTTCCTTGCGATTATTGTAATGTGCTCTGGCTTTGCGTTATTTCAGCATAAAACATTGGAAGTAGCCGATATTTTGCTCGGATTCAGCTTGTCACTCTTAGCCTTCTCTGTTATTACAGGAATACAAATGCCGCTGTTTTTCAAAATGGGGTACACAAAGGCAAAGGTTTGGTCCATGGTCCCATTTGTTGCTGTAATGGCTTTAGTGGTTATCCCGTCTTTTGTGTCTGCGCTTTCCGGTGTTATTGAGTTTATGCTAACTAATAAAGGTATTTTGATTGCGTGCAGTATTTTGGCAAGCTGTGTAGTTCAATTCTTTTCATATCAAATTGCCGTTGTAGTGTATCGCAAACGGCGCTAAGGAAAGAGATTATCATGAAATGTGAAACCTGTAGAACACGCATGGCTGATACTATATCAGATTTAGACTACAATTTAACGGCGAAATACTAAAGGTTGTGAATGTCGCTGCTTGTCGATGCCCGCACTGCAAGAAAAATATTGTCACTGGCTTTGTCTTAGCTAAACTTGAAACGTGGAAAAACGGGGAAATAATTGATTATGCAAAAATGTGAACAAAAAGAAGCTGATTATTTATTTTTTTTCTTCTCCCGTCCTCCGGCTTCTTTGCCCCTTTTGGTATCAGCCACAAACGGCTAAACGCACAACGCCGATAATCCGTTTTTCTTCGCAGAGTTTTTGTACTCGCCTTTCTGATATACCCCACTTTCCGACGGCTTCCTGTACCGTTTATTAATTGCACATCCTTTCTCCTCTCCAGTTGCTAAGGCCAAGTTCGTTGCTGTCTATGAAGCTGCCACAATTGCGGATTATTGAAAACACAATTATTTCTTCAACACATATTTTCATTCTTAAATGAGCCAATAAAGGATATCCCCAAAATATATCAAACTCTTTACACAAGGCTGTTATTGGATTTTACATAACATCGTTATAAATAGAATTGAAATAACAAAAAGGCAAAGGTAAAAATATGCGAAAAAACAAGGGTTCGAAAGGGATTGCAGCGATTTTGCTTGTAGCCATTATGGCGCTTGGCATGGTCGGTTGCGGTACCAATACCCCTCCAGCATCAAATAACCAAGGAAACTCAAACGCTGAAGGCAACAATACAACAACGAACATAAGCCCCATCATCGTGACATGGTATCCAAATGAATCGTCAAACACCCATGAAGGCGTGCGTACGGAAATAAGCAGGCTAATCGAACAAGCAACGGGCAGAAAAGTCGAGCATAAGCTGACAACCGATTACACAATCGCTATAGAAGCTATTGCGAGCGGATCAGCCGATATCGCTATGGCGATGGGTGCGGTCGGCTACATTGAAGCAAAAAACAGAAACCCGCAAGTTGATGTCCTGTTTGTGAACTCTGACAAGAATGGGAAACTTGATGAAGCAAAATATTTCTCATGGCTTTGTGTGGCTTTAGAAAACGCAGCTGCATACAAAAGCGGCAACACATATTCCATCGACAATATTAAAGGGAAAAAGATATCCTTTGTTTCCAACAGCTCCACATCAGGGTTTAAAGTCCCTGCTTCCTCAATCATAGAGCACTTTCCGGCTGACCAATTGGATGAGGACAAATTGATCGAGGGCGGACGCAACAATTTTTTCAATGAAGTATATTTTGGAGGCTCCCACCAAGGCTCAGCAGTCAACTTGCTTAATGGAAGCGCCGAAGTCGCGGCTTTCTGCGACACTGAGCTCCTTCCCTATATCGAATTAAAATCTGGTGAAGATAATACCATTGGCGCTGTGTACACCGTTAGAGCAGGCGCAGACGCCCCATTTGACCAATATGCAGGATACGACTTCATTGTTATTGCAGCCAAACCAGTTTTTAATGGGCCAAACGCATACAACCCGAAAAACTTGAGCGAGGCAGAGATTAAAGCAATCAGGGATTTGTTCACATCAGAAGAAGTCTCAAGCAATGAGATTCTCTTTTACGATGCAGACATCGAAGGCGCTATTGGATTGTATAAAAAATCCTCGAGCTACGGTTATGTCCTCACTTCCGATTCGTGGTACGACCCCTACCGTTAGAAATGAAAAGGAATGGGGAATAAACAAATGCCGATTTTAGAATTTCAAAATGTAAGCAAAGTATATGGCAACACAACAAAAGCGCTGACAAATGTTTCCTTCTCCGTGAACGAAGGCGAGTTTGTGTCCATTATCGGCCCATCCGGCTCAGGCAAATCAACCATCCTGCGTTGTATCAACCGGCTTGTTGATACAACGCAAGGGTCGATAATCTTTGATGGGCACGATATAAATAACGCCAATAAAAAAGAGATACGGCAAGTCCGCAAAAAGACCGGCATGATCTTCCAACATTACAACCTTGTGGACCGGCTGAGCGTGATCGAAAACGTCTTGCACGGACGGCTTGGATACAAGTCTACACTGAGTGGCGCTATTGGCCGCTATACCGAGCAGGAAAAGGAGCAAGCTTTCCAAATCCTTGCGAAACTCGGGCTTACAGAGCAGGCATACAAACGCTGTGATGAATTGTCTGGCGGGCAAAAACAGAGAGTCGGAATCGCCCGCTCCCTGATGCAAGAGCCTAGGCTAATTTTATGCGACGAGCCTATTGCGTCCCTAGACCCTAGTTCATCGAAGATTATCATGGACTATTTAAGCACTATTAATAAAAACATGAAAATAACCTGTATTTGCAATCTGCACCAAGTGGATGTCGCAATGCGATATGCAAAACGAATTATTGGCATCACATCAGGGCAAATCGTATATGACGGGCCGCCTGAGGAGTTGACCAAATCAAAAATCTACGACATTTACCAATCAAACGAAGGTGGGCTAATTACTGATGTTAGATAAGCAAATGGATAATTTAATAGAAAAAACACCAAAAAAAACAAATCAAATCTCTGTGTTTTCCAAGAGGAAAAGAACATTTGCAATTACGTTTTTCGGAATATTTGCACTGTTTGCGGTTTCAGCCATCGTCGCAAACTACAATATACTCTCCGGATTTGAGTCAATACCAAAAGCTTTCGCTTGGATGGCAGGGAACTTTATTCCCGATAAAAAAGCATTGTCCCGCCTTCCAAATATCCTTGCAAAACTGTTTGAGACAGCATTGCTGGCAGTTGCTGTAACAGCCAGCGCCGCCATATGCGCGTTTTTCTTCAGCTTGCTCGGCACAAAAACCACAAAGGCTCCCCCTCTGGTTTCCCGTGCAGCCAGGATTGCCGCCTCTTTTTTTAGAAACGTGCCAAACGTGGTTTGGGCAATCCTGTTGCTTTTTTCGTTTGGCCAAAACATTCTTACCGGCTTTTTTGCGCTTTTTTTCGCCACGTTTGGAATGCTGGTCCGTATGTTTATAGAAACCATTGACGAGGTCAGCTCCTCGTGTGTCGAAGCGTTGCACGCTACAGGGGCGAATTCGATACAAATAATACTCCAAGGTATAGTCCCCTCATCCCTGCCAGAAATCGTTTCATGGGTGTTGTATATGATTGAATACAACATTCGGGATTCAACCTTGATCGGGATACTCACGGCAACAGGGATTGGCTATTTGTTTGACTTGTACTATAAAAGGATGGATTATGGCTCGGCAAGCCTTGTTGTCATTTGCATAGTGATACTTGTTATAACCATTGAATTATTATCAAATAAAATTAGAAAGGTGATTATGTGATGAGAGATCTTTCATTCACAGCTCCAACACCAGTTTCCCTTGATTTTAATAAATGCATGAGAAAGACGAAAAGCGGAAAAATCAAAACGGCTGTCAAATCCAAGAGCAGAAGCGCAATACGATTTACTATTTTTGCTCTGCTTGGGCTTGCAGCATGCGGGTTTTTAACATTCGACTATAAAGATATTGAACTGTCCAAAGCTCTTGCAGGCACTTGGAATAATGCAAAAGCGCTCTTTGGGCAACCGCGGCTTAACCACAGTTCGTTGCCAGGCGCATTAAACGCGCTGTATATGACCATTTCCTTGGGAACCCTCTCCACGATCTTCGGGGCTGTTGTCGCATTTTTCGGAGCATTGCTTTGCGCGAAAAATATCGCAAACCCAGTGGCTGCAAATATTGTGAAGAGTTTGGTCGCTTTCATCAGGGCGGTTCCGACGATATTGTGGGTATTAATTTTTACCATCGCTGCAGGGCTCGGGAGTGTCGCCGCTGTTATTGGCCTTACTTTCCACAGCGCAGGTTATTTAGTCAAAGCATATGCGGAGTCCATCGAAGAAATGGATAGCGGCACTATCGAAGCGCTGAAGGCCAGCGGCGCCAACTTTTGGCAGATCGTGCTGCAAGCAATTTTGCCTTCCTCTATCAGCCGCATGGCAGCATGGACATTTCTACGCTTTGAAATCAATTTCATCAATGCGCTCGCAGTTGGCGCAGCTGCTGGGGCAGGAGGGATAGGATTTGACCTTTATATGGCGGGCAACCACTACTTTGATCTGCGGGAGCTTGGCTTTATAACCTATATTGTTGTCGCGGCGGTAATCCTGCTTGAAATGCTTTCGACGAAAATCAAAGCGAAGGTGGCCTAGCATGGATAAAAGGCGATTAACTAAAGTGCTGGCTAGGGCAGACAGAAACGAGATAGCGGCGCTGTCTGCAAACGTCCAAAAATCACACCGCCCAATTATCGTCAAAGAGCCTGCCAAGACACTGACAATGATCAAACTTCGCGACCCGGTCAAACAAGGCATGTTTTACATCGGGGAAGTTATCGTATGCGAGGCAGTGGTGGAGATAGATAGCGTGCAAGGCGCCGCCGTTTTGATGGGCGATGATTTAGAAAAAGTTCTTGGCATGGCTATTATTGACGCCGCAGTCAATTTGGAAGTTTTTGAAGATTTGGAAAAATTGGAAGGGCTTGAAAAAGAGCAGGACAACAGGGTCAAGCAAGAATACGCTATGACACTGAACACAATGGTCAACTTTGAATCTATGGACCAGGAGGCGCCAGATGACCTTGCAGCTAACAAAAAAGCATAGTTTTGATATGGTATTCGACAGCCAGAAGGTATTTCGGCTTATCCTTGAAGTTATGTCCAATCCAACACGGATTGCCAATATCATGGAATATGCAGATAGACTATCTGGCAGCAATCCACTGTTTTTAGCTATAGCTATGACACTTCTGGACAATGAGGCCAGCGTTGACACTTGTGGGGACCATGTGCTGTCGGGGGAAATAGTATCGTTGGCGCTAGCACGGATTGAAACGGTTGATACGGCAGATTTTATTTTTATCAGCGATGAAAGCGGCATAAAAGATGTTATCGAAAATGCCAAATGCGGCACACTGGCTGACCCGCAAAAAAGCGCGACAGTTGTTATGCAATACCAAAACGACAATAGGCCTGGCAGCGCAATAACCTTGGCAGGTCCGGGCATTGACGGGCAAGCCGTGCTACTAGCGCCGCAAGTGGCAATTGATGCGATTAAGTTGCGCGATGCGCAAAACTACGAATACCCCCAAGGGATAGATTTGCTCTTTATATCAGGCAATGGCGATTTATTCGCTATCCCCCGTATGGTCAAGGTGGTGGAATAAATGGCGTATGTAGCAGTCTCTGGCGGAAAAGAGGCCATTGAAGAGAGCATTAAACTTCTTGATTATTATAGAAGCGGCACAATCAAAGATATTGAGATCGAAGCGATAGAAAACAAGCTTTCACTTCTGGTCGACCGTGTTATGAGCGAAGCTGGATTGTATTCCAAAACATATGCTGCCCTCGCCCTTAAACAATGCGAAGGCTCGATTGAGGAAGCAGTTTTTTTGCTGCGCGCTTACCGGTCTACCCTCACAAGGAATTATTACACTAATATCGTAGACACTGACGGCATGCGGGTTGTGCGACGGATATCCGCAGCTTTTAAGGATATTGCTGGCGGACAGATTCTCGGCGCGACTTATGACTATACCCATAGGCTTATCAACTTTGATATTGATAAAGAAGATCCGGTTGAATTGCAACGTGAAATGCAAAAAAAGCTTTCCCAACAGGCGCCGGAAGAAATCGTTTTGTGCCCCCGGGTATCTGGCGTGCTCAAGGCTGAAGGGATTATTGACAGCTATGAGCAAAACGACCTGCAGCCGTTTGATGTGACAGAACATATGCTGGAATTCCCAACCGGCAGGAGCGCGCGTCTGCAAACCCTTTCCCGCGCTGACACCGGCTTTGTTTCCGGGCTTGCTTATTCTGCGCTGCGAGGCTTTGGGCAAGTGCATCCTACGGTCGGCGAGCTTCGCAGCGGATATGTGGATCTTTGTGTGCCGTACCCGTTGGAAGGGGGCGAAAGTATTTACATCGGAGAAATACTCATCACAGAAGTGGAGTGTTTTAATACGGCAGACGACACAGGCCAGCTAAAACTTGCAGTTGGATATGGAGCAGTTTTTGGCAGGAATGAGACCAAAGCGATTGCGATGGCTGTAGTTGACCATGAACTGGACAATGCAGGCCCATACCCGGCGCAAAATGAGGAATTTGTATTGATGCATGGCGATAGCTTGGAAATGAACGGGTTTATTTCCCATTTAAAACTGCCGCATTATGTCACTTTCCAGTCAAAATTAGACTCCGTGCGAAAAACCAGGAGGGCAGGCAGTGAATAGCAATTACAATTATGCATTTCTTGATGAAGGCTCAAAAAGGGAAATACGCCGCTCGATTCTTAAAGCGGTCGCTATCCCAGGGTACCAAGTGCCTTTCGGCTCCCGCGAGCTCCCTATCGGGCGTGGCTGGGGCACAGGGGGGATCCAGCTGACTCTATCACTTATAGGGCCAAGCGACACCTTAAAAGTCATTGACCAAGGCAGCGACGAGAGTGTCAATGCCGTTAATATAAAAAAGTTTGTTTGTCTTTGCACTGATGTCAAGACAACAATCGACACCCGTGATGCGACCTTAATACAGACCCGGCATAGAATCCCGGAAATACCATTGGACAACGGGCAAATCCTCGTGTTTCAAGTCCCGATCCCCGAACCGCTGCGTATTGTTGAAGCGCGTGAGGAAGCAACAAAAAAAATGCATGCGGAAAAGGATTATGCCCCAATGTGGCTCCAACTGTACGAAAGCCTTGTGAAGTATAAAAAAGTGACCATTCCGTCCGAGTATCCCTGTATGGTCGAGGGGCGATATGTGATGAATCCGAGCCCCATACCCAAATTTGACAATCCGAAACTGCATAAAGCGGAGTGCCTCTACTTGTTTGGAGCTGGGCGGGAAAAAAAGATTTACGCTATCCCGCCGCACACAGAAGTGTTGCCTCTTGCCTTTGATGACGTCCCCTTTGAGCGTGAAAGTTTCCTGGGCAAAAAATGCCGCCAATGCGGCAGCGAAAACACCTATCTTGACGAGATATTTGACGCCCAAACCGGAGAAAAATTCTATCAATGCTCTGACACCTCATATTGCCTGGAGGCTAGAAGCCATGTATCTAAATGAAGCGCCGGAATTGTCGGTTAACAACTTGGTTGTCCGTTACGGCGACGGGTGCAGCGATTGCCAAGAAAGTTTGGAGAAGAACCGCTGCAAGGTATGCGGAACTGTTTGGGCTGTAAATGGCATATCATTTGACGTCTACCCAGGCGAAGTATTGGGGATTGTAGGTGAAAGCGGATCAGGCAAGACCACACTGATGCGCTCGCTGTACTTTGACTTTATTCCGACCTCTGGAAACGCGGCTCTGCGGGGCTACAAGGGCGGCCAGGCGAATATATGGGAAGCAAGCGCAGCTGAGCAGCGTATGATAAAAAACGTCATCATGGGCATGGTTTACCAAAACCCGGTTTTGGGGCTGCGTATGGATTATTCTGCAGCATCCAATATCGCAGAGAAAATCATTGCAGCCGGAAGCCGTGATGCCGGGCAAATGACAGGGCGGGCCAAAGAGCTTTTGGAAGCTGTCGAGATACCAACCAGCCGCATGGTTGAACCGCCAAAAAACTTCTCTGGCGGCATGCAGCAGCGGGTCCAGATTTCTAAAGCGCTTGCCAACAATCCCGCCCTGTTGCTGCTCGATGAAGTGACAACAGGCCTTGATTTGTCGGTGCAGGCGAAAGTGCTTGATTTAATACGGAAAATCAAAGCGCGCTACGGCATATCAATCCTTTTGGTTTCGCATGATCTTGCCGTAATCCGGATGCTGGCTGACAGGACTATAGTCATGCTTGACGGGAAAATCGTGGAGAGCGGGCTGACTGACCAAATACTCGAAGACCCGCAACACGCGTTTACCCAACAGCTTGTACACTCGTTAATATAGGGGGAAAGAAATTGGTTGCTATAAAGAACGGGAAAATAATTACACCCGATGAAACCATCGAAGGCAAAATATTGCTTTTAGAACAAGACAGGATCAAAGGGTTTGCTGATAGCCTTGATGGCTTGGATGACATCGAAAGGGTTGTCAACGCCCACGGGCGCTATATTATACCAGGGATCATCGATGCCCACTCAGACAAAATTGAGCAATACATACAGCCGCGCCCCACATCCCAGGTGGATTTTGAGTTTGGGCTTAGGGTTTGCGAAAGGGATTTGCTTGGTGCGGGGATTACAACCATGTACCACTCCATATCCCTGTTTGGGGATGAATTTTTCGGCAGCTCGCCGTTGCGCACAAAGGAAAATGTGCAGAAGCTCGCAGATCTGATAGCGGATATCCATTTGCGCAACCACTTGATACACCACCGTTTCCATCTGCGCATCGAAATAGACAACCTGGAAGCCTATGATATTGTGCGCGATATGATTGACCAGGGCAAAGTGCACTTGATTTCGTTTATGAACCACACTCCCGGCCAAGGGCAATACCGCAGCGTAGAAATATACCGCGATGTCGTTTCAAAATACAACGGAAATTTAGGCGGGAAAGAAATCAATTCGATGGGCGCCGATGAATTGTTTGAATACCACGACAACAAGCCTAAACTCTCCTTTGGACAACAAAGGGAGCTCGCCCAGCTTGCCCACGAAAAGGGAATCCCCGTTGCATCCCATGACGACGACACCATAGAAAAACTTGAGGAAAACCTTAAAATCGGGGTAGACATAAGCGAATTCCCCATATCATTGGAAACTGCCAAATCAGCGAAAGCCCACGGGTTTTATACAGTTGTTGGCTCAGCGAACATTTTAAGGGGATCTTCACACTCGGGCAATTTGTCAGCGGCAAAAGCGGTATTGGAAGACTGCGCCGATATAATTTGCTCGGATTATTATCCAGCTGCAATTTTATACAGCATCTTCTGCATGCACGAAAAGTATGGTATCCCTCTGCCGGAAATTGTCAAAAAAACTAGTTTAAACCCAGCAAAAGCCATGAGGATCGACAAAGACTATGGATCATTGGAGCCGGGAAAAAAGGCGGATTTGCTAATAGTGGACATACTGGACGGCTGCCCTGTCATCACCCATGTTTTCGTGGATGGCATCGCGGCATCACGCATCGAGTACCGGAGGTAGGCATGGAAATATTGAGTATTTCAAATCTTTCAAAAAATTTTTACCTGCACAATCCGGGGCTAGAAATCAAATCCTGCCAGAACATCAACCTGGCGCTTGAGAAAGGCGAATTTATTGGCATTGTCGGACTTTCCGGATCAGGCAAATCAACCATATTAAAATGTATCAACCGAAGTTATTTGCCAATGCAGGGAGAAATTATTTACGATAGCGAAGCTTTTGGCAAAATTAATTTGTCTACGGCAACGGAGCGGGAAATCCTCTATCTGCGCTGCCATGAAATAGGCTATGTTTCGCAGTTTCTCAATGTAATGCCACGGACAACAGCCAAAGAGCATGTGATGAATGCATTGGTGGATATAGGCATTGATGCCAAAGCCGCCGAGATTGACGCAAATGAAATGCTTGTTTATTTTCGATTGCCCGAAACCTTGTGGGGGATATATCCAGCCACTTTTTCGGGAGGCGAGCGGTTGCGTTTGAATTTGGCCCACGCAATGGTCAAAAAGCCGCGCCTGCTTATGTTGGATGAGCCCACTGCGTCGCTTGACAATAAAACAAAACTCCTTGTCAGGGATATGCTGGTAAAGCTAAAAGATACAAACACCAGCATGATCGGCATTTTCCACGACATCGAGTTCATGGATGGCGTATGCGACAGGGTGTTTAATCTATCCGAGGGAAGGTTTGTGTCATGAAAGCTGACTTGCATATCCATTCTACTGTATCAGACGGAAGCGACAGCATCGAGCAAATCCTTAGCGCTGCAAAAGAGAAAAATCTCGATGCCATAGCTATTACAGACCACGACACCATATCCCATTTGGCGCAAATTCCTGCAGATGCAGGCATAAAGGTTATCAGCGCTGTTGAAATGTCAGCTGTGCACTACGGAACAAATACACGCGCTCATATTTTGGGGTATAACATCCGAAATCTTGAAATCATCACTGCGCTAGCAGAGCCGCTTTTGCAAGCCCGCAATAGAAACTCTGAGATACAGGCTGATATGTTGATTGTGGCTGGTTTCCAGATTGACAAAGAAAAACTCGCAAGGGCCGACGGCAAATATCTTTACAAACAGCATATTATGGATTGGCTAGTGACAAGCGGGCAAGCGCCAGATATGTTCGGCGATTTTTATCAAAAGACATTTAAGCAAGGCGGCATCTGCGATTTTGACATTGAATATATTGATGTTTTCGATGCGATTATAGCCATCAAGGAAGCAGGCGGCCTTGCGGTTCTCGCCCATCCGGGGCAGCAGCAGAATTTTTGGCTGGTGCCAGAGCTAGTTAAAACCGGGCTTGCCGGCCTGGAATTGAACCACCACACACATGGCACAAAGGACAAGGCTATAGTGCAGGATCTTGCTAAACAGCACGGTTTGTTTTTAACTGGCGGCAGTGATTACCACGGAAAGTATGAGCCTCAAGATTATGGCATTGGAGACATTTTATCTGATCCAAGCGGAGTGGAAGCGATTTGCTAGATAAATCCAAAAAAAGCTTCTCAATATAAAGAGATTTTAGAGGTATTCAAATGGCAAATAAGATCAAAGCTGTTATTTTCGATTGGGCTGGAACAACAATAGACTACGGCTGTTTTGCCCCTATAAAAGGTTTTATTGAAGGATTTAAGAGTATCGGGATCGAAATTACAAATGAAATGGCGCGAAAGCCAATGGGATTGTCTAAGATTGACCACACCAGGGAAATTGCCGGCATGCTGCCAGAGCCGATCCTAGAGAGCCAGGTTTTAGAGGCGTACAAGGTATTTGAGGAGACTCTCTTTGCCAATATTGGACAGCACTGTGACATCAAGGATTATGTTGTAGAAACAGTTGCTGCGCTTCGAGGCCAAGGGATAAAAATCGGCTCTACTACTGGATATACAGCAGCAATGATGGAGCAGGTTTTGCCAAAAGCAGCTGCGCAGGGGTATTCCCCGGATTTCTGCATTGCGCCTGACCAAACCGCTAAAGGCAGGCCATATCCATATATGATATGGAACAACCTCATCCAATTCGGCATTTCAGACCCGAGGGAAGCGGTCAAGGTCGGAGATACTACTGCCGACATCGAGGAAGGCAAAAATGCCGGTTGCTGGACTGTGGGCATCATTGTGGGCTCATCAGAACTTGGGCTCACACGGGATGAAGTCGCCTCTTTATCGGAAAGCGGGCTAGACAGCCGCAAAGCGGCTGTCCGCGCGGCATACTACAAAGCAGGCGCGGATTACATAATTGATGAAATAGATGAGCTATTGGATGTACTCGCCGACATAAACCGCAAACTCGTCCAAAACACCCCCCGCAAATTATTGACTCCTGGCCCGCTCACAACACGGTACTCTGTAAAACATGCAATGCTCACCGACCACTGCACGTGGGATGATGAATATAAAGAAATCACAACCTCAGTGATGGACGATATCACACATATTGCCGCCAATGATGACTATGCCACAGTGCTTTTGCAAGGCAGCGGAACTTATGCGGTTGAGGCTATGGTCAACTGCCTTTGTGGAAAAAACGAAAAAATCTTGTTTTTAGTCAACGGGGAATATGGGAAGCGCATGCTGGCTATCGCGAATAATGCTGGCAAAAATTTTGAGCACATCGATTTTGACATGACAAAGCCTATAATCGCAGAATTGCTCGAAAACAAGCTCAAAGACAGCAATGACATTAGCATTGTCGTATTTGTCCATTGCGAAACCACTACTGGTGTTATCAATCCCCTTGGGAAGCTTGCCAAGATTGCAAAATCATATGGCAAAAAAGTGTTCGTTGACGCCATGTCCAGTTTTGCGGCTTATGATATTGATATGCCTGGACTTGATATTGACGCGTTGGCAGCAAGCTCCAACAAGTGCTTGGAAAGCCTGCCTGGGTTGAGTTTTGTTGTTGTCAAAAAGGAGTTGGTTGAAAAAAGCGAAGGCCAGTCACAATCACATTCCCTCGACCTATTCGACCAGTATCTAGGCCTATATGCTGGCGGCGGCAAATTCCGCTTCACTTCGCCCACCAATGTGTTGCTCGCTTTGCGGCAGGCTATTGACGAGTATAAAAAAGAAGGCGGGTTGCAGGCCCGCAGAGGGCGTTATATAGAAAACCACGATATTCTCGTAAACGGTCTTGGAAACATCGGCATCCACCCCATAGTAGCCCCTGATGACCAATCATATATTATCACCACATTCGAGCTTGGAAAACTTGATTTTCCCGGGATGTATGAAATGCTCAAGTCAGAAGGATTCGTTATCTATCCCGGCAAACTGACATCAATACCGACATTCAGGCTAGGCAATATTGGCGATGTATATCCAACAGACATGGCTGCTATTGTAGCGGCTATTGCAAAATTCATTGGCGCAGAAAATGATAAAAAGCTCTAGCTCTATACCATGTTATGAAGCGAAAAAATATACTTTCGAAGAATGCATGGAAAAATGGGAGTCAAAGCGAAATCACTTCCCAAAGATTCTTCTCCGAGATTTGTTTTTACTTTTCCGCGCTATCGTTTCCCTGTGTAAAATCACCTGTATAGAACATGGTGAGCACCATTGTGCAGACAGTGATTTTATCAGAAAACCTATGCGCGTAAATCGCCTGGGCAGAAGTGATTGAGCCATTTTTAGTTGACGCGACCCTCTCTTGAAGGCTGCCCATCTCATTGACTAAAGCAAGTTGGCAGCCCACAGTGCCGGCCATGCGTCCAAGCAAGGCTGTAACTTCAGAGCCTGCTTATATATACCAAAAATGTTGCCTATAAACAGCAGTAGATCCTTGCCACGGAAGTATTCTGCGATTGCCAGCCTTGTTGTGGATGCCGCTATCATCCTCGCACCGAGAGACTCGTTCGCCTGCCCATAACGGATTGGGGCTATGGCTCATTGCCCTCTTTTCCCGCGCCGCGCTTCACAATCAGCCCAATACTTGCTTCCTATTAATAGCGCTATTCTGTAATCACAAAATGAATGGGGGCTGTTGCCCACGGAAATGGAATTGATTACAGAAAGTCTTCAGGAATTATTAGATAAAAACAATTACAACCCAGTAACCATCAAGTTCTATGAGAGGGAATGGAAAAGAATCAAAGTTTTCTGTTTGAAGAATCTGGATGCACTGAGAATGACATGGAATGCGGCTTGAAATACTCTTCTTTCATATGGAAATATATTTCTATCCACCGAAGGCGGAAGGCAGGGTAGCGGAAGACTGCGAACAGACAAAGGCTAAAAAGAAAGCCCTGCGAGCCGAGGAACATAGCCAAAGGCGTGTTTGTTCATGTGAACCAATTGCCAAAAGCCGAACCGAAAAAAGCAGAACGGACAGCCTGATTCTGCGGACAGAAAACAAGCGCATATTACTTTGATGTCTGCGTTGATAATCGGGATAATCATAGCTTCAAGCCGTATGACATTATCAGTTTTCATTCTGCGACCTCTGTTTCTCTAACAAAATCAATCAGGTTCATGATTTTTTCATCCTGTCATTTTCTTGTTTCAGTGCAAAACATGGTGATTAGCTATGCTTGTCTAATTATTACGTTCATTTGCGCTGGCGACAACTCTAAGAGGATGTTTAGTATCTCCTCAAAAGAACAGAAATAAATGACAATACAAACATTTGACAAAATGTGCTCAAATGCCTTTCGCAAACCTTCCACAGCCTCCGGCAATTGTCAGCCCATCCG
>Ga0082212_10000644_pt1 | contig 50746 bp, 45 predicted proteins | sample TergutNt197P3_FD_71548 | JGI IMG/M metagenome (GOLD analysis project Ga0082212, IMG submission 71548) | Neocapritermes taracua P3 segment gut microbial communities from Petit-Saut dam, French Guiana - Nt197 P3 | ecosystem: Host-associated > Arthropoda: Insects > Digestive system > Gut ...
GAAAAGCTGCTGACCGTTCCCACTTGGGCATTTCATGGTGATGCTGATGAGGCTGTTGCGTTTGAACAGACAGAAAGGATGATTACGGCCATGCAGGAAATGAATCACCCGGACGTTCGTTTGACACGATTGCACGGTGCCGGGCACGGTATCCCGGAGTCGGTCTATACCAGAGTGGAATTGTATCAATGGCTCCTTACGCACCGTAAAACACTATGACCGATAACGATAACAGTGAAACCCATCAAGAAATCACCAAGAAACTGTTAATGTGAGGTTGATTATGAGAACTTCAAAAATTAGATACACAGGTACTTTACGTGCCTTTTCGTTGGTTGAATTAATGGTCGTCATAGCGATCATCGGAATCTTGATCGCACTTCTGTTGCCCGCAGTTCAGGCCGCCCGCGAAGCGGCAAGACGAATACATTGTCGTAACAACATGAAGCAGATCGCTTTGAGCGTCCAAACATTCCATGCTTCACGAAATGCACTTGTGCCCGCCGTTGTTTTCAGCAAGTACAAGACATTGTTTCCTCTCCTGTGGCCTTACAGCGAACAGATGGGACTTGCGGAATTCACGGACTCGGACGATCCGAGATGGCCCCGGTTGGACGGTGGAAAATTTAATCAAGTGGACGGGTATTGGTTCGCAAATAATAGCAAATTGACCGATGAAGAGCGGGCACAATTGAGTTCCGTCCCCTATATGAAGTGCCCCACGCGTCGTTCGGGCGTCCAGATGTTTTTGGTAGGCGATGGTATAGCCGAAGGTGATGAAAGCCGGGGGTCGCGTGGAGATTACGCCTTCCCCGTCTTGAAGCGAACACCGACGGACAATCCGCATCATCATTGGCAACATTATTGCACTCACTCCGATGAACCTGGTGCAGAGCAGAGTGCATTCTGTGGGCCATTCCGAATGTCATCTGTTCAGTTCGCCAACGGACAAAGTATGACTGATGAGAAGAATTGGCATACTCTTACGAGTTGGACTGCCCAGTATTCCATGGCACTGTGGCAGGATGGGGCAAGTAATCAAATGATTCTCGGTGAAAAATTTATTCCCAGTTGGGGAGTGGGACTTGATATTACTCCCGGCAGTGGTTGGGATACTTCCTACGTCTCCGCTTTCTTTCATGGTGAGACGAACGTTATGGGGGCAGCACGTTTTGTCAACCCGCAAGACGGCATGATGAATATCGCTAAGTCTCCGAACGTCGTCCCCGCAGAAGGATGGTGGAGTAACTTTTCGATCTATCCGAGTCCGGGTTATGGCGATTGGCCTCAATTTGGAAGCCATCATCCGGGGGTATGTCAATTTGCGCTTGGGGATGGTTCGGTGCAAGCGTTCAGTGTTTCCACTCAATCGGAACTCATCGTCGCCTTAACCGATGTCAGCGATGGTGTCCCCGTGTCGTTGCCATAGAGACAGACCGAAGTGTTGTGTAAAATTGGTAACGTTTCATCCGGATTTTTTCATGTACGATAATACTTGGAAGTAAGGGTTTCAACACCCGTTTTACGAGGTTTATGATGAGAAATTCAAAAATCTTACGTGCCTTCACGTTGGTTGAATTAATGGTTGTCATTGCGATCATTGGCACTTTGATTGCACTTCTTTTGCCTGCTGTTCAGGCAGCCCGCGAAGCGGCAAGGCGATTGCACTGCACCAACAATTTGAAACAAATCGGTTTGGCGATTCAAAATTTTCACGACGCGCGAAAAGGACTGCCACCGATTTGTATTGATGATTCATGTCCCAGTCTTTTGGTTTTATTGTTTCCGTATCTGGAACAACAGGCCACTTATGATTTTATTGTCAACAGCGATGTGTGGGAAAGCTATTCCTACTTGAATAATGGTATTTGGTTTCCGGGTAATTTGACCGACGAGCAAAAAAGCGGTATGGGAGCCATTTCATTCGTCAAGTGTCCGACCCGACGTGGGGGTTACGCCTACGCAGAGACTTATCGTCCCGGCCCACAAACGGATTATTCGCCGATTTTTTATCTTCGCCGTCAATCGGGCATTCCTGCCGGACAAACCACGGCAACCGATATGACGGATTGGTGGGAGTTTGTTTGGGATTGGTATCATTACGGCCATCCGAACGGTGTTGAGAAGATGACCGGTCGTTTGAATGGCAGTCCGTTCAAAACGGCACTCGTAACCGTGTCAGACCCGGTGGCGGATGGAGGTTACCCCAGTCCTGCTGATTGCAAAGGTTGGAAAGTTCCGAATTCCATGGCCAACTGGACAGACGGCACAAGCAACCAATTGATCTTTGGTGAGAAGTATATTCATCAGGCTTTCGCGTTTGGAATAGCCTTTGACCTCGTTGAAGATGTTGCCGGTGCTGTCGTCGCGGCGCGTCTTGACGTTGATCGTGATAGGGATATTGTGCAGTTCGCTTGAGTCGCGCGGCTTCATAATACCGACTGCGTGACAGATCGCCGAAAGGTTTGCACGGGCGATTTCGACCGTCTTTGGCGTTTGATGGTTGAGGCAAAGTCGATCCCAGACCTTGCGACCGCGATACTCGCCTTCGAGAATCGTGTATTCGATCTCGAGGTAAGAACCGTCACCGGCTTTGGTCGGTTTGAGTTCGGAATGGGTGATTGCGGCGGTGTATTTGTCGGACGGAACCGCTTCAAACGGTACGGAAGGGTCAACCTTCGAGGCGTCAAAATTCAGTTGTGCCATATTTTTCTCCGTGAAAATGTGTAATGATTAAGGTGTCCGGTTCAATGACCGGACGGACTTGGAAAACCGGTGGGGTTACTTGTTGGCGTAGCGATTGTCGATGACATGGATGTTTTCGACAGGTTCATCGACAACCACGGTCATCGGTACGGTTTTGCCGCTGCGAATGACGGCAAGGAGTCGGTGCAGGCCGTCGAGGAGCGTTTTGTCAACGGCGAAGGCGATGCCGTGATGGTTCAATCGCCACTGACCGGCTTGCATTTGCGCGGCGAATTGTTGAACACGCAGTTCGGAAACAGGCCGGTTGGATGTGTTCGCGTCAAGCCAGGTCTTGGCAAGTTCCGGCGTGACATCGACGATATAAGCATTGGTGAACGGAACGGCTGTTGCGGGTAAAAAGTTTGTCATGGGAAATTCCTTATCGTGAAAGTGAGATGGTAAAGTAAAAAGGGGTAACGTTTCAGGTTCGATGTGCTTATCGCATTTCTTTCGGGAGCGGGAAGAGTTCGATGATGCTCTTGCCGAAGCTGACATCGGCGGAGTTACTGACGAAGGCTTCGAGCGTCAATTCGCAGCGGCGGTAGATTTCCCGTTTCGTGTTTTCCTTGCGGTCGCTGTAGTAGCCCAGAAAACCAACGAAGGCGTCAATGGCCGCTCGACAGGGGTGATCGTTTTTTCCGGTCAGCAGCGAGCAGAATGTAAAGAGCGTTTCCTGCGGAATGTGGTAGTACGCTCTTGCAATGACTCCCTTCACCGTGCGGTCGTTGATGCGTTTGTCCTTGCAGTCGCGGAATTGCTCAACAACGAAATTGACCGGTACTTTGTGCTCCTCGTACAGTTCGTTCATCTCAATGTTCGTCCAGCGGTTGGCGGTTTTGCAGAAGCGTCCGGCGAGCATCGACTGGAGCGTTTGAGTATGTGCCGAGGTGAGCGTGCTGTCCTTCGCCGACATGCGGACGTTTTCGAGATTGCTCCGGTTGCGACCGCAGTCGATGACCGAGTAGTTTTCAATGGGTTCGTTGACGAAAATTCGCATCGGTAACGTGGCTCCGGTTTCGAGGATAGCCCAAAGGCGATGTTGGCCGTCGAGCAGAAAACCGTTTTTGGTCAACGCGATGCCTTGATGCGTCATGCGCCAGTACCCCTCGCGGATTTGGCGGACATATTTGGCGGTGGTTTCCGAATTTCGCGGACGGTTGAAGTTGTTTTTCACAAGCCACGTTCGGGCAAGTTCCGGGGTCACATTGACGATGAACGTGTTGGCACAGGGACGAGCGTCTTGGGGAAGTTGATTCAAAAGCATGATCGGTATCTCCGTTAGTAAAGGTAACTTGGTAACAGTAATTTGTTAGTACGAAAAAAATGGGGAACGTTTATTTCTTGCCGTGCTTTTTATTAAGCTGGGCGAGCAGTTGTTTTACGACATCCTTGCCGCGTTCTTCGGCGAGCATTTCCATTGCCATGACGACCATCTCTTCGACAAATCCCTTGCGGAAGATTTCAAACAGGTTGACGAGCAGGACGTGTGGCGATTCCTGCGGAATCAGTTTGAGCGTTGTTTTCGGGAAATATTTAACGTCCTTGTTCGGGCATGGAGGTTCGGGATAGGTGTTACCATCCGGTTCTTCGGTAGGGGTAGAAACTGAAGCGACGGTTTGTTCCTCCTTGAGCCGGTTGTATTCCTTGTTGATCGATGTTCCCTTTTCGCCGCGTCGGAGCTTGTCCTTTGTCTCCTCGTCCGCGTTTTCGGTGATATACTGAACCTGTCCGAGAGTACTGGGGGCAACATTGGCAATTTGAGCAAGCTCTTGACGAGTTTCTTTTGCTTCCGCCGATTTCGGCGGAAGCAAAATACCGCCTTGACCATTGATCGGCGGCCTTCGCCACCTTGAGTCGTTCGATGGCCGCTTCAATTTCGGCGCGGGAAAGCAAGAGCGTCTCGCTATTGACCTGCCAGACTCCGCAACGATAGGGTTCCTGTTTTTCGACGGCGATCACACAGACCGGGACAATCTTGCCGATGACTTGGTCGAGTACGTTTTGGTAAAATGCAAACTGGTATTGGTATCCGCACCGTCGCGTGGGAAGGGAGCATTGCGACCCGCAATCAGTCTCGAACCATGTGAGGTTGTCGCAGGTTTTGAGATCGACGATGCCCAGTTCAGGGTTCGTCCAGTCGATGCGGATTTGGCAAGGCAGGCCACAGTATTCGGCACGCACAACACCTTCGGCCTTGCCGTTTTCAAGCAGTTCGCAGGCGTAGCGATTCAGTTGAACGCCGCTGTGCATGGAAGCGATCAGTTCGGCTTTGTCGAATGACAGCACCGGCTTCTGCTGCAACTCCTGCCATTCGAGAAATTTTTTGGTCGTGTTGCCGTAAGGCTTGCCGGTTGCCGGATTGATCGGGCCGCCGACCGCATACTGCGATTCGTAAGCGTCGATGCCTTCAAGGATGCGCGTGTGTGCCGCACGTCCAATCAGAAATGCACTCGGTTCTTTCTCTTCGATTAGTCCGGCGCGTCGTTTCTGATAGAGAAACGGACAGGTCATAAATTCGATGAGTTGGTGACTCGACAAATACTCTTTCGCTTTCACTTAACTAATAAACAAAAAAAACGCAAAGATAATTGACATTATCTCTGCGCTTGTCGAGTCGGAAGTTATAAGTCGGCAGTCGGCAGATTCCTACTGCCGACTAATCTCAGCGTTTTCCATCACTTTTACCCCACCGTGTTCCCTGCCGGTACTCCGGTCAACAACTCTGGCCGGGAAAGTATGATCCACAAGCACCTTTTCGCCTCGCACGACTTGATCGCTTTCGTTACGCACGCTGACCACGCCGTCTTTGCTGCCACGAAGTAACGCTTTGGCATCGCGCAACACTTCATGTTCGGTCGGTTCTTCCGACGTTCTGCGCGGACGTTTCCAGAACAACTGCAACAGTTGAAATACCTGCTGCGCTTCGGGAAGATTGCTTCGCGCCGCAACACGCACGCTCGAATAATACGTACTCGCCATGCGAAACGCATCATCGCCCGCAATCAACAGCAAATCGCCGACAACCCGATTCACATAACGCAACCAAACAATCAGGTTTCGCAACACTTCAACCTCCCGCAGCCGCTCTTTCAACTTGTCTTGGAAATCGACATTGCCACCCTCGCCATTGACCGATGCCGGCCAAAACTGCGGATACGCCTCCGCCGTATCGGACACCTTGTCGATAAATCCGTACCGACGCACTCCCGAACCGCGAAGCCGTCTTCGCCCGGAAGTCGTGAGTACGGTGTTTTCGAGTTGCGGAATGATTGCGGAAAAGTTTTGAAACAGCGTTTGCTGCTCGTCAAGCCAGTTTTGAAGCTCACCCGCGATACCGTCATCCGTTCCCGCCGTTCCGTTGTTGAGCGTTGTGATCGACTGCACATTGGAAAACGCGGAGTTGGAATTCGCACCGGTGCCGGTTGCCATGACGCGAATGTAATACGTCGCATTCGCATTAAGCCCGTCGATGTTCCACGAAGTTGCCGCCGCATCCGCGTTCAACGTCATGGGGTTGGTGAACGACGAGTTATTTGCCACCTCAATGACGTAACCGGTTGCATTGGTGACTTTATCCCAATCGACGAGGATCGTGCTACTACTCACCGACATAATGACCAGAGTCGGAGCAGGAAGCGGATTGGGACCGACCTTGAGTAGCGAGTTGCGAGTAGCGAGTTGCGAGTAATCAGCAGGAAGTCGGAAGTTATCAGTAGGAAGTTGCGAGTTGCGAGTCGCATCCCGTAGGGATGCATCTCTCGGTAGAAGCGTTGTTTGGCCGGAGTACCGGCTCGGATTCAAAAACGATTCATCGCATTCCGTAGGAATGCGTCCATTGATTGCGCTAGTGGCATCATTGATTGCGCTAGTGGCATCATTGATTGCGCTAGTGGCATCATTGATTGCGCCGGCGGCCACCTGCTCGCAATTCGCTTTCAACATAGCGATCTGTTCTTCAAGCAACGCGATCTGTGCTTCCATTTGCGCGTGAGAAAGTTTTCGTTCCGCATTTTGTACCTTGCGATTTGCACGCGTTATTGCGCTGGTGGCAACCGCGCTTTGCGCTCTGCGCTTCATTGCTTTTTTCTTTGTCGGCATGATTTGGTCTTTCGTTATTTGGTGGGGGAATGTTTTTCGTTGCGAACAAACCTTTATGTCCTTTGTGTAAAGCATTGTTTGGTCGGAGTACCGACGGTCTTTGTGAACTTTGTGGTTAAGAAAACGATTTCTTTAACCACAAAGGACACAAGGAAAGCACAAGGTTCACAAAGCATCACTCGCAACTTACCTAACTGTTAAACCTTATCGTCCTTTCCCTGATTACGAGCTATAATTACCTGAACATTTGTATAGAATTTGCAGAATCGGCGTTAAATATACCAAATGTTCGGTTTATACGGCAAATTTTTGATGGAATTGGGTAAAATGTCGCAGAAAAAATCTGGAAGTTTGCACAAAATATCTGCGTGCGCGCACAAAATATCTGCAAGCGCGCACAAAAAATCTGCGTGCGCGCACAAAATATCTGCGTGCGCGCACAAAATATCTGCGTGCGCGCACAAAATATCTGCGTGCGCGCACAAAATATCTGCGTGCGCGCACAAAATATCTGCAAGCGCGCACAAAATATCTGCAAGCCGCCGAAGCATATCATGCGGGACAGTTGCGTGGGTAATTTGTGGGACAGTCAATGACATGTTGCAATGTTGGTAAAAGCGTTTTTGACATTCATTCCACAAAAAAGAAATTTTTATTATTTTATTGATTCACCCTGTTGCAATGGTCAGGAGAACTGCAAAGTTCAAAATATGATTCTTTTGACAGGATTGACAAGATCACCAGGATACTGAAATTCATGGATAATTCATGACTGTTATATCCTGAAAATCCTGTTGATCCTGTCCAAAAAACGCCTTTGCGGTTCTCCTGTTGCAATGGTAATAATTTTGGTTATGCTGTACTTAATAGTGTTAATAGGTAAAATAGGTTTCAAATTTTATCAGCTTGCTTACGAGTTTTTTGAAAAATGTCCGCGATAGTTAAAGTTACGATTAAACCCCAAGAAAGCGTCCAGCGTAGATTGGACTATTTTGCGTGTTTTAATCATTCTGCCGGGAATATTCTTGCTCGTGTTTGTCAGTAGCCAAACAGGTTTTTCAGTCCATTCAAGGTACATCATTCCCGCTTTGCCGTTCTTTTTTATCTGGATGAGCAAGGTTGGCAAGGCGTTTACTTTGAAGCGTCCCATTGTAGCCATGCTTGCGACTGTTTTGATTACATGGTCAGTATTGAGTAGCTTGTGGGTTTATCCTCATTCAATTTCATACTTCAACGAACTTGCCGCCGTTATGCCGACACCGGAAGACAAAAATTATCCGAAACCCATTGAATCGCCAAAAACATTGTGGCAAAAGGCAAAGTTCGTTCTTGATGCCGGACCACGCAATGGGCCACGTCATTTGCTCGACAGCAATATTGACTGGGGACAAGACCTTTTTAATTTGGAACGATGGTACAAATTACACCCTGAAGCGTCTGAGATGAAAGTTGCATATTGGGGGAGCTACCCGCTTGAATTGACAACAATCCCTTCTAAAGGAATGTTGTCCACAAACGCTCCACAGCCCGGTTGGTATGCCGTGAGCGTTAATTATCTTTACGACCGTGAAAAGCAATATCGCTATTTTCTCAACTATGAACCCGTTGCCACGGCAGGCTATTCCATTTACATTTACCACGTCGCGCTTGATGATGCTAACCGCGTCCGTCGCGAGATGGGATTACCTGAGCTAGAAAACGAGGTTGCGCATGATTAGATCAAAATGGCGTCCCGGTCTTATGGCGTGGCTTGTTATTGGTGGTTTGGTGCTGATTAGCATGTCTGTGTTTTTGGGTGGCAATGATCTGTGGTCAGCACAGAAAGTCTGGCATTACTTTAATCCCTACTACTGGCCGCTGTGGTATGCCGTCAATTTCTGGTTAATATTCATTGGTTTGTTGGCCGCATCGTTATTGCGAAATTGGTCAACCTTTTGTAAAAACACCCCGCTTGAGCGTTACCAAATATTTGCGTGGGCATTTACATTTATTGCTGTTTTTATCGTTTTTTTTATTAATTCAACATTGCTGAGTGCATCACGCATTTACTTAGGGCGTTTTGTTTTTTATACTCGTGACTTCTTTTATGACGATATTTATAAAGCGTTTTATGTTGGCCCACTCGTTGAATTCATGAGTGGTACAATCACGTGGCGATTAATCATCACGCCGGCTACCGGTCTTTTATTTATTTTCTGCTTACTCCGATTCGCATCAAAAAAGAAAAGAAAAGTACCATGACTCCCGAAATCAGAAACCTGAAAGGTGAAATTATCCAAGACCCTGACCAAGTGAAATGGTATCAACTCTCCACAAGTACGTGGCTATTGGTCGGTGGTTTGATTATATTCAACATCGGGTGTTTTCTCAGTCCGAGTCTCATAGACGATATTTTCCGGTTGTTGGATGTCCGCCTCTGGCCGTGGTGGTATTTATTATTCCTTGCGATTTTTGTTGCGTTTTCCGTCAAGTGGTTTTACATTTATCGCAACTGGGAAGACTACGATGAATTGGAAGCGGTCGCGGCGAGACGATTCACTCGTATGGCTGTTGCTATTACAGTCGTCATGATAATTCTTGTAACACTCAACGGAACTTTCATGTTTCGTTTCGTTCTTGATTCGCTGGCACGTTGGCTCGGTTACGGTGAGTTTACTTGGTTTGCTTTTCTTTCGTTCATGTTGATATTTTGCGTAGTCGGCCCCATTGTTTATTTTGTCAAGGAATGGCTTGTTACTTTTTTGAATCCATGAAAAATATTCGTATATTATCGATTTTGTTGGTTCTGCTTCTATGCAGGGAATTGTACGCGGCGAATAAGATTATTCTCGTCGAGGAGGCCAAGCGCGTGAGTGAACAAGACATACGCACGGCTTCTCGCAGTGAATCTGAAGAAAATGCGGACGGTGGGTACAATGCCCATGTCAATGTGGTTGTTTTCATTTGGGGGACATTCCTTGCTACTGAGGTCGTTTTGTTTGCGGAAATAAGGTAGAAATGAGGTTTGTTTTTCATACGAAACAACCAAATAACGAAACACATTTCGTAGCCGGTACTCCGGCCAAACAACACTGCGTATTGAAACAGAGTTGTTTGGACGATTTATTGCGCTGGTGGCAACAGTACCGGCGCGAAATAATCCATCTGCGCAATAAAACGTGACGTATAATCGTTAAAATAGGTTGTATGTCATACAAAATAACGCGGAATGCGTACCAGTTTTGTTGTTTTCGTTACATATTGCCGCAACCGGAGTAGGAAGCACGGAGACAGGTGAGTTGAGTGATTCCAACCGAAGAATCAACGACGGGTCGCAGAGACGGAATGTTATCAACAAGGGACTCACACCTGGACTCCGTTGAGTTGATCGTTTCCACTGGGAGAAGAACGTTTAAGTCCAAAAGTATGAACGACAAGAAGTGGTGAGATGAAGACGATGAAAATGTTTCGGCGCGCCAGAAGAAAAGTGCGGCGAGTTCTACTTCAACTGCGGCAATTTTGAACTGCGCTGCGGCAGAAGATACACAGGTTCCGGCAGTTGACACACAGGTTGCGGCATAATCGTTATCAACTGCGGCGGTTTATGCGTCAGTTGCGGTGACTCATGCGCCGGTTGCGGCAGTCGATACGTCCGTTGCGGCAATTCTCAATCTGACTGCGGCGTTATATTATCAATCCTCGGACTGTCTTTGCGGGAGTTGGACGGGGTTGGAAAAGTACCGGTGGAATCACCGACGGGACGAGTAATACCATAGCCATGAGTGAAAAAATCACCCCGTATGCCGATGTTCAGGATAACGTGCTCACCAGAGCATCGTCTGGTATGGAAAATTTGAAATCTGCAATTGCCGTTGCCGGGTCAACAGTTGTCGCCGGTATGAATGACAGTCCGACAACGACCGGAAACCCGGACATCTGCAACGACAAGACCATTCGTAACGGCAAATATTATACGAGTGGCATTACCATCACACCGGAAGGCGGCGGTCTTCGATGGGCGGACGGCATCAGCGGTTATTCGACTTTTTCGACAATCATGTCCCCAAATGGCCCATCGTGTTATGAAGGTGCCGTTGAACAGCGTGTCTTGGTGGCACCCACAAGTAACCATACGGGCGGTGTCAATACGGTTCGTTTTGACGGTTCGGTTGGTTTTATTTCGGATTCGATTAACGCTGTCACAGCCGGTCGCTCAAGTTCCTTTGCCGTATCAACCGGCATTTCCCCCTACGGAGTTTGGGGCGCACTCGGTTCCATCAACGGTGGAGAAACAGTTGCTAATCCGTAGGATATCAGAAGGTTTGTTATTTCGTGCAATGGTGATACGTTTTTCGTAACACTAAAAAAAGTGCCCACTCAGGCCAACCAAGAACAAGGCCGTGAAAAGAGTCGAGCCGACCGAAAGAACGCCGCTTGGCGCAAACGCGGCGGCGACAAAAGCAAGAAACTTTTTTTTCGGCAAACCCGCGTCGGGCGAGGAAACCGATGCGTCATTCCCGTCTGATGCCACGAAAAGACGGACGGAAAAAATTCCCGGCATCGTGAAACGGTAAATCTGGGAAATAGAGGTAAAACCGAACGTCGCAAAACGCGTCGCCTTAGCATATTTCGGGCTTTTCAAATATGCTTCTCGTTTTCCGCAAGTCTTTTGTTTTCAAAGACTTAAAAGTACGCCCGGAGGGATTCGAACCCCCAACCCTCGGTTCCGAAGACCGATGCGCTATCCAGTTGCGCCACGGACGCATAAAAACTTTTCAATCTGTGTGATTACTTGTAATTCTACCACATCACCACGTTAATTCGATTTTCACTATGATTACGTATTATAATATGTCGCTAGCGTCCAATCATAAGTCGAATAGTAGTAACTGGTTAGGCTTATAATGGTTGTTAAAAAGTGTAAAATCATTCAAAAACAACGGCAAAAGCGGCAATTTGATGAATACTGATACACTTAATGTTTGTAGGATTTCGTAGGCGGTGAAGTCCAGCCCCAGCCGCTTTTTCATAATCAGTATGAGGAGGTAAACGCACATCGCTATCCAAATTTGTGACCGCACGGCGTTGTCACTTCGGCCAAAAAATCGCTTGACGCATAGGTGTTGTTTGATCCACTTTGCGAGAAAACCATTTTGCCTTCGTACATGGGTGACCTGCCTGACCATGAAATTTCCGTACAGTCAACTCTATTTCAAGTCCTTACAGGTCAAATTTTATCCTAACTACATTGAGTTTCAACAGGTTATAAAAATATTTGATTTTGGTACTTGGACGCTGTGTGATAATATGTCTAATGTTGCATTTTAACTTAAAAACCGTTTTGCACAAGTGTTCCCTTGTGACCGGTTAGTATTGACGCATTTCATGGAATCTGGTAATCTTTTGGCGTTTTGCCTAACATTTGAAACGTCAAGGGTTTTTGAATCAGAAAGTGTGTCATGAACGATCTCGATAAGTTTTGTTGTTAGAATAAAAAGTGCCCTCAACACGGTGTTCGGGGCGAAAAAAATATCCACGTTCGCGCCACATACGGGCCCAACAAAACGCGATTGTTGTATTGTTTGATTTGCAAAAACAGCCGGTACTCCGGCCAAACAATTTTTCCGAGCATCGCGGCACGGTTTTTTTCGATTCGCGTTTGCCAAAAAAACCGTCGTTTCCATTCTCGAACACATTGTTGAGGGAGTTGGAATGCGAAAAACAGGGCGTTTGGTGAATGTTGATCCCGATACCGTAAGTCGTTATACCCGGCTTGCCGGAGAACACGCCGAAGAACTTCACGACGAGTTGGTCGATTTTTCCTCCGAACACGAATGAGGTTCAGTTCGACGGGTTGTTGCGCTGGTGGCACCAAAAGTGGGACTTCGTTCGGAAAAAGCAAAAGCATTGGCGAAACCTTTCCGATGGACTTTCAACGGAACGCCACTCAAAAAATAAACAAAATACCAAACCGGATTCACCAGTAGAATTTGCATAACTCAAGTGTTTTCAATATGTTATTTTCTAAAGAGCCTCTAAGTGACCGGTTGTGCGTGATGTTAGCCACGTCACCCTGTGACGCGCACAAACGGTAATCTACTGTTGTTACTTATTCTCTTTATCTTACCACATCTTCCGTCACGCTTTTGACCTTGCACGGAATCGGCAATTTCTCGTATAATACTCACCATTGCCCATATCGGGCAGAGGCAAGCCCTGCCCCTACATTATCCCTTTTCTGGGCAGTCACTTAGGACTGCCCCTACATTATCTCATGTACAAATTACTTCTTTGCTGGCGCTATTTGCTGACGCGTTTTATTGCATTGGCGTCCATTATCAGCGTGATGCTCGGCGTGGCGACCTTGATCGTCGTCAATGCGGTTATGGGCGGTTTTCGTACCGAAATGGAAGATCGGTTGCACGGCGTCAACTCGGACATCGCGATCTTCGGCGGCAGTTTCGATGGGTTTCCGGAATATGAGGAAAAAATGGCGGCCATCCGTCGTGTGGTCGGCGACAAGATTGAGGCCATGACCCCAACGGTCGTGACCCTGGCAATGCTCTCGTACAAAGTCGGCGGTGTGCCGTTACACCAGCAAATCAACCTGGTCGGCATCGACATCGATACGATGAAAAACGTCGGCGACATCACGAAATTTCTGCAACATCCGGCCAATCGCGAAAATCCCGCCTTTGTTCTGCGCGAAGACGGTTACGATGTCTACAACCACCTCAACAAAAAAGACAGTGCGTGGCGTCCCGCGATGCAGTACGGCGGCTGGGAACATCGCCGGGAGAATTATGCCTTTCTGGACGAATCCGAATGGGGTTACGACACTTGGACGACATCACAAGGTACGACACAGGCACAACCTCCGGCCACGACCGGTGCGGGACAACCCGGCATAATGGAAATGATGAGTGACCTGGCAAGCGCATCACCGATATATAGCACCCATGAAAACTTGGGACAGCAAGTACCTCAACGCTTTGACCCAACCAAACACACGCATACCGGCGCGTTTGTCGGGATCGGCCTATCGACCTACAGTCGCCGTACCGAAGTCGATCCCGCCACAGGTGAGGCAAAATTGACCGAACGCATGAGGGTCATCCCCGGCGACGACGTCGTCATTTCGTTTCCGCAAATGAACAGCAACGGCCCGCCGACTTTCGGGACGGCGAATTTCACCATCGTGGACATGTACGAATGCCGCATGTCCGAGTTCGACACGAAATTCGTGTTCATCCCGATTGAAAAAATGCAGGAACTCCTCTTGATGATTGATCCGATGACGAAAAAACGGTCGGCCACCCAGATTTTGATTAAGGCAAAACCCGGTGTTGACCTCGAGGAATTGCGGGATACGATCCAGAACATGCCGGAATTCCCTTACCTTTTTTTCAACGTGCTGACTTGGCGCGACCAGGAATCGACGCTGCTTGCCGCCGTTGCGATGGAAACGAACCTATTGAACCTGCTGTTATTTTTGATTATCGCCGTGGCGGGGTTCGGTATTCTGGCAATCTTTTACATGATTGTGCTGGAAAAAATGCGGGACATCGGCATTATGAAAGCCCTGGGAGCGAGCGGTTTCGGCGTGATGCAGATATTTTTGTGCTACAGTCTTGCGTTGGGACTTGTCGGTGCGGGCTTTGGTACGTTTTTCGGGCTGAACATCGTTTGGAACATCAACACGATTGCAAGTTGGCTTTCGTATTTCACCGGGCACGAGGTGTTCGACCCGTCGATTTACATGTTTTCGCAAATCCCGACCCTGCTGGAACCGCTGATGATTGTCAAGGTCGTCGCCGGTTCGCTGGCGATTGCCGTGCTTTCCGGCGTGTTACCGGCCATTCGCGCGGCAAGGTTGCACCCGGTGCGGGCTTTGCGGTTTGAGTGAATGGGGAGAGTGATGATGGGTGTGTGAGGAGTCAGGAGTTCTACTTTGTGAACTTTGTGTAAATCTTTGTGACCTTTGTGGTTAAGAAAGCGGTTTTTAACCACAAAGGACACAAGGATAGCCGGTAATCTGGCCAAACAATGCTTTTTGCACAAAGGACACAAAGGGTTATAACCCGTTTGTACGTTAAAACAGATCGCCTGAACGCCTTAAAACCCCTGTATTCGTACCGATATTGTTGATATGGGTACCAGCATTGTTGATTTGAGTACCAGAAATTTTGTTTTGAGTACAAAAAGCCGCGATTCAAGCGCAATGCCGTGAGATAGGATCGTCTAGCGTCAGGGAAAAAGCGTGACGGATTCCCACCCAATCGTTGTCCGCGAGGATCAAATCATCGTTCACCGGGAAAAAACCATGATCGTCGGGAAGAAAAGCGCATTCGACAACGATCCAAGCGCAATGCGACACGGTCAAAGCGCAACACGAAACGCTTCAAGTGCACGATTATCGACTCCCGGCGCGCGATTTTGCACTCCCGGCGCACGATTTTGCACTCCCGGCGCACGATTTTGCATTCCCGGCGCACGATTTTGCATTCCCGGCACACGATTTTGCAATCCCGGCAATAATCCTGCGGAAAAAATTCCGGTGAAATATCCGGCAAGTACGAAATATTTCACGCAGAGTCGCTGATGCCACTAGCGCAACAACAGAGACCGCAGAGTGATTGCATCCCGTAGGGATGCATCGCTCGGTAGAAAACGATGCCTCCTTATAATAAACTGCATCCTGTAGGGATGCAACCTACAAACAATCATGGACGCATTCCTACGGAATGCGATAGATATTATTGGTGGAATTGTTTTCTACCGAGAGATTCATCCCTACGGGATGATTTTTGCCGCAAAGACTTGCCCCTACGGAATGTTTTATACCGGAACAACGCGCCCTTAGTAGCACCGATGACGGCCAAACAACGCGCCCTTATACCCTTATCCGGCGTTGCATAAGGGACATACATAAAGGAAAAAACAATATGCACACGCTTTTCATTGCCGCACTTAACGAAAAATTTCCCAATCAGTTTACCGTTGAATCAGCCGAGAATGATTCGGTCATTCGCTTCCCCGCTAAATCCCCTGAATTTGGCGATGTTGAGATTTATGAAGAATACCCAGGGGCGTACATAGTAAGCGTTGGAAAATTTACCCACAGCCATTTTGACTATTATGAAGGTTCGGAAGAGGAACAGATTAAAGAAGCCGCTGAAATAATTATTGATTTTCTCGAAGAGCTTTTTGCAGACCGTGTCATATGTTTCGGGTCACACATTGGTGGCGGTTTTTATGTGAAAAGGAATTCTGAGGACGACGAAATTACCGACGATGGATATAAAATTCCGTTCGAAACCTCCGACTCTTTTGTTTGGTCTGGAATATATAAAAGAGCAAATTGATAGAGACAACCCGCCGCGTCTCCACGTGAAACAAAAACAAAAACACCATGACAAACCACCACGAAACAAACACCCGCACGCAAGTGACCTCGACGTTACCACCGTTAGTTCAGGGCGGTCAGCCGCTTAACGGCGGGCCGCAGTTGAGCGTCAACGGGATCATGCAGGGTTTCGACGACACGCTTGCGGCTCATCCCCACACTTGGCGCAGTGTTGCTGGTCGCAATGCTCCCTGCGACGACGAAACCTATACCAGGCTTCAGGCTTCAGGCTTCGGGCTTCAGGAGAACAGGCTTCAGGCTTCTGACTTCGGGCTTCAGGAAGAATCATCAAATACATCAATCCCTAAAACAGCAGACCATACCATGACACCGAATACAACAACATCCCGACGATCAGAAAACCTGAAACCCGAAGCCCACAGAGTTGCTGACCGGAGTACCGGTACGAAGCCCGCAAAAGCCCGAAGCCTGAAGCCTGAAGCCTGCTCCTACGATTCCCGCGAAAACAGCGGGGCGTTGCAGATGGTGGCCGTTGATCTGGTCAAGAGTTATCGCAAAGGCAAGCTGACCGTGCCGGTGCTCAAGGGCGTCAATCTCGGTATCCGCGAAGGCGAAATGCTGGCCATTGTCGGGCAAAGCGGCTCCGGCAAAAGCACGCTGTTGCACCTGCTCGGCACGCTCGACGCGCCCGACTCGGGCAGCATTCATTTCGACGGCCAGCGTATCGACTCGCTGACCGGCGGGCAACGCGACCTGCTGCGGAATCAGTTCATCGGCATGATTTTTCAGTTTTATCATCTCATCCCGGAAATGACAACGCTCGAAAACGTGCTTGCACCGATTATGATCCGCGAATCCGTCTGGGGCTACATGACCAAACGCAAATTCTATCGTCAAAAAGCGACCGAACTGCTTGAACGCGTCGGCTTGGGACACCGGCTCCGGCACAAACCGAACGAACTCTCCGGCGGCGAAATGCAGCGTGCGGCCATTGCACGGGCGTTAATTTCCGACCCGCAAATTCTTCTCGCCGACGAACCGACGGGAAATCTCGACTTAAGCAGTGCAAAAGAGGTGCTGAATCTGCTCTGCGACTTGAATCGTGAGAAAAAAGTGACTATATTAATGGTGACGCACGATCTCGGCATCGCCCAGGAAGCCGACCGGACAATCCGCTTGGTCGATGGCCGGGTATTGCGGTAGTCAGAGTGCGGTAATCAGAGCACGAAGCGTAAGCGAGTGGCACGTTAGCCGCGTCACCCTGTGACGCGGTTGGCGGGTCGTGCCCGTCGTCGAATAGACACTCATGAAAAGGTATTCTCATGATTCATAACATCGCCATAGTTGTCCGTTGGATTGGCATTGCGGTACTCGGGGTGACGATATTGGTTGCGCCCTGGTGTCTGGGGAGCATCCATGCTTCCGTTCAGGTAGGACTCTTTCCCGCTGTCATGTTCAGCTTGGTTTGCGCGTTGTTGACCTTGTTGCTCGACGGCAAAACCCGATGGTCGTTTCCGATTTTGCTCATTCCGATTCTGCTGATGCTACTGATGATCGGGTTGCAACTCCGACCGCATGACCAGGCCACGCTCACCAAACGTTCTCCCAAGGTGGCGGAATTACGCGGACTGTTGTTGCCGGCACCCGATTCGGCGGAATACCGCTTCACGCAGGAAATATGTCCGGAAACGCAAACCAGTGCCGATCCGGCCCCGACCAGTATTTATCCGGCGGCCACACGCCAACAGCTATCGGTGTTTGTATTCGTGATTTCCGCTTTTTTCGCGGCTTTGGTATTATTTCGAGACAAAATCGCTGTATACCTTTTCGGAGCGTCGGTGGTCGCCAATGGCTGTGTGCTGGCTTTGATGGGCATCACGATGCGATTGAATACGTATTACAAGAGCTTTTGGGTTTGGGACAATAACAGTACCACATTCAGTACATTTCTCAATCGCAACAATGCCGCCGGCTACTTGGGAATGTGCCTCGGCATGGCCACCCTGTTGATGTTGTGGTATTTTTTCCGCTCTGAGCAGGAAATTGAAGACAGTCGTCGCTGGGACAAACGCTTTGAACGCGCCTACATGACGTCAAAACAAATCATCGCTTATCAGCTTTCTCGCATGATAACGGCGGGCGTCCTGATTTGGGGGTTTTTTGCAGGAATCCTGATCACGGGAATTCTTGTTTCCATGTCACGCGGCGGAAGTCTTTCCATGACGGTGGCACTGGTGATCGGTTTCCTGGTCGTCTTTGCCACACGACGTTTCAAATTGTCCATGCTCGGTTTTGCTCTGATTGGTGCCTTGGGGGTGGGACTGATTTTTTGGGCCGGGCTGGACGAACGTGTCCAAGCCAGGTTGGAAACCATTCTGACAGGCGATAATAGTGCGCGACCGCGCAACTGGTCCAACGCGATTGACACGGCACGTGATTTTCAATGGCGCGGCTCAGGGTTCGGAACTTATCAATATGCAAACCTTTTGAATGATGAATTTGCCAAAGACAACCGGATTTTTGTCCGGGCGGAAAACCAGTATATTGAGGTTTTTCTTGACCTCGGAGTCTGGGGATTATTTCTCCTCTTGATGTGTCCCGTCATTGCCATTACCTATTGCTGGCGGTTGATCTGGCAACAAAATATTGTCGGCCGGAGTACCGGCGACGATTGGCAGGCCGCCTTGGGGTGCGGCCTGCTGATCGTCATCATCACACAAGTTGTGGCCTCCTTGTTTGACTTCGGGCTTTATATCCCAGCCAATGCTCTGATGTTGGCCGTCTGCTGCGGTATTCTTTCCAGAGCATCTGCTTCTCGCAAAATAGAAAATGGCGATGAAATCAAAAAAACGACTTGGCGGAATCTTGTTTCAAGAACCGGTCTGATCACGGTGGGTTGCTTTTTCCTTGTCTTGACCCATTGGGGAAATAAGGAAATCAGGAACATTCATCGCATCAATCTCGCCATGGAGCGTCTTATCCAAATCAGGGATTTTCGTTCTGTCTCACCGGATGAATTCAAAAATGCCATCGCGGAACTGGATGCCGCGATACAATATTGCCCCGATGATGCGATATCGATCCAATTGCTGGCGGAATCACAAATCGGTTTATTCCGCCAAACACTGTATCGTGATCTGCTCCAGGTTCCCGGTTTGCAACAATCGGAAGATGATATCTGGAACAGTACCCGGCTCATTTCTATTCATGCCAGTCTCGGGCAGTGGCAACGCCTTGGAATTCAAGCCCCGATTCGGGCCGTTCAGGATCACCCCGCCGTCGATCCATATCTTCGACCGGCTTATGCCAATCTGGTGCGTTCGCGGCAGGCAAACCCCATGTCCGTTGGAACGCATTTATTGATTGCAGAATTGCTTCCCATTCTCGACAAAGACGGCAGCCGACTGGAATTCGAGCAAACTACCATCAAACGGATCACCACGGTTTCGCCTTTGAGTGCTGCGGCTTGGTACGAAACGGGTTTTTTGGAACACAATCTGGGGCGTTCCGCGAATGCCAGAGCCTATTGGAAACAAAGCCTTTCGCTTTCCCGTTTTTACCTGCGCCCAATCATTGGCTTGACCAAACAGGACATGCGCGGCAGTAACGCGACAACCCTGTTCCGCGAGACCTTTCCCAACGACCCTGATTTGTTTCTGGTCCTGGTGTCCGGCCATTTTACGCAAAGCAAGACTCCCGACTTTTCTCAAGCCGCGTTGGAAGCAATGAAAGATTCCTGTGAAACGGCCACCGATATTACGGAAGGAGAACGGCACTATTATCGCGGAAGATATGAATTGCTGATCGGACAGTACGATTCCGCTATCCGGGAACTCAAGTATGCCAGTCAGACGCAGCGGTCAAACCACGAGTGGCATTATCGTCTGGCACAGGCTTATCATTTCAACCAACAATTCAAAGAGGCAGAGGAGGAAATCAAATGGGCACTGTTTTACGATCCACAAAATAATACGTATAAAAAATTACGCGACAATATCCAAAAAGCTATTATCTCGCCTTGATATCGCGTGAGATATGGTGCGTTGACATCACTTTTTTTTGTGTTAATATTATATTGATTGTTGGTAGTCAGGCCAATTTTCTTGATAAACTGTGTAGTTTAGGTAAAATAATTTAGTTTGGCAAATGAAAGGATACTGTCCCATGAAAAAAATGATTACTGTTTCTTTTGCGTTTCTGTTTCTTTTGGCTGTCGTTGCGGGTTGTCCAACTGACCCGGGCGGTTCCAAGTCCGGTGATTCCTCTAATACGGTTAAATTTGATGATCCAGAAAATACTGCCACAATATCAACCGACGATACCGTGGACGACATCCCCATAATCGACATCCCCATAATCGACATTCCTTTTGATGATGTCCCTGTCATCGACGCACCGATTGACGATGTCCCTGTCATCGACGCACCGGTTGATGATGTCCCTGTCATCGATGTACCGGTTGATGATGTCCCTGTCATCGACACACCGGTTGATGATGTCCCTGTCATCGACACACCGGTTGATGATGTCCCTGTCATCGACACACCGGTTGATGATGTCCCTGTCATCGACGATGCTGCAGACGATAGCCCATTTATCGACGATTCCGATGATGATACCGAATGATTGGCAATTCATTGGAATAGGCAATCGTGAGCTAATGCCTCGTTGAGACGGACGAGGTATTCGTTTCGCGGTATTTCCACAGCACCAAATTGTGCTGTGTGCGTGGTGACCATTTGAATGTCCAAGAGTTGATAGCTGCGATTTTGTAGATGCTGAACCAGAAAAACCAACGCCACTTTTGATGCGTCGGTCATGGTGTGAAACATGGATTCGGCGGCAAACAACCCGCGAATAGCAACACCGTAAACGCCGCCGACGAGTTGAGTGTCATGCCAGACTTCCACACTGTGTGCTATTTCGGCTTTGTGCAGGCGGATATAGCCACTGACCATTTGTTGTGTGATCCAAGTCGAACCATGTACTACGGCACACTGACGGATGACTTGCGGAAAATCGGCATCGATCGTTACGGTAAACTTCGAACTGCGGCAGGTTCGCATAAGTCGTCGTGAGAATCGCGTCTGCCCCAGTTCGAGGATACCTCGCGGGTCCGGCGACCACCAGAGCAACGGGCCGGATTCATTGACAGGCCAGGGAAAAATGCCGTGCGTATAGGCGTCCAGCAGTGTATCAGGGGAAAGATTACCGCCCATCGCAAGAAGTCCGTCTTCATCGCTCTCCTCAACCGGGGGAAAGCGGCAAGATGGGATAAACGGTGATAATTTTTGCATGAAACCAGTGTAAATGCCAGAGAAGAAATAGAGCGCAGAGTGAATATTACTTGCCTCTCATTTCCGCGTTTTTCTTCTCTTCTTTCAGAATAAGAACAGGACAGTGTGCCAAATGCACAACGCGGTCGGTTGTCGAACCGAGTAGCAGTCGTTTGATGGGGCCACGACCGTGCGACGGAATGATAATCAAACCGGCTCCGACTTCCCGGGCGTATTCCGTAATTTCCAAACCGGCGTTGCCGATGAGAACCTCGAATTGGACATCGGCAAAACCGTGTTGCGACAGGAACTCGCCGAGTTGCCTATGGGTTTGTTCCCGTCGCATGGGTTCGTCCACCACAACCCAAGCCGCTTCCGGTTCAATCGGCTCGATCACCGCCATGACATGAACGACATGAATTTGTTCATGCAAGCCGACAAATTGTCTCGCCATTTCAACGGCACGCAACGAAAATTCGGACATGTCCGTCGGTACGACAATCACTTGGTCATGGAAACATGTCATCAATGCACCTTCCATTCTGTGCGAACGATCTTAAATCTGAAACAACTCTGTTGCGGAAATCGTCGTAATATTATTGGCGTTCAACTGTTTGATCGCTTCATCAATATTATTGAAACGGAAAAACAGGATAGCTTTTCGCTGATTCCGTGACGCATGACCGTACATATATTCGATATTGATTTTCGTTTGATCTAAAACGTCAAGTACATCGGCCAAGCCACCGGGACGATCATCAACGGAAACTGCGACCAACTCCGACTCACGAACCACAAGTCCTTCATTTTCAAAGACTTGTTTCGCCTTTTCCCAGTCTTTGACGATAAAACGCAGAATGCCGAACTGCTCCGTATCCGCCAATGCCATTGACTCGACATCAATACCGGCGTCGGCCAACAAGCGACACGCTGACCGCAAATGACCGGGTTTGTTTTCAATGAAGATCGAAATTTGTCGAATTTTCATAATTAATACCTCCTGCTGACGAGAAAAACGTTCAGCTTTGAGTTCGGAAATTGTCCCGCTATACCAACAATAGTGCTTCACACGGAGCTTTTTAGGGCACCTCTACATTTCTCATATTATACAAGGCAACCGTCGGTATGTCAATACGTTACGTCAATAGTGTTATTTTAATTTTTTCCGGCTTTCCGCATTGTTCCAGGCTTTTTCGGCAAGTCGTGGTGCGCTTTTAGTGAATTTTTGTTTTTTGTTGTACTTTTTGCTTTTGTGGGTGTTTTCATCCGGTTTTCACAAGTTTGTCAGTTGCAGTTTTTCCCAAGTGTTCATGAATTGGTGTGAATTATTTGTGCGGCGGAAGATTTTTTGTTTGATATTTTCGGCATACGTGGCGACGGCTAGGACGCCGGATTCCGTCCAGCTCATGCCGCAATGTTTGCATCGCTGCGAAACCACAATGTCGTTCCGTCGCCGGTACTCCGACCAAACAACCGCCGGTACTCCGGCCAAACAATATTTCCACCTGCGTGCTCGCAATCCATTCACCACAGGCATGACGCTCCTCGTCATTCGCCCGTTGACGCTTCTTACGCAGCAAATATACTACAAACAGCAACAGATTGTATTTTTTTCACACAGAGGCACTGTGCGAAGGCAATCTTCGTGCCTCTGAGCACTCGTGTGGAACAAAATTATGGATTACTCGGATTCCACCACGAAATGGACAACGACCGTGTTGTCGGCTTCGTTATCGTGAGTACGCCGCTTGATGTCAAATCGCATTCCGTGTGGCATGACCACCGGCGGTTCGACGACAATGTCGATTTCGCTTTCCGGTTCGAGCGTCACCTGCGGCACGCGGTCAAAGGCCGGGGTGAACGAAACATGTTGCGTCTGATGCAACTGGTTGGGACAGAAGGTCGTTTTCAGCCAACCGTCAATGCGCTGGCGGTTGCCGTCATGAGTGGTTGAGCGTTTCATTGAAAACAGGACTTCCCCCTCCTGTTCGTTGTCCGCATCCGCTTCGTGGACACCGGCCGCAATCGCGTGAAACGGCAACGGGGCAGTCTGGTGATAATAGATATGGGATTCATCGTCGGTAATCGGTTTGACTGTAGGGGGAAGTTGCAACGGCTCATTGAGACTGATTCGACAAGCGGCAACCGCAGACCGCGAAATGCGATAAAACATGATTTCGCCCGCGATAAACAAGATAACCAATACGATGAGGAACGGCAAACTGGCATCGGTCAACAACAACATGAGAAAAAACGACGCAATCGCCGGCAAAAACGTCCAAGTATGACGGTAGTCGAGAATGCCGTGTAGTCCGTGTGGGGTCAGCTTGGAAATATTCCCTGTCCGTCTTCGGGCATGACAACAACTGCAATGGCAACGCCAGCGTCCCGTCGGATAACGCAAGGAGGTGATGAGGTGGTCCCACTCCAAAATATGGTGCGAGAAAACTGCCGACATGAACAAAATGTTCGAGCATACTACAACATAAACCAGAGAGAGGCCGCCTTCATCCTGTGATTGCTTGAAAAACGCAACGCGGCAAAAGAAAATGATACAAGTCGCCCACAAAGCGGTGAAAGCCGTGTGACGAAAGAAAAGGATCAACTGGTGCAACGGGTCATACTTGACGCGCGTCACTTCGGATTTGACCTCCTTGGAATGATTCGAGCGTGCCATGCTTCAACCTGAATGAGAAACGAAAAAAGTGAGTGTATCCTATATTAGTATATACAGAATACATAAAAAGGGACAAAAGAAATACTTTCGTCCCCAAAATTTCTCTCTATCACCACAATGATTACCAATATTTTCAGTTATGTCTCATGGTTTACAACCCTGCCGCTTTTTTCAGTTCGTCGGCGAGATCGGTTTTTTCCCAGGTGAAATCGGGATCATTGCGTCCGAAGTGGCCGCCATAAGCGGTTTTCTGGAAAATCGGGCGACGCAGGTCGAGGTATTGAATGATACCACCGGGACTCAGCGGGAACATTTCGCGGACGATGGTACCAAGTTTATCCTCGTCGATTTTTGAAGTGCCGTCCGTGTCGATCAGCACGCTGACCGGTTCCGAAACGCCGATTGCGTAAGCCAACTGCACTTCGCAACGGTCGGCGACGCCTGACGCGACGATATTTTTGGCAACATAACGTGCTATATACGCGGCACTTCGATCAACTTTCGTCGGGTCTTTGCCACTGAATGCCCCGCCGCCATGACGCGCCCAACCACCGTAAGAGTCAACGATAATTTTGCGTCCGGTCAGGCCGCAATCGCCATGCGGACCACCGACAACAAACTTGCCGGTCGGGTTGATATGATACTTAATGTCACCATGCACCAGAGCTTTCGGCAAAAGTGGTTGAATTATGTTCGGAATAACATAATCGGCGATGCCTTTCTGGTCAATCGACGGATCATGCTGTGTCGAAACAACTACGGTGTCAATTCGGACAGGCGTGGCACCGTCAAATTCGACCGTGACTTGGCTCTTACTGTCCGGCCTGAGCCACGAAACTTCACCGTTTATGCGGGCTTCGGTCAACCGGTTGGTAATTTGGTGAGACAGGGCAATAGGAAGAGGCATCAACTCAGGCGTGTGATTGCAGGCATACCCAAACATCAAACCCTGGTCACCGGCACCGATTTGCTTTTGTGAGGCAGCATTCTCATTAACCCCTTGGGCAATATCGGGGCTTTGACGGTCGAGCGAGACCATAACGGCACAGGTATCGGCATTGATTCCCCAATCGTCGTCAACGTAACCCGCGATGCGGATTGCACTTCGGACAACGTCTTGGTAATCGACCCGGGCATGGGTTGTAATCTCGCCTGCGATGATGGCGATGCCAGTGGTGACCATGGTTTCGCAAGCCACACGGCTCATCGCGTCTTGAGCGATGAGCGAGTCGAGTACGGCATCGGAAATCTGATCGGCCAGCTTGTCAGGGTGGCCCATACTCACCGCTTCACTTGTAAAAAGTCGCTTTGACACGTTGAATCTCCTTGATATACTGAAAAATAGGGGGCTGAAAAAAACGATTTTAGACAGTAACTTTATTATACACCTAAAGTGCCGGTTGCTAAAGTCACCCCGAAATTTCGTAGCGAATTTCTTATTCCCATTCAATCGTTGCGGGCGGTTTTGCACTGATGTCATACACGACGCGGTTGATGCCGGTAACCTCATTAATAATACGGCTCGAAATGCGACGGAGCAAATCGTCAGGCAACGAGCACCATTCGGCGGTCATAAAATCGCTTGTTTTGATGCAACGGATGGCGATTGCGTTTTCGTAGGTGCGGCAGTCGCCTGACACACCGACGCTCTGTATCGGCAGCAGAACGACAAACGCCTGCGAAATGGAACGGTACAGTCCGGCGTTATGGATTTCCTCAATCAAAATGGCATCGGCTTCGCGGATAATGTCGAGCTTATCGACTGTTACCTCACCGAGACAACGCACGGCCAGTCCCGGCCCGGGGAAGGGGTGTCGCCAGACGAGCGATTCCGGTAAGCCCAATTCCAAGCCGAGTTGCCGCACTTCGTCCTTGAACAAATCACGCAACGGTTCGATCAGATCAAACTCAAGATCATCGGGCAGACCGCCGACATTGTGGTGTAACTTGATTGTCGCCGCAGGTGTTTCGGCATCGCCGCCGCTTTCGATCACGTCGGGGTAAATCGTGCCTTGCGCGAGAAACTTGGCATTCTTGAATCGTGACGCCGCTTCCGAAAACGCATTGATGAACTCGTGACCGATGCGTTTCCGCTTTTCCTGCGGGTCGGTCACCCCTGCCAACGCACCGAGAAAACGCTTTTCCTCACGGGCAATATGCAGGTCGATTTTGAAATGCCGCATAAATTCCTGTTCAACGCTTTCCATTTCGCCTTTTCGCATAAGACCGCTGTTGACGAAAATACAGGTCAGTTGCGGCCCGATGGCAGCGGCCAAAAGCGCAGCAACAACCGACGAATCGACCCCGCCCGACAGTCCGCAAATCACCTGCTCGCTGCCGACCTGCTCGCGAATCTTGCGGATCATCATGTCGGCGAAATCCCGCATCGTCCAATCGAATGAACAGCCGTTTTGTTGCAACACCGCACGAAGCCAATTGGTACTATGCGAGGCATCGCCACTGTCACCCGTGATGAGAATCGACGGGATATCCAGTTCCTCAAACAGGGAACGTTTGGTTTCAAATTTATCGAGACAATGCTTATCTGTGACAAAAACTACGGTAAGCGGAGCAATCGCCTTGATTTCTTCCTCCGAAATCTTGTACGGCACGACCCGCGAAAAAACGTGACATTCGCGAATCCGCTGGGCTATTCGTTGTGCGTAAGGCGTCCCGAAATTCAGGACGAGTATCGTTTCGTGGTTAGGAGGTTGTGTGGGCATGTTTATTACCGTCAATGGACTATTGGTAATTGGTAAATAGAGTGGGATTACAAATAACCGCGGCACAAGAAATCATCTTCGGCCAGCGTTTCGTTGTTGAATTGGGCCAAAATATGCTCGACAAAACGCAGAAAAACTTCCGGTGCATAAGGATTTTCCTGCAAAAAAGTTACATAGTCATGACGGGTTGACAGTCTTCCATTGTATGTGGCATAATTTGTTCTCACGCTGGAATTCAGCCGCCTTGCTTTTCGCAGGATTAATACTTCATCAATGTCCGTCATTGCAGAACTGACCGGAGGCATATCTAAAAAATCACACAGCAAAAAATACTTTGCCCCGGTGACGACAAACTTGAAATCACGTGCCTTTGCCAATGCCTCCAGAAACATGGTCTTGTTAAGATTTGTTTTTATTTCCGCAAGAATATACCCGATGTTTGTCGCCCTGGTCACAGTCTTATCTGCATCAAAACCTTTCGTGGAGGATGCCTGAAGGTACATCTTGCGGCTTAAAGCGAAATCCTGATCTTTCATACTAATCTCGAATCCGCCGCCTATGTCAGGGCAAGCAAGATTGGATTTAAAATAGACGGAGGAGAACATTGGAGTTTGGAGTGCGATGTCAATACCATCTCCCTTGCCGGCCAAGTCAAGACATTTCCGCACCAGGACCGGCAAAAATTCCTCGACCACCGAATTGTCGATTTCCATCTGTTCTTTTTGTGTGTACAGGAAGTCATTGGGGCTGTCAAAAATGAAAAGATCAACATGGAGTTTGTATTCGTTCAGCGATTGGACGAGTTCGCGAACAAGCTTCGGCAGAGTATCCGAGGTCATGCCCTCCATTTCTTGAACCCACGTCGAGTATTTTTCAATCGTCGCCTCCACTCTCGGTATATCGCCGGGTGGCAATTTGTCATTGGTCAAAGCCGCAGTCAGTTTTTCACCATGAACGCCCATTTTTCATCTTCCTTCCAACGACTGAGTATTTTCCCACGGACTTATCTGAACGGCACAGTATGGGGTTGTAAGTTTTTTCAATCCCCTGCCCTTGCATTTTACACCTTATCAATACGGCGTCATGGCCCCGGAGTACGAACAAACCCGGGCGGCAAGGTCGGACGCGCTGCGGTTGATTTCGTCGAGCGGTTGTCCGTTAAGGAAACCGATAACGGCGGCGGCGGTAAAGGCGTCGCCGGCTCCGACCGTATCGATCACCTGGACCGGGCGGCTGCGGCAGGCGGAATGGGCATCGTTTGTCAGCATGAGGCTGCCGTGTTCGCCGAGCGTGAGTATAAGCATCGTGAGATCATATAAGTCGATCAGCTTATATGCCTGGGAAATCGGGACGGACATGGACATTTCGAGCATTTCGCCGATGATCGGCAGTTCCTCGTCGTTGAGTTTGAGGATATCCGCCGTTTCGAGCAACGTAATGGTGGTTTCCGGCGTGTAATGCGGTGCCCTGAAATTGACGTCGAACACGCGAAGTGCCGTTTTGGGTACGGCGGAAATCATCGTCAGCATTGCCCGGAGCGATTCGGCACTACGACCGGCCAGTGTGCCGTAACAGATCGCGTCGGCGGTTTGCAACAGGGCAAGCGTTTCGGCGTCGGCTTGCAGATGATCCCAGGCGACATTATCGCGGAACACGTAACGGGGTTGACTGTCCGCATCGAGTTCGACATCGACCGCACCGGTCGGATGCTCAGGGTCAACGACGATATAATCGGTTGAAAGACCGACGGAACGGTAAAATTCGAGCAACTCACGTCCCAGTTCGTCGTTGCCGACCCGTGAGATCATGTCGGCATCGGCACCGAGCTTGCGGCAATGATAAGCGAAATTCCCCGGCGCACCGCCGACTTTCTTCCCCGTGGGAAGCATATCCCAAAGCACTTCGCCAATGGCAAAAATCCGATACGGTCGCATGTCTTCCTCTCAATATATACTGTCACTGCTTGAGCGTCCACAATCAGCAGGTGGTATTATATCAAAAATGGCAACAAAGACAATAACCGCATCAGAGCCGCAATCGTAAGATTGCGCTATCACTCCCCCGTTTCGATTTGCAAATTGACCGGCGAGTACGGCTTGATGTCGATATGAAACACGCCGTCCGTCACCGGAATGGGTTCGCCGATTGCCCGGCCTCGCAAGTCGCAGGGAATCACCGATTGCACCTTCAACACCGGGGGGAGCGTCACCTCGACCGTCGGGTTGTCGTGTCCCAGACCGGCCATTTCCCATATGCGGAGCATCAGCTTGCCCGTGTCAGGATCGTCGCCGAACGAGGTGATGCACATCCCCTTGCGATTCGTCCGAACACCGGTCAAGTGGATTTGATTTTCACCGCCCATCATTTGAAGGTTCAGCGGCAAATTGAGAACCAGCGATTCCAACGACGGCGTAATGAGCGAGCTTTCGTTGTCGTATTCGTCGAAGGTCCAAAGCACAAAGGAGGCACCGATGTTGCCCTGATTCCACAAACGGAAATTCGTCGTCCACTGGTTGTTGAAGAGGTTAAAATAAACGTTTGCCTTGTCGGGCACGTAATCCTTTGAGAATTTCCAGCAGCCCGGCTCGCCGAGCGAAACCAGCGGCGAATCGAGCGGGCAGATTCCGACGCCGTAACCGTCGTCTCCGAACACAGCCACACCGGTACGCAACCACTGCAAGTGTCGGTTGCTGCCGGGAACGATGTCGCGTGCCGGATCGACGATTCCGCCGAGCCGCCCCAGCCGAAATTGCGGCGAATCGATATTCAGCGGAAAGCAAAAGTACCCTGCTTCCGGCCAGGTCTCGGGGGTTTTGTTGTGGCCATGAAAACTGAACGTCACTTCCGGCCGGTGCATGGAAAGCGTGATATTCATCCACACTAGTGGAAACGGTTGCGATGAAAACGGCAAATTATCATCATGGTAAACAATTTCGATTCCGACTGCCTCGTCTTGATTATTTGCCATATCACGAATTCTGTAATCAGCGCAATAAGCCGGTGCCGGTTCTTTCCCTTCTCCCTTCGGAACAATTCGCTGTTCGGGAACATCGTTGGGCAGTCCCCGTTTGTTGAATTCGTTGCGTACCCAATTGGGGAACGAAATGCAGTAATCGTTCATGAAACGGTCGCACATTTCGGCACTTGCCCGTTGGTACATAAAACCGAACGGTTCCGTATCCGTTTGTCGTAAAATTTGGCGATTGTTTTTAACATCATAGAGCGACACAATTTTGCCTGTCGCGCCATGGACGGTCAATCGAAAGAATGGCGATTCGATGGTTTTATAATCTTTCCAACCGCGAGAGCCGCGAGCCGTAGTATAGAGATCCCGACTTGAGAGTTGGCCGGGCGAAAGAGATTCACCATTTCTATTGGTCACATCCCAGGGAAGCGGGTTGAAAGATAAAGCCTTACCATAAATCCATGGGGCTAAGATAGAAATGGGAAAATCGAACGGTGGACGGAGAAAGTAAGAAAAGGCGGGGGCTTCGCCAATCGCCTGCGCCGCATTGCGAATATAATCCGTGTGGTCTTCCCAAGACTGCATGGCACGCTTTTGCGAATCGCTGAACTCGCCTGATCTCCAGAGTTGTTTCCAAGCATCGCCGTAAGGCATCGTATTGTCGCCGTCATAGTTGAACATCCAGTAAAGCGCGGCCCCCCAAGTGTGCTCGCCGTAAAGAAGCGAGTTTTCCCGCGATTCGGCGATTTGTTGCGCGGTTGGAAACTCCCCCAATTCTCTTCCGTGAATCCGACTCAATGTCGTCAGAATTTCCGTCGCTGTAAGCTGCTCATGCACGCCACGCGCGAGTGACTGCCCTTGCGGGTCGCACATCGGGCCGTGTATCCACGTGTCGGGCATGTCGCCTGTCACGACGGGAATTTTCGTCAGGTCTTCCTTTTCAAGTATCGCATCGCCAAAATCGGAAAGCCGCCCGATGCGCACCGCAACGCCGGGGTAACGCTCGGCGCATTGTCGGAAAAGGCTTTCGATTTCCTCCGCACGCGGCGGGCCGTGGTTGTCGCCGGTGTGAATCAGGCCGAGCCATGTTTGATACGGCCAATCGACCGGCGGGTCAATGCCGCTGCCGTAACCGTCGACGTGCATCGTGAGCACGCGCGAACCGTCGGGGCCTTCGCGAAAATACAGCAGCGGCACATCGGGGTCGCCGCTGCCCGAATTGGTACCCTCGTGCATGAACGTGATGCCGGAATGGGCCAGCAGCGTCGGCAAAAACCAACTGTGGCACGGCACGTCGGTCATTTTCGCATCGGTCGGAAGTTCCAGCCCGAACTGCCGGGCGAAGTTGCTCGAAAATCGCAGGCCGCGTACCAAATCCTCTTCCACGAGCGTCTCGGTGTGCGTCGTAAACGGCAACGCGTGAACGGCAAAACGCCCGTCACGAATCGCTTTGTCGAGCCGCGCTGCACGTTCCGGCGTTTGGTCTTCCAGAATTTTCGCCATCGGCCAGCCGGGAACCGTCCAGATGAATTTTTTCTCTTCCGGCAAATTCTCCGCCGCATCGACGACGTCCAACGCCTGATCGATCATGGTCGTCCGATAAGTTTCCACGACCTCGGAGGCCAATTTCGTATAGCCGATGTCGAAGTGCGTCTTGAAAACGAGAATGATTTCCTTGACCTGCGACGCGGGTTCGTCGCCCAAGGCGGTGAACCCCGTCAACAGTAACGGTAAAAAAGCAATAATAAAACGGTTTCGCATGGTTTATCTCCAAGTTAAAAAATCAGAGCCGCAATCGTAAGATTGCGTATAACGGATTATCATATCGACAACGTCACTCGCAGTACAAGCGAACTATTGATATGAAAGTCGTGCATGGTGCTGCGTTCAAAGTTCATGCTACGGCCGAATACGTAACCGAATTCCGCCTTCCATGCGTTGCGTCGTTTTCGCTCCGATTCCAAACCCACGACGACATTATACTCGGTGTAATTGGCCACATCGGAGTGGTTGTTGACGCTCTGAAATGCCCAAGTTCCGCCGCCGAAGCCAATGCCGGCATATCCCCAATGGGTTGCCCCGTCTTGGCCTGGCAATACGGTCTGAAAATAATGGCATCGACGGAGCACGCGCAACATCGGGAGCATCAGTTCGTATTTCCAGTCGTTGTTCGGCATCCAGATTAGCCCGCCGTAGGGAATGACATTATACCAGTCACTTCGGTTGTTATAAACCACACCGAACCGAAATTGCCATTGGGGAGACTTGTTCCAAATCATTCCGCCAACCAGAGTACAGCGAACAGAACTTTGCGTTTCCTTGCCATCGCTGCACCATCGCGGGATGACACACGCCATAGTCGTCCATCGTTCATTGAGGATTTTGAAAAAAGTACAGCCCAGTGATGCGGAATAAAGTGTGTTGGGAAACGGTTCCGGCCCTTTCCAGCGGACAAAGGTTGGCTCGAAGGTCGGCGAAAGTTGAATAAAACTGTTTTCCAACGGTGCGGGCAATCCAACGGAAGTGCCGAGACGTATCTGAGTCATCCCCAAGCCGTGACTTCCCCAGCCCGGCAAGCACGTCAGACTGACGCTTGCACCTTGGAACATACGTCGTGGCGCATCATCCCGCTCATCGGCGGCTTGACCGAGGAAAAGCGTCGGAGATCGTGTTGTTTGATTTTGATAGGGAGGTATGGCCCAATCGTCGGCGGGTTCTGAGAAGACCTGTCGTCCGTCTTGTGTGATCTGGAATTGAGAATAGGACGGTTGACCGTAACGCAAATCAAAACCGGAATCGTTTCCCATGACCGGAACTGTAGTAACGGTGAGAAATAGGAATAAATGGCTCAACACCACCGGCAAAACTGTCGAAAAATTCTTTTTTAAATGAAATAGTGAGAAAAAACACATAAATATCATGTCGGAATGCTTGGATACATCTATCGTTAAACTGCCACATCGTTATTTCAATGCACACCATTTTGTCGGTCAGCACAAATGAAGTGTAACAAATCCTGCAATCAAAACCAATGCCATTTTGGATTTTGGCCATAAGAGATTGTCTGGAAAGACGATTGGAAAAATTTCAAGAAAGCAGAAAGAACGCAAAAGGTTTTCCCGTTCTTATGCCGATTTTTTATGTTACAGGGGCAGTGAGGCAAGTGGGATAGTTGTAATTAGTTATCGTTGGTTTTTCTCACTTGCAAGCATCAATGGATTGAGACAGCCGCTGTTGCTCAGACGCTACATTTTGAGTTCCCAGGGGGGGAACAGTCCGGTGTGATCCTGGTGCAAGCGGTCCCCGGACTGTCTTTTTTTCTTGACGCTTTTTCTGTCAGTCCCGATACTCCAAAACGTCTGGCCAGTTCCTCTTCTACATCGCAAAAAGTCACATCGCAAGATGCCAGCACGACCAGAAAGTGGTACAACACATCGGCTCCTTCATGTACGATATGTTCTTTTTTTCGATTGGCATGACCTTCGCTTGAAACTGAAGCGACTGCCTCGGTTAATTCTTGCGATTCTTCAAGAAATTTTGTGACAATTTTTTCAGTTCCGCCTTGAAACAGCGTGGTTGTGTAGGAATCCCCCGGCAAGGTCAACCGCCGCTGTACAATCACCTCAAAGAGTTGGTGCAAAATACAGTAACTTTTTTTGGAAAACTTGTCACACATATTTGATTTTCTGATAGTTTTTGTTAAAATTGAATAAAAATGTATTAATTCTTCATTCCTGTTCGACAATGTACTCTTTTTCCCAATATGCCCAAATCCCAAGATACCAAATTTTTTAAACCTGACAATCCTGGTTGGGATTGCTGGTACCTTACTGGTCCAACCGCGAGTGGTAAGTCCAGTGTCGGGATGGCTCTTGCGGAAGAGTTGGAAGCGGAAATCATTTCGCTCGACTCCATGGCAGTTTACCGCGAACTTGATGTTGGGACAGCCAAACCAACAGACGAAGAACAAATGATCGTCACACACCATTTGATTGATGTGGTCGATCCCAGCGAAGATTACAGCCTTGCCCAATATGTCACAGCCGCTTATGAGGCCATACGCGACATTAAACGACGCGGCAAAAAGGTCTTATTTGTCGGTGGCACACCACTTTACTTGAAGGCAATGCTCCGTGGCATTTTCGCCGGCCCGCCTGCGGATTCCAATTTGCGGAGAGAACTTCAGGAAAAATCGCAAATTTATCCACCTGAATTTTTGCATACCGAATTGGAAAAAATTGATCCTGTTTCAGCCGCACGTTTACATCCCAATGACACAAAACGTCTGATTCGGGCCATTGAGGTTTTCCGTAATTCCGGCATTCCTATCAGTGAGTGGCAAAAGCAATTTGACAAACCTGCCCCGATTTCCCGCTGTAAGGTAGCCGTTCTCGATTGGCCGCGTGATGTGCTTTATGAACGAATCAATCGCCGAGTTGACCAGATGATCGACAATGGTTTTCTTGATGAAATTCATCAGTTGACCAAGCGTTTTCTCCCCATCAGTCAAACTGCGGCGCAAGCCCTTGGGTACAAAGAGCTTTTTGATTATCTTGACAAAAAAATGTCCCTTTATGCCACTGTCGAAATGATCAAACAGAATACCCGACAGTTTGCCAAACGCCAAATGACTTGGTTTCGCAGCCTGGAAGAGTGTCAATTCATCTCGCTTCAGCCCAAAATGACGAAACTACAAATCGTTGAGCAAGTAAAGAATCTCTTTTTGTTGTAGTATCCGGCCATTGCGCTGTCATTCCGTAGGTAGGGCAGTCACGCTGTTACCGTTGCAATGTGCTTTACGATGTTCTTCTCGCTGCACATTCCACGGAGCGAAAATACACAAAATAAATAGATATTGACGGTTGTAGTGATTATTACGGTGTTTTTCGTAGTTTTTCTTTCTCTTTTGAGACGAATTCTTACAAAAAATCGAGTCTTGCGGTTTGTATTACCGATGAAGCGTTTAATTGATTTGCCGATTATCCGTGTTTCAGGCATTATGCTAAACATTAGGTATGTAATCAAAGAATCAAGAATTACAAATATCGTGAGCGGTTCATTGATAAAAATGGACGTTTTATCCCAGGAAAAAGCGTTTTGGGTTACGCTAAGCAGGAAAAAGAGGAAGGATGCCACAAATGAGAGCTGGACTTATGAGCCGTTGTCTGGCGGGATTGCTGGTTATGGCGACGATTGCAGGATGTACAAGCGTGCCAAACAGCGAAACGGTCTCGCCGCATGGGTTTGACAACACCAAAAGTCAAACACGTAGTCGCATGGAACCTATTAATCCCATCAAACTTCGCCGCGATCCTCTGGATGCCTATCGGTTGGGTCCCGGCGATACGTTGGGAATTTACCTCGAAACCATAACCGGGACTCAAAATCAGCCTCTGCCGATTCATAATCCGGATCGCAGTACGAATTTGCCCCCGGCGACAGGGTATCCTTATACGGTACGTGACGATGGGACAATCGCATTGCCAAAGATGTTGCACTCTCTCAATGTCGAAGGGTTGACGTTGATGGAGACTCAAAACCTGATCTGGCGGGCTTATGTTGAAGTGCTGAAAATTTTAGGGCCGGATGCAGTCATCACCGTTTCCATGATCCGTCCGCGAACACACCACGTCGTCGTGATTCGCGAAGATGTTCGCCCCGATGACATGAGATACGCTTCCAGGGCTGGCAATGAAAACAGGGGGATTTCCTTTATCGGTACCGAAGACCGTGGAGCAGCTAAGACGCTGGACTTATGGGAAGGCCAAAACGACGTTCTTAACGCGTTAAACATGACAGGCGGTATGCCGAGTATGATGGCGAAAAATGAAGTCATCATTTTGCGCGGCGGTTTTGACGATGTTTATGGCTCTGATCTGTTGATTAGCAAGAATAGTCCCGCCAATGGAGATTATGCGTATGCCAACAACCCGAACATTGTGAGAATTCCGCTTCGGGTTCGCCCCGGCCAATCCTTCCCTGATTTGACACAGGATGACATTATTCTCAAAGACGGGGATGTGCTTGTGATTCAATCGCGCGAAGCCGAGGTATTTTATACCGGCGGTCTGCTTAACGGCGGCATGTATCCGATTCCAAGAGACTTCGACTTGGACGTGTTTTCAGCGATGTCCATGGCCGGTGGTTCCGTTGCCGTTGCCGCAGGGGGAACAAGTAACAGAGGTTCGAACGTCGGCAATATCATTCCCCCGACACGCTTATTGGTTATCCGTGAAGTCAACGGTTATCAAAGGGCGATCAAAATCGACATGAAAAGCGGACTGATCGACTCGCGTGAACGAATTTTGATCCAACCGAACGACTTGATCCTGCTGGAATACACGCCGATGGAAGTGGTGATGAATATGTTCCTGAGTACATTCAGCCTCCGCATGGATCTGCAATCGTTGTGGAAATAAGCATGAAAGATTTTGCTCCCTTGTCTTAGCAGATAACCCAAAACCTTGCCTCCCATGACCGACATGGGAGGCTTTTTTATTGGCATTTCGCAGGGGGGTAACACAGTTGCCGGCTTTCTTACCACTTACCACGCTGAACGAGTTTCTCGCGTCGCATCCTGTGGGATGTTAAATAGGTAGGACGGTCACGCCGTGACCGCCGCAATCAGAGCCACAACGGTCACGGAGCGGTCGAAGCGACTGAGACTCTGTACCCATTCGACCACTCGTTTACACTCGCGGCTCTGAGTGCTTTCACAATTCCCAACCTGCCCGGTTTTTGCGGAATTTCAACGCGTTCGCTTCGGCGGAGTTGGTAAACTCGAATTGCGCGGCATCCCAATTCAGTTTGCCGGGAACACGTTGGGCAATGGTTCCCAACAGGATCGTTTCGGCAAAGGGATACGCCGTTTCAAACGTGGAATCAGGTTTCGCCTCACCGCGACAACCTTTGACAAACTGCTCCAACTCCCCGATGGGACGCGGCAGCGTTTCCGGCGGCTCGACAAATTCCGGTCGGAGCATTCTTGGGCCATATAATCGCTGGTTTTTCAGTAGTCTCGGGTTGCCGCCCATGAAATCGCAGAGAATCATGCCGTCCGTTCCTGTATAGAGCGTGTATTCATCCGGCATTGAAGCCTCGTTTGCCGTCCATTCCTCAACATCCGGCGGCGTGATTCCACCGTCATACCAATGCAGGCGGATTTTCGCACCGGCGGCTTTCGGGTTGGCAAACTCCCAGGAAATTCGGGAAGCCTGCGGATACGCAACGTTGCTCGCCTGTTTCGTCCAACCTTTTTCCGTGACTTTCCAAAATTCACTGTGTGACGCCTGAACATTGAGCGGCGAGGCCAAGTTCAGTACCTCGAAAATTTGGTGGAAGCTGTAATGCCCCATGTCGCCGAGTGCCCCGGTGCCGAAATCGTACCAGCCGCGAAACACGGCGTGCGTATAAGCGGGATGATACGCCCGTTCGCTTGCCGGTCCCAGCCAGAGGTTCCAATCAAAGCCGTCCGGAACCGGTGGGGTGTCGGTCGGGTAACTCAACATCCCCTGCGGCCAAAACGGTCGCGTCGAAACGTTGACAACTTCGCGAACCGTCCCAATGGCACCGGCGGCGATCCATTCGGCGACGCGCGGCGTTTCGCGTTCGTAAGCCCCGCAGAACAATTGCGTGGCCACGTCGGTCTTGCTTGCCATGTCTCGCAATTGCCTTGCCTCATCCAAAATATTCGACATCGGTTTGTGCGTGATGATGTGCTTCCCGGCACGCAAGGCTCGCATCGCCACCACGCCGTGTAAATGCTCCGGCGTCATGTTGTAAACGGCGTCAATGTCTTTTTGCTCGTCCAGCATGACACGAAAATCGCTGTACTCACCCAACGCAACATCCGAGGGATTGCCGTCCCCACCACCATTCGACAAATTGTGTTTGGCGTAATACCGTTTGACCACATCGCGACCGACTTCCCGACCACAAAGGCCGCCTTGGGCGTCTTTCGCCCAATTTTGGTCGCCGAGGAAGTTGCGGATTTTGTTGTTCAATTCGTTGTGCCCCCATTCGGGATAATCATCGCCGATGCGATTGGGATCGCAAACGGCAACGATGCGGACGTTCGGATTCGGCAGGGCTTCGAGCATTTGCCGCATTCCCTGCGTCCCGCAACCGACATAAGCAATGTTGATTTTTTCGCTCGGCGCGACATATCCGGCACCTCCCAGGACATGTCGCGGCAAAACCACTGCCGACATTACGGTGGCGGACGCAAAGGTACTTGATTGAAGAAAACTACGACGTGTCATTTTTGGCATTGTTGGGTTCCTTGAAAAAAATGTTCTGTTTCGATGTTACTTATATTAATGGTAACCGTTCCCGGTTCTCTATCCTATAATGCGTTTCCAACGCTGGAGGTTGTATTGCGTTTTTTCGGCGGTGGTCATGGTTGAAAAGTCCGGTTCTTGTTCGGACGTGTGCGATGAGTTATTTGCCGCGTTGTGTGCGATGCCCGGTGAGGAGAACGTTTTCTTTTTGCCTCCGCTTTGAGCGGAATAACTGTCGGAGGTTTCTGTTGCAACGAGGTCGTCTTCCAACGTGCGGCGCGACGGGATGGCGAGCCGTTTCAAGTCGGCGTGATAAGCCCGGGTTGCTTCTTCCGGCATGATGTTCCCGTCGACGATTGCGCGGAGGTAGTAAATGAAGCCGAGTTGGTGTTCCGCATTGTTGATCTTGCGGCCATACAGAGCAACCCGTGCACCGTACTTTTTCGCTTCCCAAAGCATTTGAAAGGCGTCGAAGGTTGTGCCTGCCGAACCGCCGAGAATGCCGACAACAATGTTGCTGTCGTAACGTGCCAGCGATTCCATCGCGGCGGGGCCGTAATACGGGATTTTCAGAAACACCGGCCTGCCGCGACTTGTCACACCGGCCAGCGTTCGCACGATGTGGTCGCTGACGAATTTGCCGATGTTGCGCGGCGTGTCGGCGTTGCTGACATTCGGGCTGAACACTTCGAGAAAGTGCCGAAACCCTTTCGGTTCAGCTTCGAGCCGGAACGCACCATACGCGTTCAACGCAAACCAGTCGCGTTCCGTGTCGTTGTTGTACGTGATCGAATACAGTCCGAGGTCGGCACCAAGTTTCCGCTCTTCCGGCAAACATTCGGACTTCCCGCACATGGCGTGGTCGAGCGTCGCCGTGCGAAACGGCATTGACGGGGCGGTCGTGTAACGCATCCCACTCCCGGCAAGCCAGATGTCGGTCGTGTCGTTTGCACGAATCGCTGGCGTGATACCCGTGTTGTCGAAAATGCGTTCGCGAATCGTCAGCACTTCGTTCGTACTGGCACTCATCAGCACAATGTCAACGAGTTGCTGGGCTACAACCTCACGAATGATCTGCCGATATTCGTCGAGCGTGCGGAATTTCGCCTCATGGCCGTAATGCTCGGGACTTTGCCCCGGTGCCGACAGGCCGTAGGCCATGTCTGCGTCCTTTGCGTCGGCGAGTATGAAATCGTTATAACTACGGTCGGCCAAAATCCGGGCAAGTTTGGTGTCGAGTGTTTTCATGATGGTGGTTGTATGTTTTGAGAGCATTAAATTTTGTCGTGTACGAAATACAATTATACCATCAAACCGCCATCATGTCACGCCCACATCAGTGGCGGGAAAATGCAGCAACATCCTTTCCCAACGCTTGATTATCTTTTCATTGATCAGGTATAATGAATTAGGGAAAGATCGTCGATCTTTCCTTTGATACTCTGCAACGACATATTACATTACGTGAGAAGAAAACCAATGATAAGAGAATACAGAGAAAAACCGGAATTGGAAGAGTTGGTTGTGGTGATCCGCGAAATCTGGCGGGAATATTACACGCCGCTCATCGGGGCGGCGCAGGTCGAGTACATGCTCGCAAAATTTCAATCGGTCGATGCCATGATGCGGCAGATTGCAGACGAGGACTATCGTTATTTCGGCGTGCTTTGCGACGGGGAACTTGCCGGTTATTATGCGGCCAAACCTTCCGACAACGACCGTGTGTTCTTGAGTAAGCTGTACGTAGCCGCACGGTTTCGCGGCTGCGGACTCGGCAAAAAAATGCTGCAACACCTGACAGACGCCGCCCTAACATCGGGAAGCAAAGCGATTTGGCTGACCGTCAACAAGCACAACAGTACCGTCGATATTTACCGCAAACTCGGTTTCGTCATCACCGAAGAAATCGTCACCGACATCGGCAACGGTTTCGTCATGGATGATTACGTGATGGAGAAAAATATTGCATGAAGGTATCAATGGCAGCCGGGTGCGGAGCGTTCATGCGCAGTTCCGATTCTTATGCTTAGGAACAGTACCAAAATAATTACGTCAAATTGTCAAGTGCATGAGTCATTCACTCACCACGAAGAACCACGAAGAATATTTAAAAAAACCTTCGTGTCCCTTCGTGTTCTTCGTGGTAAAAAGAGGGAGTTGTTTTGATACTGTTTCTTACTTCGTGCGCGGCTCTGATTGCAACCGGAACTCACAAACTTTTGCGGGCGGCCAGAACGGGGGTGATCATCAAAGAGTCGCGGTAGCGGAGAATCGACAGCTTGGGTTGGGCACCGATGTTGTCGCGTGCAACCAAACGGACGAAATGCGTATCGTCCTCAACTTCGACGTGGTTGTATTTCAGCACAATGTCACCGACATGAAGCCCAGCCACAGCGGCAGGCGAATCGGGTGTCACCGCCGTGATCTTGACGCCGACTTGTTTGGCTTGCCCAATGGCCGCACGGTCTGTGTCGGTCAAGTCACTTGCGAGTTCGACACCCAGATAAGGCCGTTGCATTTCTCCGTAACGGATAAGGTTTTCCGCAACCCGCATTGCGTCGTTGATCGGAATGGCAAAGCCGATCCCTTCGTTGGCCCCGGAGCTGGACGCAATGGCCGAAATGACACCGATGACCTCGCCCCGCATGTTAATCAGCGGTCCACCGCTGTTGCCGGGATTGATGGCCGCGTCGGTTTGCAACAAGTCGTGCAAGGGAATCGGATGGTCGCCTTTCGGAATATTGCGTCGCCCAACGGCACTGATGATGCCTCTGGTGATCGTTCCGTTCAAACCGTAAGGGCTGCCGATGACGAGCACCTGGTCGGCCTGTCGCACAGTGTCGCTATTGCCCAGTTTGGCCGATGTTACGTCCGTTTCCGCAATTTCGATGACGGCAATGTCGAAGTCAGTGTTGACAAGCACCCGTTTGGGTGTCAATTGCCGACGGTCATGAAGCAACAACCGCATCGAATTACGATTATCCGTGCCGACAACATGCCGATTGGTTACGATCCAGAGCTTGGCATCAACCGTGACGACGATTCCCGTGCCGATTTCCTCAATTCGCTGGGCGGCTGTCTGGCGGATGCCTTCAAACGAACCATTGACGGTTCGCGGACGGATCATCGTGGTTTCGATATGCACGACACTCGGAAAGGTCAACTCGGCGGCAGTTCGCATGACCCGGCTTGTCTTGTCCGTTTCTTCGGCATCGAGTGCCAATTGAGTGTAGGCCGCTTGCCTGTCCGATTCTTGTGTCAAGACTCGTTCCGCAACCGTCAACGCGACACAAAGACTCACGGTTGCCGAAACCAAACTCCGTAATATCAATAATTGCATGTATTTGAATGATCTTTTCAAAAGTGGAGCGTCAAATGGTAGGGCAGTCACACGCCGTGGCCGCCATTGTTTGCTAAAAGCCAATAAGTGGGAGGGGGGCTGGGACAAGCCACGCTTACAAGTACATTATGAAATATTACGTCATTGTACACTTCAATAAAAATTTGAACATGGTCTTTTTCCGTTTTTTGACTTGATTATAATGATAAGTAATGTGAAGATTTTGTCGTTATTCTTGGAATAGCATTTTATATTTGCACCAAAATTCGAGGTTGAATTGAGCGATCAAAAACAAAAAGAAGAAGCCATTGAACTGAGTGGCGTCGTCACAGAAGAAGTGCGCGGTGCATTTCGTGTCAAACTGGATAGCTTAGACCATGAAATCCTTTGTCGTTTGGCCGGAAAAATGCGGAAATTTCGCATTCGTGTGGTGCCGGGCGATCGGGTGAATGTCGAAGTCAGTCCTTATGACATGGAACGCGGACGCATTATTTTCCGCGAACGCTGATTACCGGAATTCTTGCTGAACAATCGGCTTAGGCCGTTTTTTCTTTCCTACTGCAATGCGATTTTCACAAAAATCTTTTTGCTGTGAAATCGTTTCTTTTCGTATTGCGCTATTTATTTCACGATTTTTAGTGAAAAACATCCTCTCTTGACTCAATACGCAAAATTTGCCATGATTCGCACGAAAAAAATAATTTTTGTGTTTGTTTTTTCATGGTCATCTCGAAATCGTCTTTTGAATTATGTCCTTGTGAATTATGTCAAAGTTAATCCAATTACTTGCCGTTTTGGTTTTTGCGGCATTTTTTATCACAGAATCGATTTTCTCGCAATATCCTGGCACCAATGTGCCCAAATATTTCATTCTGTTGAAAAACGACCAGGTCATCAACGGCGAAATCCTCAGTAGAGGAGAAGCAGTGCAAGTTCGCAGTGAGCAAGGCATGATCTCACTTTCGCGTGGCGATATTGCATTGGTTGCCCAAACACTCCAGGAAGTCTATCGATTCAAACTGTTCAACACACCGCAAACCCCGGATGCTTTTGTCAAACTGGCTGACTGGTGTGTGTCCCATCAACTGGTTCAAGAAGCTACCGGCGCATTCGACCGGGCAATTCTCTTAGCCGATCATCCGCAACAGGCCGATGTCATACGCAATCGAAGGAACGCGGCTTTGTCGATGTTTGCCGAGCGCAATACCCAACTGGGAATGATCGAAGAGGAAAACCAAAAATACCGACAGTGGAAGGAAAAAATCCCACCATCGACTTTCGCGTCGTTTAAGCGGGAGATACTCCCGATTCTTGTGAAGAACTGTAGCGGCATTGCCTGTCACAGCGGCAACAGTCTCAACGAATTTCACTTTATTCCCAACCCCAGCAACAACGACATTGACGTGGCGAAAAACTTGCAAAACGTACTTCGCTATATTGAACCGTGTCTACCGGATGAAAGTCCTTTGATAGGGATTCCTATCTCGCCGCATGGACGGACAACTCAAATATTCACTCCGCGAAATTATACACACTATGAAAAGCTGTATTTCTGGGTTGAACAAGTTGCAAACGAGATGGAAGCCTATTACCCGCTAGACGGTGCCGACCGCAAACTTGCCGACAGTGAGTATCGTCAGACCATCCCACCAGCTCCGAGCAACAATCTCCCCATTGCCATGCCGGGCGAAATTTTCGCGGACAATCCGACTTCGGAAAACATGCCCATGCAAAATCAAGCGTCGTCCATGATGCATACATCCATGATGCAGAGTATGACGATGCAGAGTATGACTCAAACTCCCCAACAACGGGCAAGCTTTGATTTCTTTGGGCAACAATCCGTTGTCTTGCCAGGTACAAATCCCGATGGCTGGCAGCGTTCAACTCCAGCCAATCCCGGATTACAAAATGACAAAACCGTCATGATGACACACGGCAGCACCGACGATTTCGAGCAAAACAGCGTCCTACAGCAGTTGCATCGCGCCCCGGTCGATCCCTTTGACCCCGTGTTGTTTAACCGGCAATACCACCTCCCGCGACTTCAGGAAAGAACCCGGCAGTAACCTCGCCTCTTTTCCAATAGAACAAATTCATACTTGTCTCTTTGCAACGCTGACCCAAACCGGACAGTTGTTTCTCAGCCCGCCGACCGGTCGATTGCTCAACCGTTTCAGCAACGCCAAGGTCATGGCCGTTTCGATGATGCTCGTTTCGGCTGGTTCACTCTGTTATTTTGCGGCTACACCCGAGACGAAGTATTTTCTCGCACTGGCCGCCGTTGCCTGGGTTTTTTGGGTCGGTGCCAACATCGGGACAATCAACATGGCGTCGGGCTGGCTCGCTCCGACGAAAAGACGGCATATCTTGCGTTTTATTTTGCGATCACCACCGGCATGTTGGCACTGGGGACCATTGTCGGCGGAATGCTGGCCGACCATTTCCGCAAAGCCGTCATCACTCTTCCACTCACCGACATGACGTGGAATTACGCTCAACTGAGTTTCGTGTTGAGTTGGCTCATGCGTTTCATCAGCGGTCTCTGGCTCATCCCGTTTTTTCGGGTAAGCAGGTGTCGATAATCTCTGGTTATGCCAGAGATAAGGTTTTCGCCAAAAAAATCATTGGACAGGATTTACGAGTTCATTTTTTCTGACAGGATTAACAAGATTTTCAGGATGAAAGGATATTTCTTGGTACCTCTATCCTAATAATCCTGTCTTGGTATTTTCAGGCGGAAGTCTAAGTGGCGGCTTATTTGTAAAAATAGAAAAGTACATTATTTTCAATCGTTTACAATTAGTCAGTGAACATTGTTCCCCCCGCCACTTAAAACGGCAGATTCAGCGATTTTTTTTATTGATTCGTATCTTAACAGGTATCGTTTTGATTAAAAATGATAGAAGACTTTATTAGTTACATATTATGACTATTTTTACTATTTTTTATATTTTATTATATTTTTTTTCTTGCTTTTTCCAGTTAATATTGCAAAATATCCTTAATGGCTTTTACCTGTACGCACTTACAGAGTGCTTGGTAAAGAACACTTTTCTGAAAGATTCTTATTTCGACTGGAGATTGACAAACGATGAAAAAACTTCTCTTTGGATTAAGTCTTGTGATCGCGTTGAGCTTTTGCAACGTTGTTCAAGCCGACAAGATTGCCGACACCAATTTGGGGGCACAAAAAATCAAAGATGCCTTCAATGCAATTAACAATGAAAAAGGATACTATTTTCTTGAGTATGCTCCTATCAGAAACGATAACTTCAACAATGCATACGGAGTTTCCGAACTGTGCTATTACAACGGGGGAGAAGTGGACTTGAGTGCATACTCCGGCAACATCTGGATGACATTTTGTTCTCAACCCGATGTCCCATCCTATTATTCCGCCTATGGTACCGGGGAGTATTATTCGGGGAAACTTTCCTACGGCTCAAATTCAACTTTCAACACAGCAAATAACCCTCAAAAATCACACTCTTTGTCCGTCGGTTCGGCATATCTTTATACGCAGTACATCGTTGGAGATTTGAGTCAGCAATTTACGGATGTCGAAGTGGGAGATGCTCTCCGTTACCTTATGGGGTATCGGGGGGGCGGTACCGGAGACCCAGACTTAGGCCTGAAAATCAACGGGTGGACGAACACCGAGAACAACAAAGTTTTGTATTACTTGTTGTCGATCAATTCCAGTAAGGAATACTGGACAAGCACTTACGACCCCAATTCCTATTACACGGAGATCGGCAATTACAGTGTGTTTGTCTTGAATGTTCTCGCTCAGCCCGGTAACCGCTATACCCAGGATTTGCTTTATCTTGCCAATGCAGCCGATCCTTATAACGAGGGAACGGGTGGCGTTCCCGAACCGGCGACAGTACTGTTGTGGACACTCGGCGGTATGGGCTTGGCCGGTTCCTCATGGGCACGTCAACGCCGGGGGAAGAAACCGGCGGTTTCATGAGATCACTCTGAAATAACGATTCCATCATGTTGTGACGGATCGGGGGATGAACGTCCTCCGGTCTTTTTTTCTGCGCTCACATAATCGCCTAAGACACGGGGTTAAACTCTATTTCTATATATCGCAACATTATTCTTTATTACCTGCTATTACATTGCGCCAACGATTGTTGTGTGATTGTCTTATCTCATTTCAATAAAAGTATTTGCAACTAATAGAATTTATATATGAAAAACGTGTCTTTTTCATTGATTTCGCCATTTTCAACCTTTTACGAAAGACTTTTTTGTGTAGAGTTAAATATCGAAGTCAATGTGAAAGGCCATGAAAAGTCCTTCGCATTTTATTCCAAAGGGCAAACTGATTCACACTCGTGAGGTACAATGATGAAACACTCAAAACGATGGTTTTTGGCAGCGGCGTTGTCTTTCTGTACGTTAGCAGCGGCAAGCCAACGTGCTTGTGCAGACTTAACGCCACTTAGTGAATGGTCTTTGGACGGCGACAATTATCTGCTGTACAAGACTTTTAACAATCTGTTCGGCTTGACCGGTTCCAATGCCGTGACCAGTAACGCACAACTGGTCAACAACTACGGGATGACAAATCCGGGGACTCTCCAGGCGGAAGAAACGAGAATGTTTGCGGTTTCAGCAAAATTCGCCGACATATCGGGTTTTTCCATTTTTGGCAATACAACCAGCGACGTATTGCGGTTTACCAACATTGGTAATTTTGGTCTTACCAATCTCGACCCTACAAACACGTCTTCTCTTCGGAATTTTACAGAGCGTGTTTTGTTCAATGACACAAACTACACCGGGACATTGAATTTTTCAATTAACAATGGCAATCCCTATAACGGCGGTGAATTTTATTCCGATATCGCCGCTTTTTCCAACACGGCCAGAAATGGGAACGATGCGTTGGAAAGGGACGTCAATCACTTCATCTATTTCAATGTGACCTCGCTCATGCAGCAGTATTTTAATTTAAACTTCGACTATACTTCCGCTTACCTTGTCGGCTATGAAGACCGTTCCTATTACAGTCGGTCAGGCGGCATTCACGCCGATTGGGACGGTGATTATCAAGACGGCGTGTTCCTGATCTTCAGCAACCATAGCACCGGTCCCATTGATCCGCCTGACCCGCCAGATCCGCCGGAACCTGGTGACGTGCCGGAACCGGCAACGCTGTTGTTGTGGACGCTCGTCGGTCTTGGTTTGGCCGGAAGTTCCTGGACTCGTAAACATCGGGGAAAGAAACCGACGGTTGCTTGAAATTACGCCTGACATACCGATTTTATCATGTTGTGACTGACCGGGGGAATGACCATCCTCCGGTCTTTTTTCTGCGCTCTGGTATTGCATCAACGATTGATGCGTAATAGTTGTATCTCGTGTCAATAAAGCTATTTATAACTAATAGTATTAATATATGAAAAATGTGTGTTTTTCATTATTTTTGCCATTTTTCGCTTTCATAAATGACAAAACCGTGTAGAGTTGTATTGAAGTAAGTGAGCGAAATATCCTTTGCTTTTCACTCACATTGGCAAACTGGTCCAACAAACATAATGAGGAACAATGATGCAACACAAAAAAATGTTGGTATCCGACTATGGTGGCGCCGTCGGTGGCAGCCACACAAACATCAGTATTCACCGAATTGCTTCAGGAAAATTGAAAACAATGAAAAATCTTCTCACCTTTCTGGCTCTCTTCATGCTCGTTCTCTGTCCCGGAATGGCTTTGGCTGACTACACAACTCCACTCAGTAATAGTTATTCGTCAGACGGCGATGAGTATTTGCTGTACAGGACATTTAACAATTTGTTCGGCGTGGGTTTTGTAGGGAGTAATAATGAACTTGTCAATGCTTATGGTTTCAAGAATGAAGGGGCATTACAAGTGAATGCACCGCGAATCTATGCTGTGTCCTCCATGTACACGGACGAAGACACGTTTCATATTTGGGGTGCCTCGCAAGCCCAGTTGAGCGACATGTTTTACTTCAATGACTTTCCGCACGTTAATCCAACGTTGTCGCAACATCACCTTAGGGATTGGATAAATCGTCCCTTATTTGTTGATCCGACTTACTCAGGGCCATTAAATTTTGCCGTTTACAACAGGACCGGCAACGGAGGACAATTTTATTCCAATCTCAATGATCATACGAACCAGGTCGGTGTTCCAGGCATGACTCATGCGGATAAGTCGGGCGTGAACTATTTCCTCAATTTGGATGTCACGTATATCATGGGGTTGGCCTATCCGAATTTGGGGTTCGATTATACTTCGGCCTATCTGATCGCTTATGAAGATCGAGCTCGCAGCGGCCCCAAAAATACCGATTACGACTATAACGACGGTGTGTTCCTTGTCTTTAGTAACAATAGCACCGGTCCGATTGACCCCCCCGATCCACCGGACCCGCCGGGACCTGGCGACGTACCGGAACCGGCAACGTTGTTATTGTGGGCACTTGGCGGTTTGGGACTGACCGGAAGTTCTTGGGTAAGAAAACACCGGTTGAAGAAACTTGCACTTTGCTGAAATATGTTTCGCTATTGAAATTGATAAAGACTTGGGGAAATTCATCCTCAAGTCTTTAATTTTTGCGCGTCTGGGAAGTATTTTACACAAAAAATACATGTGCATGTTTCATAAAACTAACAGCGTCACGGTAGCAGTTGAAAATTGTTTTATTTTTCTACGTTTATTGGTTTTTTATACTTTTAGTTCAGGATATGTATGACTATAATGAGCTTTCCAGTCAGAATGGCACGAAAAAATGTTTGCATGAAGCTTGTGACAAAATCCTTTATTGAAAAATTCTTATTTTAGGAGACGAGAAAACTATGAAAAAACTTCTCTTTGGTTTATGTTTTGTGACCGCGTTGAGTTTGTGCAACGTTGTCCAGGCTGAATATGTTATTGAGCTTGGCACGTTCCGAAACACCAGTGCCGCCCAAGCCGGCCAGTGGCAGGTGAAGTACTTGGGAGGGCCGAATATTTCATATCCCGATGGCTCGTTTTATACAAACGAGTTCTTCGATTGGGCAGGACAGCGGAGTTACACGAATGGTACGCTCAATTTCGCAGCACAAGGATACTCTACTGCAATGACGATTCCGACCGGTTCTCTCGGTTACGAGTGGAATGCCAACCTCGATTGGATAACAAGTCCCTATACTCCGTCAGGTTCACCAGTACCTAAAAATCACAATGGTTACTATTCTTATGCGACAGTAATCCAAGACACGTTTTCAAGTAACGCCATGTTCAACGCTCTCAAGCTCGCTTATACGTCAGACGACCACATCCATGCGATTTTTGTCAACGGAGTCCAGCTTGTTATTCAAGGCTTGCCACAGTCGATGAGTCATTTCGGCTGGCTTACCGGGTACACCAATGTTATGTTGAGTGACATTACCAACTGGAACGTCAACGGCAATAACACGGTTGAGTTTATTGTTCACAATAATAACAGCAATAACCTTGTCGGTGGTGGAAGCAATTGGGCTAATGACCCCAATGCGACCGGGTTTTCCGGCTCCATTCAAGCAATCTATTTGTCGGACAACCCGGGAGGCGTTCCGGAACCGGCGACACTGTTGTTGTGGACACTCGGCGGCATGGGGCTGGCCGGCACCTCTTGGGTACGTAAACGCCGGATGAAAAAACTTGCAACAGCTTGAATTACGCTTTGTTATTGAAATTGAAAAGACTTGGGAATATACTCAAGTCTTTTTTGTGAGTCAGAGAGCTTTTAGGCACAATGATTCAATGAATCTATTTCATAAAACTAACGACACTGTAGCAACATAATGGATAAATAATATCGTAACATGTTTTTTACAAATAATTTATGGGCAAAATTGTTGCTGTTTTTGTTTCACACAAAGGCACGGAGAAAACGGCGGTCACGGCGTGACCGCCCTGCCTCAGTGCCCCCGTGCCTTTGAGTGAAAAGTCAATTTCACCATTTTCATGATACAGTGTCAAACTAACCGTGTTTTTGTAGTAGTGAAAATTGTTTAGTTTTTCTGTGTTTATTGGTTTTTTTACTTTTCGTTCCGGACATTTATGACTAAAATGTACGTATCGGACTGAATGGCGCATGTGAATTGTACGAAAAAAATGTTTACATGGAGCCGGCCTTGTGGCAACCCTTTTCAGATAGATTCTCATTATTATCAGGAGACTCGAATAACTATGAAAAAACTTCTCTTTGGTTTGATTTTTGTTTGTGCGTTGGCTTGTGCCAATAATAGCGCAACACTCGCGGAATTTAATCCGCAACAGGTTGTTACTGCTTTCCGCAATCTTAATGTCACCAACACCGGTTTCGATTTTACATCGAACCCCGTTTGGGTTAATTCTGATGGAGATGGTGGGAATGCCTATCGGACTTTTGTCGCCCGTAACGGGAGTGCATTACCTAATACTTCCGCTTATGGCGGTGTTGCACTTTTACCCAATGGTTTCCGATCCTATTGCGTGGATGTGGCGATTCAGCGTACAACAGTCACGGGGACAGCAACATTGAATTACAACCCTGCGAACGGAACAACGTCCAACTATACAGGCCACGTTTTATCCGTGGGTGCGGCATGGCTTCACTCACAATATGCACGGGGGATTCTGCCAGGTTATGATGAAACTGTTTTCTATGAAGGCGATAGTGTGGAACAGTTTTATGCGGCATTAACGGCTTTGATGTCGGGAACGGCTTCGCAAAAACTCTCATTTATTGCCAACTCAAGCAATATGTTCGCAGTTGAGATGCGCAATGTCGGTTCGATGTATGGCTACACTGCAGCCGATTGGGCAGCTGCGTATGACATGCGTGGCCGTTACGATGCCATCGGTGACTATGCCGTTTTTGTGATGAGCATTAGAGGCACCGACGGTAGGAATTATCAGGATTTCCTTTACCTTGCCCCTGCCGATTATGGGAACGGAGGCGGTGAAGTTCCTGAACCGGCTACGTTATTGCTGTGGACACTCGGCGGTATGGGCTTGGCCGGAAGCTCTTGGGCACGTAAACGCCGGAAGAATTAACTTGTATTTTGCTGAAAAGTGTTTCGTTATTAAAGTCAATCGACTTGGGGATTCGTCCTCAAGTCTTTTTTTGTAACCTTCGTGGTGGGGATGTGGAACCAGGAATGGTTACCTTTTTTCTTGCAAGAGTTCACAGTCCGTCCCCAAGTTCCACACGCTCCTATCATGCGAAGCCAAGTTTTTTAGCGGTTTTTCTTGGATTTGCGTGGCATTGTTCGCGGATTTCGCGGAGGGTTCGTTCTCCCTGCC
>Ga0082212_10000645_pt1 | contig 50727 bp, 50 predicted proteins | sample TergutNt197P3_FD_71548 | JGI IMG/M metagenome (GOLD analysis project Ga0082212, IMG submission 71548) | Neocapritermes taracua P3 segment gut microbial communities from Petit-Saut dam, French Guiana - Nt197 P3 | ecosystem: Host-associated > Arthropoda: Insects > Digestive system > Gut ...
CACTTAACAAGGCGCCACTTCGTTAGAAATGGGAATTATTTACATCGATATCCTCTGCGGGGGTGACATTTTCAAGAGATAATTAGCACGGATAGGGGGTGACATTTTTAGAGGTTATTGACAGTTTTCGCGGTCTCGCGGTCTCGTCTCCTCAGCAACTTGCTAATGGGAATGTTGTTGTGAAAACAATGGATGAACTTGAGGATATGGAAAAATGAGATGTCAGATGCCTGAATCTCACCCAAAACTCTTCACCACGCTCTCCACCACCAGATGCCACCCATCCACCAACACGAACAGCATAATCTTAAACGGCAATGAAATCATCATTGGCGGCAGCATCATCATGCCCATAGACATCAAAACACTGGCCACAATCATATCAATCACCATAAAAGGTATAAAAAGCGTAAATCCGATTTGAAAGGCCGTTTTCAGTTCACTGACGACAAAGGAAGGGATCAAAATATATGTAGGAATATCCGCGTAAGTCTGTGGACGTTCTATGTTAGCCAACCCCACAAACAGTTCAAGATCCTTCTCCCGTGTCTGCTTAAACATAAAAGTCCTGAGAGGCGCCACGGCGACTGTCAACGCTTCCTGCTCCGTTATTGTCTGTTCCATATAAGGCTGAAACGCCTGCTCGTTGATCTGTGTAAAAACAGGCGCCATGATAAAAAAAGTCAGGAAGAGAGCCAGTCCAATAATCACCTGAGTCGGAGGAATCTGCTGAGTTCCCAAAGCGTTGCGAATAAAAGATAAAACAATGATAATCCGTGTGAATGATGTCATAAGAACCAGCGCTATAGGTATGAAGGACAGGGCTGTCACGGTCAAAAATATCTGGATCACAGAATTCATTTGATCTGTTAACATAGAACCTCCCTTCTGAAAGTGATCTCTTCCCAGGAAGCTGATATCCTTCAAATTTGATTGCAAAGTTGATTGCAAAGTTGATTGCGCTGTAGAGAATCACCTTTACTGTTTCTCATCATTCCGTATCATTTTCTCCAACCGCGAAGAAAAAGCATCCTTTTTCTTTGATCCGGCAGTGTCTTTCAGGGACCTGATATCCTTCAACTTTCTTTGATCCGGCAGTGTCTTTCAGGGACCTGATATCCTTCAACTGTAAGCTGAATTTTTCCGGGCCGTTTGAATTGGCGTCTTTCCGGCGGCGATAAGACAACACACCCCTCATCAGCCTATCCACAGGCGCTTCAGGGCGTCGCGCGATCTCCTCCAGAATATCAGCAGCCTGAGCCGGGTTGTTAACCTCAGTAATCTGACTGATTTGATGGTCAGTGGATCCCCAGATCTGGATTTTTCCGGCAACTTCCACCAGATAGATAGGGTGCTGCGGCGACAAAAATTGCCGGTCAAGTACACGGAGCCAAGGTGTTTGGACACTCTGATATTTTTTTCGGTTCATCCTTTGCACCACCCAAAAAACAGCACCAAGAATCATAATGAAGATCAGAATCGTTGAAATAAGACCAGCCCAGGAAAAAGTACTCTCGAGCTGCGTTTCTGAGATATTCGGCACATAAGGTTGGGCTTCCATCGAATTATTTTCCATAATGTGACCCCCTGCTTGCATGACCCCTGCTTCGAGCCCCCTATTTCAGGGCTTTGCCAATTGCCTCCAACACCCGGTCGGCCTGAAAAGGTTTGACAACAAAATCTTTGGCCCCTGACTGGATCGCCTCAATAACCATGGCCTGCTGCCCCATGGCGCTGCACATGATCACCTTAGCTTCAGGATCCTTGCTGCGAATTTCTTTGATTGCTTGCAATCCATCCATTTCGGGCATCGTAATATCCATAATCGTGATATTTGGCTTGAGCTCCATGTATTTTTCCACGGCCACGGCGCCGTTTTCCGCCTCTCCCACCACTTGATACCCATTGTTGGACAAGATATCTTTCAGCATCATCCTCATAAAAGCAGCATCGTCCACAACCATAACTGTATGGCTCACAATAAATCCCTCCTACTTAAAAATCTATTTTAACTGAAGGCCTGAAACCGTTCATTGGGTGTCACAATCTCCGTTATTTTAATACCAAACATCTCGTTCACCACAACAACCTCGCATTTGGCGATGAGTTTGCCGTTAACTGCCATATCCACAGATTCTCCGGCCAATCGATCCAGCTCCACCACAGACCCGGATCCCAGATCCAGAATTTCGCGGATGGTTTTTCTGGTACGGCCCAACTCCACACTGACTTGCAGCGGAACATCATAGATCAGGTCAAGGTTGTTGGGAATGATCGGCATTGTTCCCGGCGTGAGCTGGGCAAATTCCGCCGACTGAACCATGGTCGGCATAGCCGCGGCAGGCGATGAGGGTTGGGTCTGAGGCGGCGGAGATCCATAAGCCGCGGGCTGGGATACAGCCTGAGGCGAAACTTGGGGTGAAGCTTGGGGTGGAAGTTGAGACGGCCCTGGAGCCGGAGTTTGCCCAGACCCTTGGGCTGATGACAAAGCCTGAGGCTCCCCTTTTTTTTCAAACAGTTTCTCCATCATCTTGTCTGCGTTATCAAAAGGAATAAGCTGCAGCAAAACTGAATCAATAATACCTTCAACCACCATACGAAAGGAAACGCGGATTACCGTTTCTCCATAATTGAGGTGAGTATTAATAAATTCTATATCGCTTTCAATACTATCCCCGACATGAACCACAGGCGTAGAAATATCAACTACAGAGTCGAAAACAGTAGACATGGATGTGGCCGCCGACCCCATCATTTGATTCATGGCTTCAGAAATCCCGCTGATCTGAATGTCATTGAGCTGATCGGTGGGGTTCATTCCTGTGCCACCCATCATGAGATCCACAATAATTGATCCATCTGTGCGTGATAAGATCAGCATATTGGAACCTCCCAGTTCCCGCTTGTACTCCACATCGATTAAGACATGAGGAACGGGATAGGACTCTACGATTTCCTTTATTGTAGCCAGATCAACTTTGGGTGTGGTAATTTCGACTTTTTTGCCTAAGAGCTGGGACAAAGTGGTGGCTGCCGTGCCCATGGAAATATTAGCTATTTCTCCAAGGGCGTCTTTTTCCACATCCGTCAGTTCCCGTCCCCCTTTAGACTCGCCTGTTTGCTCCGATGGCGACGGTTCTTCCGAGCCGCCCCCCCCCTTGGCCGCTTCTCCCTGCCCTTGAGCCTTCTGAGACCCCTTCTTCGAGGGTTTTTCCCGATCCTTTCCCGAACCGGCCGCAGACCCTTGTGGATCTTTCGTATCGTCAGACCCGGAACTGTCACTGGCTAAAAGAGCATTAATCTCTTCTTGAGATAGGGATCCGCTACTCATTCCTTATCACCTCCTCATCATGAATCACATCAACAATCTGGACAGCCAGATTCTCACCTGCCAGCCCCGGAACAGCCATAAATTTTAAATAATCCCCCACATAAACTGTCATCCTTTCCCCAATATGCTGATTCAATTGAACTACATCCCCCAACTCCAAGGCCAAAAATTCCTGGACAGAAATTTGCGTTTCGCCTACGAAAGCTCTCATCGTGACTTTAGCCTGTTCAATCTTTTTGCGTACCGCGGCCGCATCTTCCTCTGACAGCTTTTCTTCTTCTGAAGAAAAAAGAAACAGCGTATTCAGTTTTTCCAGAATGGGTTTCATGACAACGTGCGGCAAGCACACATTGAGCATCCCTTGAGATTCTCCAACACTCACTTCTATGGTCACAACAATGACCATTTCATTCGGGGCCACAATCTGTGCGAACTGCGGATTCGTCTCCATACCGGACAGCTGTGGCTGCAGGTCAAATGTCTCTTCCCAGGAATCCTCCATCAGGGCCGTGATTTTGGTCATTCGGTTCATAATAATGTTCTGTTCAATTTCCGTGAGTTCCCGGTTGCGAACAGTCACTGTCTGGCCCTGTCCCCCCAGCAGACATTCAACAATGCCAAAGGCCAGCGTAGGGGCCATTTCAATCAGAGCGCTCCCCACTAAAGGCGTCATAGTGACCATACCCAAAATAGACGGATAGGGCAGAGAACGAATAAATTCGTCAAAAGTCAATTGCTCGGTACTCAGAACCTTGGCCCCCACAACTGTGTTGATATCCCCTGACAGATAGGTAGCCAGCGAGCGCGAAAAATGCTCGTAAATATTGGTCAGTGAAATAAGCTGAGCTTTCGAAAATTTATTCGGCCGCCGAAAATCATAAGCGCGCAATTTCTGTGGCGGAGCAGCTATGACAGCTTCTTCGTCTCCATCCGATATGGCGTTTAAAAGAGCATCGATTTCCGACTGCGAGAGAACTTCGGCCATTTTCCCCTCCAAATTCGTGAAGCTCCAAAGCAGGGTACTGCAAAGAGTGATCTTCCTGAGCCTATTTTGCTCAATTATCTGGAAAAAATGAAACTGGAGAATAATACCTTGTGAATACTGTCAGCACACATCTCATTTAGGATCTCCAACATTTCCTCCTTCAATTCTTCCTGCCCTTGGGTGGAGTTGATGTCACCCGCACTGCGCCCCATCAGGATTTTCAGGAGACTGTCGCGCACAAACACGAGCCTGGATTCAATGGTCTCAACAGATTTCTTATTGATGCCTTCCAGAACAATTTCCGTTTTGACCATTCCGCCCCCTTGCAAAATCGCTGTGATTTCACCAACCTCAATAACAGGTCCCACCTCATCCGGCTTTCTTTCTGTGTAAACAATCTTAGGCGATTCCGGAGGAAAAAAAATATCCTTTATAATCATCCCCCCAACGCCAAACCCTATGCCTATAATCATCATAACGAAGGGCAAAATTTTCTTCATGAGGACTCCTCCCCAATTTTTTCAGTGCAGGCGCGGCGATACGCAATAACCCGGCTGACAATTTCCTCAGCACTTTCCGCCACCACAAATTTATCTTCGCAAGTCAGCTTGATCACTGTGTCCGGAGTCTCTTCAACGGTTTTGATTAAATCGGTATTGATGACAAATCCCTTACCGTTTAGGCGCGTCACTTTAATCATGATTCGTTATTCCCTTCCCACTCTTTGTCCGATTTCATCTAATTGGGCCTGTTCCTTCCTGTGCTCATCCGCCACATATTCTTTCCATTTCTTCTCTTTCAAGCGCTTGAATTTTTCTACCAGAATACGACATTCCCGCAAAGCTTCCCGGCATTCTTCCACAACAGATTCCTGAAAACGGAGCCTTTCCGTGATAAGATGAATCTTCTCTTTTTGTGCCACAATATGGAGCTTCCAGCTATTCAGATTATGCGGATTCCGCAGCGCGTCTTCGGCCTGACCCTGCAGAGCCTGCTCCAGAACCTCTATCTCCCTGTCCAATTCTCTTTGAATCTCCAACAAAACACGCATTTCCCAGCTGAGCACCCCTTGAGCCGTATCCATTTTTTGCCGGGCCAGCTTCAGGCTCGCTTCTAAACGAAACTTAAACGCCATAAGTTTTTACCCAAACACCTCCTCCATACCCACCTGCATATCCGCGAAAGAAGCTTTGTCATTAACGCCCTGACGAAGAAATCCATTGATGGCGGCAATATATTTGAGCGCCTCATCGATCCGCGGATTGCTGCCTTCCACATAGGCTCCGATCTCAATGAGATCTTTGGCTTCAGCGTAGACAGCTAGATACTCTCGCATTCTGTGGGCCAATTCTTTAATCTGAGGGGAAGCCACGTCAGCCATGAGACGGCTCACCGACTGCAAAATATCAATGGAAGGATAATGATTGCGCGCCGCCAAATCCCGGGTCAGCACAATATGTCCATCCAGTATCCCGCGTACCGCGTCGGCAATGGGTTCATTGTGATCGTCCCCATCCACCAACACCGTATAAATCCCTGTAATACTCCCTTTCTCCGACATCCCCACCCGCTCCAGCAGCCTGGGCAGCATGGCAAAAACTGAAGGCGGATAGCCCCGGGTAGCCGGCGGTTCCCCGGCAGTAAGCCCCACTTCCCGCTGGGCCATAGCAAACCGGGTCACAGAATCCATCATCAATAGAACGTTCTTGCCTAAATCCCTATAATATTCGGCAATAGCCGTGGCAGTATAGGCGGCCTTAATGCGCACCAGAGCAGGTTGATCCGATGTGGCCACAACAATAACAGAACGGGCCACTCCTTCCTCTCCCAAATCCTTCTCCATAAAGTCTCGCAGTTCCCGGCCCCGTTCTCCCACAAGCCCGATCACATTGACATCCGCTTCCGTGTTGCGCGCCATCATGCCCAGCAGCGTGCTTTTGCCCACACCCGACCCGGCAAAAATCCCCATTCTCTGCCCGCGCCCCAGAGTCAGAAGACCATCGATAGCTCTGACCCCCACATGCAGCGTCTCCTGGATGCGTGGCCGCAGCAGGGCATTGGGAGGTTTATTGTGTAGCGGATAAGCTTTTTCATGGTGAATCCCTCTGCCATCCAAGGGTCTGCCCAGGCCATCAAGGATACTGCCCAAGAGGCCGGGCCCCACCTGAACCAGAAGCTTCTCTTTCTGGGGCACCACCCTGTCACCGGGGGCCACCCCCTCCAGCTCACCTAAAGGCATAAGCAACGTCTTGGCTCCACGGAACCCTACCACTTCACAAGGAATAGGATTCCGCTTATAAGAAGCCATAATCAGACAGTACTGTCCTACACTGGCTCGGGGACCCTCCGACTCCACCATGAGTCCGGTCACATCGGCCACACGGCCCTGTACAGCCACAGGATCAATGTGGTTGACTTTTTGGGCCAAGGCTTTCCAGTTGGCCATTAATGAGCTCCTCACTTAACACTTCGCGAAATTTATCAAGTTGGGTTTCCAGTTGAGCATCAAAGATCCCTTCATTGCTTTGGATCAAAACATTGCCCGGCTTTAGCCCTTCATCCCGAACCAGCGGATAAGGCGGCAAGCCTTTGTTTTCCAAGCTCCTCAACCACTCCCAGTCAGTTTCGGAAACAAGGATTTTAAGATTGCGGCGTTCATTGGGCAAAAGAATGAGGCTGCGAATCATACTCAGAAGTTTTTCCTTATCATACTTCAGGACGGTTCCGATTATACGCTCGCTGATCTTAAGAGCCAGTTCCAGCAAATCCTCATCAACTCCGGCCAAAACATCGTACCAAACACGCTCAAGCATATTGTAAAATCCGCGAACTTGGCGGATCCCCTCTTCCATTTCCTCTCGCCCTTCCTGCCTGCCAAGCTCACGCCCTTGTGCTCTTGCCTCAGTCAGCTCTTCCTGGTGCAGGGCCTCCAGGGCTTTTTGCTGCAGCTCCCCTTCCTGTTGCTGCGCCGAAAGAATCTTTTTCGCTTGGACGCGGGCGTCTTCAAGGAGAGCATCCGCCTGCTGCCGGGCTTCGGCAAGCAGGGAGTTCTCTTCTTGAGTCCCATTTCCTTCTGTCTGGCCAGGGAGAGACCCTGCCTGGCCGGAGTCAGAACTTACCTCTCTTGAACCTGTCTCCGGATCATGAATGGAAAATTCCTCCATATACTCAAGAGGAGTATCCCCTTCCCCAGCAGCCAAGGTCTCCACAAAAGCTTTCCTCAGGTCATTGTAATAAGCCCCCTCCGGCCTCCCCTCCTGTTGGGTTAAGAATACCTCAGGCAAGAATTCCGTATAGACATCGAGACGTTTGGGCGTCTTATCAATTTCCACGGCCTGTTTCTTAATAATAGACTCTCTAGAAAACAATTTCGTCAGACCCCCCTCGCGCGATCACAATAGCCCCCGCACCCTCAAGCTTGCGAATCTCTTTGATAATACGCTGCTGCGCATCTTCCACCTCGCGCAGGCGGATGGGGCCCATAAACTGCATATCTTCTTTGAGCATTTGCGACGCCCGGGAGGACATGTTGTTCAGAACCTTATTGGAAACATCCTCGTTGCTCCCTTTGAGGGCAATCGCCAAATCTTTAGTCTCCACTTCACGCAGCACCAGCTGAATACTGCGGTCATCAAGCAAAACAATATCTTCAAAGACAAACATCTGATTTTTGATCTGTTCCGCCAGATCCGGATCATCCGTTTCCAGAACATCCATAATCCCTTTCTGCGTGGACTGGTCAGCCCGGTTCAGCATATCCACCGCAGCTTGGATCCCTCCGGATGACGTGTAATCTGTGGGCGCCATATTGGTAATTTTCCCTTCAATAACACTCTCAATCTCTTTCAAAACCTCCGGACTCGTACGCCCCATGACAGCAATTCTCTTCGTGACATCAGCCTGAATCTCCACCGGAAACCCTGTCAGCAAAATGGCCGCTTTATCCGGGGGTAAATGAGTCATAATCAAAGCAACCGTTTGAGGGTGTTCGGCTTGGATGAAAGCTGACAGTTGTTTGGGATCGGAACGCCTGAGCAAATCAAAGGGACGCATTTTCAGAGATGTGGAAAGGCGGCTGATAATGTCAAAAGCCCTCTGTTCTCCCAGAGCCCTCTCCAAAACATCCCGGGCAAAATCAATCCCTCCCTGTGCCAGATAGCTGTTGGCCACACACAGTTGGAGAAATTCATTGAGAACCTGTGCCCTGTCTTCATCAGAGATTGTATTTATGTTCGCCATCTCAAGGGTCAGGCGTTCAATATCCTGTTCCCCTAAATATTTAACAACGGCTGCTGACCGTTCCGGTCCCAAAGAAATCAGGAGGACAGCAGCTTTCTGCAAACCTGAAAGTTCTGGCGGCATTCCTTAGTCCTCCGTCGTTAACCATGCTTTAACCAATCTCGCCACTTCTTCCGGACCCTTATCCACATAATCGTTAATTTCCTGGCTGATTTTTTCCCGCTCAATATCTTCCTGAGATTTCATTTTCATCTGAGCCAGTTTCAAGGCAGCCTCGTTCTCAAGTCTGGCTTGATCAGACATCATATCCCCCGTATCAATCCCTGAGAAAATACCTTCTTCTCCTGCAACTCCGGCTTCAGTTTCAGCTTCAGCTTCAGCCAAGGCATTTTTCTTTTTGCGCCGGGACACGAGAATAAGAATCAGGCTCAGCAAGATCCCGGCAGCCACTACACCAATTTGTATATAGCGCGACAGACGTTCCCGTCTCATAGCTTCCTCCATTTCGGCCTGGGCTTGCTGGAGCGCCGTCTTATTAAACGGCAGCACCACCACTTCCAACACGTCACCTCGATCCACATCAATACCCGCAGCCGGCTCAGCCGCACTTTGGATGGCCGCGATCTGAGTATCCGCAACCGTATCGGCATCCGCCAAGACAGAGACTGTCAACCGCCTGATCTGACCCGGAGCAACAATATTCTCTTCCTGCCGGGTATCCACCTGATAGTTTTCCGTGGCACTGTTTTTGTCCGAGGAAGATTCGCCCGTCCCCTCTCCCCCAATCACATAATCCGGAATGTTGGTAGCTTCTCCGGGAACACCGCCGGAAGTGTTGGTGGATCGTGAAATATCACTTGTGGTTTGCCGGCTGATCAGAGCTCCCGGGCCATGGCTCTCATCCACAATTTTTCTCGAATCAAAATCCAAGTCCGCGCTGGCCCGCACCAAGATGGCCCCCTGTCCATAAACCGCTTCCAAAAGAGATTGCAGATTGCCTTCGATCTTGCGCTCAACAGCCAGCTTATACTCCATCTGCTTAACCGTCATGGTACCGGTATCGCTGCTCAAGACCTCCGACAAAATCTTTCCTTGAGTATCGGTTATGGAGACATTCGTCAACTCCAGCCCTTTCACCGAATGTGACAGAAGATTCCCTATACTGCGAACCTGATCCTCCGTTAATTCCGCCCCCGCTTGTGTCTTGATCACCACAGACGCTGTCGAAGGCGCCGCTTGAGTTTCAAAAAGGCTTGTCTCCGGAACAACAATATGAACCCGTGCATAGGAGATATTGTCCATAAATTTAATGGTTTTTTCCAATTCATTTTGCAATCCGAGCATATAGCGCAGCTGGCGATCCTTGTCCGTTTCGCCCAAACGCATCTGATCCAGATTCTCAAAACTGAAGGTGCTCTCTTTCGGCAATCCCGCATTGGCCAAATCCAGCCTTAACTGCTCCACCATGCTGCTAGGCACCAAAATGGTCGATGTTCCCGCCAACTGATACTTTACACCCATCTCCCTAAGCTGAGTCGTAATCGATCCCGCCTCTGATTCCTTCAAATCCGTAAACAATGTGACATACTGAGGCTGACTGGCCCAAAGCCCCAAAGTCACCGCCACAATAATCACGATCAGAGGCCCGCCGATAAGTAATATGCGTTGGACATTGCTTAATTTTCCCCAAAAATTTTTTATGCTTTCCAAAATCTTCTGTAAGGAAAAATTCACGGCTCACCTCCTCTCTGGTTTTTTCTTGTCTAGTGCAGCACATTGGGGTCATGAGTAACGGATTGCTGGACTAGCAGGCTCACCCCGCCTCAGATCTGCATTCTCATGATTTCCTGATAGGCTTCCAGAAGCTTATTGCGCAAAGATGTAGCCAATCCCATGGCCAAAGAGGCCTTTTCTAAAGCGATAATCGGCGTATGGAAATCCTCTACATCACCCGTCAAGAGCAAATGGGATTTATGATTCGCATCTGCTTGCAGGGCATTAATCTGATCAAGAGCATCCCTCAAATACTGACCGAAACCTGAACTCGCCTTTGTATCTTGCGCAGATTCCAAGGAACCAATACTTTCAAGGGGTCGAATAGGCGCCAGCGGCTGCAAAGATGTTAAAGGCATCAGCGGTGTAAAAACAGACCCTTCCAAAATTCCTCACTCCTTTCCAATTTCTTATCCGGAATTTCGACCCCGCGAACCTCACCTCCGCGATATTCATCTTCCAATATCCAACGCGCGGCTCGCCATTGTCTTGCTGGCATTCAGCGCTGTCACATTGGCTTCATAGGCTCGGGTCGCCGAAATCATGTCAATCATCTCTTCCACAATATCCACATTGGGATAGCGAACATATCCCACAGGGATCCCCAATTCTTCCACTTGCGCCGCATCCGGCGAATCCGGTTCATAGGCCAGCGTGTAGGGTTTCGGATCCCGCATAATCTGTGTTACCTTGACCCCGGCCGCCATCCCTGCCGATGATACAATCCCGTCCGCTGAATTAAGATATCCGGCAGTACTCGAAGGCAGGATATATCCGTTGGAGTGCGGTGATGACATAGAGTATCTATTGATAAAAGCCGAGAAACTTCTGGATTCGAGATCCCTTGACTGAAAGACCGGCAGCTGCCTTTGATAGGGAATCTGATTCCCTGCCGCTGTCGTCCGTCCTGTGCGCGTTGTGGCAGCATTAGCAATATTATTGGTGATAAGATCCAAGCGCAGACGCTGAGCCGTAAGCCCAGAAGCACTGGCATCCCATGCTGTAAACAATCCCATTAAACTTCCTCTCCCTTCTATTAATTCCGGCCTCACGCTGAAAAACTTGCAGCTCAACCACAGATTCAGGCTTGGTGGCCCACAAGGTGCATGATCACCGCAGCCATATCCGGCGCCTCTTCTACTTTATCGGCTAAACCCGCTTCAATAACAGCCTTGGGCATACCGTAAACAGTACATGTTTTCTCTGATTCAGCTATAATATGAGCACCCTTCGCCTTAAGCTCCCTGGCGCCTTGCAGTCCGTCATTACCCATGCCCGTCATAATAATCCCAAGAATGGTGGGAACTACAGGGGTTTGCGCTAAAGACTTAAACAAAATATCAACTGACGGCTTGTAAAGCTCCCCGTGATCCTCAAAAATTTGCGCCTTAAACGTGTCGTTGTGACAGCTGATGCATATCTGCTGCCCTGTTTTAGCAATATACACTGTGGCTCGGCTCAATTTCTCCCCATCCTCCACCTCCTTAACCTTGATGGCACTTGTCCCATCAAGACGTTTTGCTAAGAGTTCAGAAAACCCACTGGGCATATGCTGAGCGACAACCACCGGAACCGCCAAATCCACCGGCAGCCCCCCCAAAACTTTTTCCAAAATCTGAGGTCCTCCTGTGGAAATTCCGATGGCCACAAGACTGATCCTACCCAACGATTTCTTCTCCCTCCGCATCCCCCATAATCGCATTGAGTTTCAAAAAAATCAGAAGTCTGTCACCCACTTTGCCTATACCTCGGATGAAAGACGCATCAATGCCGGTGGACACTGATGGCGGCGCCTCAAGATCCATGTCCTGAGGCTGCAAAACCTCATTAACAGCATCCACTCGTATCCCAAATTCGCGCTTATGATCTTTAAGCACAATAATGCGGCTGACTTCATCGTCCCTTTCATTTTTTCCGTCAGGAAGCCCGAAACGAGAGCGTAAGTTGATCACAGAAATCACATTTCCCCGCAGATTGATGACTCCTTCAAAATGCCCCGGCGCCTGAGGAACACGGGTAATAGGCGGTATACGAATAATTTCTTGGACCTTCATAATCTCAATGCCGAATTCTTCTGCCCCTAGCGTAAACGTAACAAGTTGTTGATCTTCTGCCATCTTTTTCCCTCCTCAAATTAATAAGTCAAAACATCCTGCATTAAGGATCCGATGTCAAGGATGAGGGTGACCTTGCCGTCTCCTAAAATTGTTGCCCCGGATATGCCCGGCAGAGAGCCAAGATCTTCTCCAAGGGTTTTTAGGACAATTTCCTGCTGCCCTTTAAGCTCATCCACCATGAGGCCGAGCAAACGATCGCCGATCCCTACCACAACCACAAACACATTCTCCTGGTCTTCATCCTCCGGAAGACCAAATCTGTTTTTCAGAGACAGGAGAGGCAAGGTATTCCCTCTGAGCTTTACCATTTTGATGCCCCCAACTGTTCCCACTTCAGTATTCTGCACCAGCAGCGTCTCCTGCACCGAGGATAATGGAACCGCATAGATTTCTCCGCAAATATCCACCAGCAAAGCCTGAATAATGGCCAGCGTCAAAGGCAGTCTAATGGTAAAAACTGTTCCCTCTCCCGCCTTGCTGCGGATATCAATGGTTCCTCCCAGGCTGGACAAAGCACGCTTGACCACATCCATGCCCACACCACGGCCCGAAATATCGGTCACCTGATCAGCTGTACTGAATCCCGGTAAAAAAATAAAATTGGCGATCTCCCTTTCAGACAACTCATCATGCTCATTGGCCAGCCCGTTCTTGACAGCCTTTTCAAATATTTTCTGGGTATCAAGTCCGGCCCCGTCGTCAGAGATCACAATAGCGATATGATTTCCTTCGTGATAGGCTTTAAGAAGAATCTTGCCGACTTGCGGTTTCCCTGCTGCCACACGAACATCCGGGGCTTCAATACCATGATCCACACAGTTGCGAATGAGATGGGTCAACGGATCGCCAATCTGTTCAATAACCGTTTTATCCATTTCTGTCTCTTCGCCATATAACTCCAGATCAATCTTCTTGCCCGTCTTACGGCAGAAATCCCGAACCAGGCGCGGATAACGGCTGAAAACCGTCCCCACGGGAACCATCCTCAACCGCATGGCGCTTTCCTGCAAATCGTTCATCAAACGTCCTAAATAGACATTGGTGTCATTTAAATTGCCCACCAGCGGATCTGACGGGAATTGGTTCTTGAGATCGTCACCGATCTTAACAAGCCGGGCACGGGTAATCACCATCTCTCCGACCATATTGATCAGATTGTCCATGCGATCTGTATCCACACGGATGGTATGCACCTGATTAGACGCCTCTGGTACCTGACCGCCAGAAGACCCGGCGCCCCCACCAGACCCGGCGCCCCCACCAGACCCGGCGCCCCCACCAGACCCGGCGCCGCCGCCAGACCCAGCGCCGTCAGATCCGGCGCCGCCAGATCCAGCGCCGCCGTTGCTGGCACTATCCTCGCTTCCCCGACCCCCTTCACCTTTAGAAGCAATCGCCGAAGCCGCCGGTTCTGCACATTGCTTATCTGATGTTTTTTCTGCGGTCATCCCCTCTTCCAGGGCATTTCCTTTCACAGTTTTTTCTTTCACGGTTTTTTCTTTTACAGTTTTTTCTTTCACCGCTTTTCCTTTTGCTTCTTTTTCTTTCACAGTTTTTTCTTTAAATTCCTTTTCTTTCATTTCTTTTCCCTCCGACACATTTGTTCCAGGTAATTGTGTTGACCCAGGTGACTGCGTCGACCTGTGTGACTGTGTCGACCCAGGTGACTGCGTCGACCCAGGTGACTGCGTCGACCTGTGTGACCTTGCATTGGCCTGAGCCTCGGGAACAGGAGCAGACCCCATGCCAGAGACGCCACACAGCGACGAAATATCATGTCCGCTATAAATATGAAACAGAACTTCTGCCACATCAGAAACTTGAAATATTTCATTGTATATTTCCCCCTCAGACTCATTGGATGCCAGCAAGAGAGAAAACCGGTTAGTCAGCCTTTCTTCATCTTCCATGTGCTCCATTTCTTCTATAGATGGCGCTACAGACAAAACCTTGCCTATTTCTTGTGCTCTTTGGATAGCCATAATAGCTCGAACCGTTTTCATCAGAGCGCTGTCATCCAAGATCACTGTGATATGATAAATCGTTCGGCCGCACAATGCAGCCTCTTGCAATTCTTGTATATCGTTCTCATCCAAACTGAATTCCACTTTTTCCGAAAAATCTTGGGCGCCCCTGCTTTCCCCGTTCCCGCCCTTTAACGAATTCACAGAATCCGAACACACAGTCCCTTGTGCCAAGCTGCGGATACGGCCCACAAGATCTTCAGCATCATGTTGGACAGGCGCCCGTGCTTCCACCTGAACAAGCATTTCCTTCACCACGTCAGTAACCTCCAGGAGCACATCGACCACCTCGTTGGTAACCGAGAGTTTCCCCTGACGCACCCTATCTAAGAGATCTTCCGCAGCATGAGTAACCTCGACAATTGACGCAAATCCCATGGTTCCGGAAGATCCTTTTAAACTGTGGGCACTGCGAAACAATTCGTTGATAAGTCCTATATTTTCGTTGTCACGCTCCAAGTCCAGAATACCCGCGCCCAAGCGATCAATCTGTTCTTGTGAATCCAGCAGATAGAATTCCAAGAATTCTTCAACGCCAATGCCTGTATTATTCAGATCGTCCATCATGTTATCACTCCCACTTCATCCTTCAGCGATTTATTTTTGCGCTCAATAGTCCTATACATAAACTTTCCCAAAAATAGCTTTCTGTATTTATGGTTTTTTATTCTTATTGATAAAATCTTTATGGATAAAATCTTTATGGATAAAATAATTGACCCCCTCCGAATCTACCGGCTATAATAATACTGAGACATTATGATAGCCGAAGGAGGTGGCCGCCTTATGACACCTTATATTAAGCGGGATATGGAAGGAACCTTTCAGAGGGTTTCCAGGCAATTCAAAGTCATTCTCGTAACAGGACCCCGTCAAGTTGGCAAAACGACAATGTTAAAAAAACTTATGGCGGAAACAGACAGGAAATATGTTTCTCTTGATGATATGGCTATACGGGATTTAGCAAAAAACGATCCGGAGACATTTGTCCGGATCTACTCGCCTCCTGTGTTTATCGATGAAGTCCAATATGCCCCCGAATTGTTCAGCTATATTAAAATTCAGGTGGATACCAGGCAAAAACCGGGAGATTATTGGCTTTCGGGTTCGCAAGTCTTTAAACTTATGCGCGGTGTCAGTGAAAGTCTAGCCGGACGTGTGGGGCTGCTGGAATTATTTCCGTTGTCTCAAAATGAGATTTATAATCACAAACCTTGCGTACCCTTGGATACGCACTTCGAAAAAATCAGGGAACGCACAACAGACATTCCAGACGCAACGCCAACCGATATATACACACGCATCTACAAGGGCGGGATGCCTCAAGTTATAAATGGAGAAATTGCTGACAGGGATCGGTTTTATCAGAGCTATATCCGCACTTATCTGGAAAGAGACGTGCGTGATTTGTCCGGCGATATTGACGTGTTGAAATTTCATCGTTTCATCACGAGTGTGGCCGCTCGGTGCAGCCAGCTTGTCAACTACAAATCCATATCGGATGACGCGGAAATTGACCAAGTTACGGCAAAGAACTGGCTCAATATTCTGGAAACATCAGGACTCATCTTTTACTTGCATCCCTATTCCAACAATACCCTCAAGCGCACCATAAAGTCGCCGAAACTCTATTTTTATGATAGTGGACTGGTGGCCTATTTAGCGCGCTGGAACGGCGTGGAAGCTTTAATGAATGGCGCGCAAAACGGAGCTATATTAGAAAACTATGTTGTTTCGGAAATCGCCAAAGGATATTTTAATTGTGGATTGGAGCCGTGCCTCAACTATTATAGAGATAAAGACGGTAAAGAAATTGATATTGTGCGAGAGGCCAACGGCACTCTCTATCCCTTGGAAATCAAGAAAACCTCAAGCCCCGATTCGCGCTTGACACATGTCTTTCATGTTTTGAAGAAAAGTGACAGAATTCTGGGGAACGGCGGGATTCTCTGTTTGCGCACTGATTTCATCCCGTTGGATCGGGAAAACAGCTTGATTCCGATCAGGTGTGTTTAGGGACTGTAACGCCTCACCTATTCTTATCAATAAATCGAGCTTCCCCCATAATTTGCGGATGATAGATTTGGCGCGACTTCTTCACATCCTGCACACGATGCATTTCCAGCTTCATGAATTCCATGTCCATTTTGAGGTGTTGAAAAATCTTCTCATCCCTTGCCAAAACCCGATCTCCTTTCTCCTGGATGTCCGCCATCGTCCGCTGCCAAGGATCCAGCAATTCCGGATAAACACGCTGAATAACATCCTCATCCAAATTATCAGTACCCAGCTCATCGCAAATATCCTTTCTGATATTCGCCATCTCTCCCCGGCGCCGGCTGATATCTTGAAGCTTTTCCTGCCGCCAGGAAACAAATAACTCCATGTCATCCATTTCCTGATCATCCCCGCGGGAAACACCTGAACCATGATCCGAATCTTGAGACGGCCCTTGCGGCAAGCCTTGCGACGACCCTTGCGAATTCACTCTCCAATCTGACAAAGAAACAGACTCGCTCGATCTGGAACGCTGCTCAGCGCTCTCTGTCAAGCGAGTCTCCATTTTTGCTGTCTCCAGAAGAATCTCCTGATAAATCTGCACATCTTGCTGATAATTTGCCAACAGTGTATCCAATTTTTGTACTAAGCGTTCCATTACCTATGTTCCTTCCCCTAAGTAAATAACGTTTGTGCAGAAAGGATAAAAACGCAAGTTATTAGCATTTTTATCCTTTCTGCGCCCTAATTAAAGCTGGCTTGCAGCGTCAGACCAGACTTTAGAGAAATCTTCGAAGAACGTGATAACCGGCTGCAAAAGACTCGCATCATGCTTGACATTGGCCGAGATAATCTCCTGAAGGTAGAAATTGTAGAGACCTCTGAGAGTGACAGCAATATCGCCGGCTTCCATATTCAAAGTCACATTGAGTTCTGCCACAATATCCAGCGCGCGGGTCAGACTCTCATTCGCATCTTCATATCTGTCCTCCAGGAGAGCCTTTTCACCTTGATGCAAAAATCTTGTCGCGCCTTTGTAAAGCATAATCACCAGCTTCTCCGGCGAGGCTGTTTCAGCCGCTGTTTGTTTGTAAGCCGATTGGGGCGATCTGTTGTAACCCGGTGTTACTGCAGGCATCGCTGCTATTGAAGAGAATTCGAATGACTGCTCAGCCAAATTAGACTGGTTAAGCATATTGTATCCTCCATTTTTTTATTTATTTAAGGGTCTGCACCTAAATACCTTCAACACATAGTGCATCGACACATACTTCATAGAACTTGAACACTTCTAGTGTGGTAAGTTTTTCTTTTGGAAAAACTTACCACACTCACGATAAGCCTTCCCACACTCAAGACTAAGACTGCTTACTAAGACCGCTTAACTGGGACATCTGCATTGTCATAGACTCCCTCTGGCTGTCCAAATCAGCCAGCAACGCTTCCAAGCGCGCAAACTTTAATTTAATCATCTCCGCGTAATTCTCGATACGCACATTGAAATCGTCAATGCGCTTTTTGATGTCTGCGAGTTGGCTGTCATAGCTCTTGAGAGTCTTGGACAAACGTCCATCAGACATGACATAATCGTGGACAAAATCCTTGAATACATTGGCCATACCCTTTGTGGCCATAGCCCCTGACCCGCCGCCCAAGAAATTCTTGACGCTCTCAGGATCTTCCGCCATGGCTTTGGTGAAGACAGCTGTATCAAACACCAATCTGCCGTCCTTGCCAAAATTATCTGATGAAGTTTGTATGCCGATCTGCTTTAAATTAGTGAATTGGCTGTCGCCGCCCACCCCAAAATCTTTTGAAATCATATCTCTGAGGCGGCTGCGCAGGGAGTCAACCAGAGGATCCCCAAAGAGGTCGCCTTTGACTTTGGTATCGGCATCGAAGTGTGTCTTGTCATTCAGGAAAGCTACCACCGAGTTATATTGATCAACAAAAGCCTGCACAGCTTGCTGAGCTTCCGAATAATCCGCCTCAACTTTGACGGTGACGATGCTGCCAACACTATCTCCCGTCAGGTTCAATGTGACTCCTTTGATGGCGTCCGAAAAAGTATTGGTGGAACTGGTAATATTATCGAGGCCGTTGATGGAAATAACAGCATCCTTCGCCGCCTGGGTCACGTTTTTCGCGTTGCCCCCCCCATCAATCACACCTAAGGATTGCAAAACATTCCCGGATTTGTCGCTGAACTGAGCTGCATTCTCTTCGCCTGTGGCCTTATTGATTAGAGCCAGCCTGAAACCGTCGCCTGTCTTTATCACCGAGGCATCGACACCGGCTTTGGCGTCGTTGATGGCCTGGGCAATATCCTGGAGACTGGCCCCGCTGCTGATGTCAATGTCAACTTCACGCTGGCCGACGGGAAGATTGGGATTGTCAATTTTGATAGAGATCGTTCCGGCTCCCAGTCCAAGGCTGTCCTGAGCCGCGGCCACACTTTGAGCATCGCTGGCCACAGTCTGGGCCAAGGCCGCTTGCACGACTTTAATCATATACGTGCCTTCCATCGCCCCTGGAGCACCCGCCACTTTCAGCGCATTTTCATTGCTGGAAGTCGCTTTCGTAGCTCTCCAGAGGTTTGAATCCCGGAGTTTGTCCAATGTGTTTTCCAGCGCGGACATACGTGTATTAATATCCCGCCAGGCATCTTTCTTGGCTTCCAAAGCTTTTTGGCTGGCATTAAGCTGGTTTAAAGGCAAAGAGTAATTGTTGACCATAACTTGGGTAATCCCCGAAAAATCATAACCGGAAATTCCTGACAAAGAGGGCCTTATATATTCTATAGGTGTTGACATGCTTATTACTCCTTTCAATTCCTTCTAATGCGGGCTTTGCCCGCAAGTGGTCAGTGATCAGTGGTTAGTGGTCAGTATTGGATTTTCTTGTTTTTTATTGACGCTTCGCGTCTGTAAGTTACTAAATTCTTTCATCTACAGCGATGCCAATAGCTTCCACCAGAGATGCGTAAAAATCAAGTATTTTTTCCGACGGAAATTCGCTCAAAACATCTCCCGACTCTGAATTGAGCACTTTGATCATGATTCGTTGGGTCTTATCATGAACAGCAAATTCTATTTTTTTGTCAATCAGCCCCATAAGCTTGTTGAGGCTCTCGGCCGCATTACCTATAACCTCCTTGTCCTGTTCAGCTTTTTTCAAGGCATCTCGCGGCGTCTCTTCATGAGACACGGCTCCTTGACGGCGCGATACAGCAAGATGCGCAATTTCTGCAGTCCTTGCAAACTTCTGGCCTTCAGAACCTGCTGCCGCTAAAATGGGCGCGGATGATGTGATTGATTTGATAGGTCTAATTTCCATTAATTGTCATTCCTTTCCGCGAAAGGGCTGAAGCGATTGATTCACCCTAAATCTTAATACGTCCTTTCGAAGTTCTTGTTTATACTCTTATTTTTATTATCGGTTTGGAATCTTCTTTTCTGAAGCGGTTTTTTTTGTAATATTTTTTTTTGTAATATTTTTTTGTAATATTGCTCATATATGATATAATAGCACTATCAAAATTAAATAGGACAGTTCGCAACCATCCTGTCCCTAAGCAAAACTACCGGGGGCTTTTTAAAGGTGATATTATTCACTTTTAAAAAGAGTTATGGAGGGTGCCTAAGCGCCCTTTTCTTTATGCTTTCCCTTATGGACAAAGATAGGCTGCACCACCGATCCAGAAAGCCAGGCCGCTTATGCCCAATGAAATCCTTCTGATCCTCAGCCTGATCGCCATCTACGGCGCGGTACTGCTCAGCTTTGTTCTATTTGGCGAAAAAGGCCTGATCACCTGGACAGTGCTCGCCACCATAGCTGCCAACATTGAAGTCCTGATCCTCGTGAAAGCCTTTGGCCTGGTACAGACCCTGGGCAATGTCATGTTCGCCTCCACCTTTTTAGTTACAGATATCCTGAGCGAGATCTATGGCAAAAAACAAGCCAAGCAAGCTGTCAACATGGGCATCTTCGCTTTGGTTTGCTTTCTCCTCATATCCCAGCTATGGCTTTTCTATACCCCCACAGAGGGCGATTATGTGTTTCCAAGCATTCAAGGTGTTTTTGAAAACACACCGCGCGTCATGATTGCGGGATTGATCGTCTACGCGATTGTTCAGCGCTTTGATGTCTGGCTGTACCACCGGCTGTGGCAGCTTACGGAAAAAACCTCCGGATCACGCCGCAAAGCTCTTTGGCTGAGAAATAATCTGGCTACGCTGACAAGCCAGCTCTTAAATACTATCCTCTTCACTTTTGGCGCCTTTGCAGGAACCTATAGCCTGGACGAGCTTAGCTCAATCATTCTGACAAGTTATCTGATTTATTTCATGACGGCTCTGGCAGATACACCCATCGTTTATCTGGCGCGGAGGATCCATGAGAAAAGGAAATTGAGGCGTGATGCTTAAAATAGCTCAAAATATTGCCCTGCACTCTTAAATTGCTCTTAAATTCTCTTGAATTCCTGTATAAATCATTGCTTTTTCAAGTTCATATGATATAATAAGCTCATCATAAGCCAAGAAAGAAGGGTTTACTTTATGAGAAAAGTTGCTTATCTAACATTGGTGTGCGCTCTTTTGGTGAGTATGGTGTTTGCTTTTACATCATGCAGCAACGCCACAAGCAAGGCAGAAAAGCTCATCTGCGGCGTCACAAAATACGATCCCATGAATTACTTAGATGAAAACGGAGACTGGACCGGCTTTGACACGGAATTTGCCCGGCTCGTTGGCGAAAAACTGGATATGGAAGTGAGTTTCCAGGAGATCGATTGGAACAAAAAGTTTATCGAACTTGAGGCCGGCACCATCACCTGCATCTGGAACGGATTTACCGCCAATGCTGTCGACTCGGTCACCAACAGACCCAGACATGAGGACGTTGATTTTAGCTACAGCTACATGCTCAACCAACAATGTGTTGTGATCAAGGCGGACAGAGCCGACGAATTCAAGTCTGCCGAAGATTTGCTTGGCAAAACGGCAGCTGCCGAAAAAGGATCCGCGGGAGAATCTTTCGCCAAGGAAGCTGTCGGAGACGATGGCAAGATGATTGATTCCACATCACAAATCAATACATTTGTCGAAGTCAAGTCCGGGTCCGTTGACCTTGCGGTGGTTGACATCCTTCTGGCGCAAAGAATGGCCGCTTCCGGGGACTATACCGACTTAATCATTGCGGATATCACACTGGATCATGAAGTCTATGCGATCGGCTTCAAAAAAGGAAGCGAGCTGACCAAAAAGGTCAATGAGGCTATGATGGAATTGTACAACGACGGCACACTGGAAACATTGGCCAAAAAATATGGATTGGAAAATTCCCTCAAACTGGATACCGCCCCGGTAAATTAGGCGCCAGAGCGGCTGTCTCAGAACACACATAACACTCCTTGAGGTTCCTGAGTCACATGAAAATAGGGTGCGAAATAGGATTCGATATAAAGGGGAAGGATGAAATAAAGGGGAAGGACACCTTCCCCTTTATTTGAGGAAGCGCTATGGGATTTTGGGACGTTACACTGAAATTGCTGGAGGGTTTTCAAACTACATTTTTAATTTTTGCGCTGACGCTTTTGTTCGCGCTTCCGCTGGGTCTTATCATTTCATTTGGGTCTATGTCCAAGTTCACCCCGCTGCGTTATCTTGTCAAGACCGTTGTCTGGATTGTTCGGGGCATTCCTCTGATGCTTCAGGTTTTCATTATTTTTTACGTCCCCGGCTTCGTTTTTGGCGCTCCGGTAGCGTCACGGTTCAATGCGGTCATTGTCGCCTTTACCATCAATTACGCCTGTTATTTCAGCGAAATTTACCGCGGCGGCATTGAGAGTATTTCCCGCAGTCAGTACGAAGCAGGCCAAGTGTTGGGAATGACAAAACCCCAGGTTTTCTTCCGCGTTATTCTCCTGCAGGTTATTAAACGGATTACGGCGCCTATGTCCAACGAAATCATTACGCTGGTGAAAGACACCGCCTTAGCCCGCGTGATCATTGTTGTGGAGATACTCAAGGTTGCTGAAGATATCGCGACCACGGGCTTGATCTGGCCACTGTTTTACACTGGAGCGTTTTATTTGCTGTTTGTGGGGATATTGACACTGTTGTTTGGATATATCGAAAAACGATTGAGTTATTTCAAGGCATAAAAGGACGGAACATGGCTATTTTAGAAATTCGCAACATGGGAAAACGATTTGGCTCAACCGAAGTATTGAGGGACATCAACTTTTCGCTGGAAGAAGGGGAAACCCTGGCCGTGATTGGCTCCTCCGGCAGCGGCAAGACCACACTTTTGCGCTGCCTGAATTTTTTGGAGCGGCCGGATGCGGGGTGCATGATTCTGCGCGGCGAAACCTTGTTTGATTCGGAAGCCCAGAATCGGTATGATGAGCAGAGCATCCGGCTAAAACGTCTGCATTTTGGGCTTGTGTTTCAATCCTTCAACCTGTTTCCTCAATACACCGCGTTGGAGAATGTGGTGCTGGCCCGTGAGCTGGCTGCCCGCAAACAGCCGGAATATAAGAAGAACAAAAAGAATATTCTAACGAAAACACATAGAGAAGATATGGAGCTTTTGGAGCAAATCGGCTTGGCTTCCAATGAGCCGCCTGCCCGCAAACGTCTGGATTATAAGAAGAACAAAAAGACTCGTCTAACGAAAACACATAGAGAAGACATGGAGCCATTGGAGCAAATCGGCTTGGCTTCCGATGAGCTGTCTGCCCGCAAACAGCTGGAGTATAAGAAGAACAAAAAGACTATTCTAACGGAAATACATAGAGAAGGTATGGAGCTCTTGGAGCAAATCGGCTTGGCTTCCAAGCACGATTTTTATCCGCACCAATTGTCCGGCGGGCAACAGCAACGTGTTGCTATTGCCAGGGCCTTGGCGCTGAAACCTGATATCTTGTGCTTTGATGAGCCGACCTCCGCACTTGACCCTGAACTGACGGGCGAGGTATTGAACGTGATCCGCGGACTGTCGAAAAAAAACACAACTATGATCATTGTCACCCATGAGATGCAGTTCGCAAGTCAAGTGGCGGACACAATTTTGTTTATGGATGAGGGCTTAGTGGTGGAGTATGGAACCCCTCAAGATGTCTTGGAAAATCCTTCGAACGAGCGGACGAAGCGGTTTCTTGAACGGTATTCTTGACGAGAAAAAACACAACTATGATCATTGTCACCCATGAGATGCAGTTTTTTATAAATAATACACATAATAATAGCGTTTCTCTGAGTCGAATTGATTAATGGTATTATTTACCAGATCTATGATGATGTTTTCCTCTCCTCCCCCTCCTCCTCCTCCTTCTCCATCAAAACCAAAGCCCCCCATTATAAACTGAATTTTATCTTTTTCATCACTTTTTCTTTATGTTCCATATTTATTATTTTTATTTCTTCGCCATTTCTAGTAATGCCGAAAATATTTCCTCCATTATAATCATCACGGCAAAACAGCATGATGTCTTTTAATTCTGGATTAATTTCATAATGACTTTCAATGGAATTAGCACAACCAAATCCAATCCCTGCTGAGATTAAAATTAATGCAAGTGCTGTTATAAATGTTTCACACTTTCTATTATCTAGCATCACAATACTCCTCCCTTTAAAGAATACTTCTGTTATTAATTATATTGTATAAATAATACTTTGTATAGTTGCTCATCTACAGAAGCCGCTTTCCTGGAAAGCCGGGTTAAGCAGATCTTGGTTTTTAAAAGGCTAGATATCATCAGGCTTTCACGTTTCGCTTGCTCTATAGATATCTCCCCTGCTTGGCTTCTATTTAAAGGTCTTTTAACGCTAATAAAATATTAAAATATCTCCAGATGTTATTTCTTCGCTAAACTGATAGGCGGGGACGGTTCCCATGTATTCTACCTTCAAGTCCTCAGTATATTTCAGCTTGACGTATTTCAGCTTGAAATTGAAATGGACTCATGCATTGTTGTTCTGTTAACAAGAATCCTGCTAAGCCTATTGAAATATTCCTGATCTTTGCGTATAATACTAATACAGGATAGAAATATCCAAAAAGCGGTGTACCCTACCATGAGTGGGAGCTAAAAAAGCGGTGTACCCTACCATGAGTGGGAGCTAAAAAAGCGAAGGGTTGAGCTTGTAGCTCAACCCTTTTTAAGGAGAAATCACCCTATGCGCCTTTCTTTTTATCGAGCATCAGCTGATTACTGCGATTTTTTAAGAATAAAAGATCCATGCGTCCCATACATAATGGATAGTAAATCGACCAGACCCTTTGTTGGCATTGTCATTTCCGTTTTCATGGTGCAATGCTAATAAGAGCACAATTATAAAACAGGCCGACAAACTTTATCATCTCATTGCACAAAAAAAAGCCAGGCCCGAGCTGGCTGCCCGGTGTTGCCACTTCCCCACCAATGAAAAACAATACCTTTTCTACTGCCAAGAAAATGGGCTCACTCCCTAGTGCTGCATTAGTGGAAAACCAACCCAGAGTATGGTATGATCTTGGACAGAGAAAAAGAGGAGAAATCGGCATGTTCTACGTTCTCAGAACATTAATTTCAGTTCTAACATTCCCCGGAGTCATTGTGCACGAACTGGCCCATCAAATCTTCTGCCATCTGTGCCGGGTTCCTGTGTACAAAGTCAAATATTTTCAATTCAAAAACCCTCCCGGATATGTAATTCACGCAGCGGTTGATCGTCCAATCGCCAATTTCGCGATTGGTACAGGGCCATTTTTAATCAACACCGTCTTAGGAGTCTCCATTGCCCTGCCCGCGACAGCAAAGCTTGCTGATCATTCCATCAGCACCCTGTTTAGTACCCTGTTCAGCACCCTGGAGATGATGGATTTTATCCTCATTTACCTCGGCTTTGCCATTCTCATGCACGCCTTCCCCAGCAAAGGCGACGCCCAATCCATGTACCGATCCATTGTCAAAAACAAAAGAGTCAACATTTTGGCCAAAATTCTCGCCCTGCCCATAATAGGGCTGATCTATCTCGGATCCCTCGGCTCCATCATCTGGCTGGACACCATCTACGCAATAGCCCTTTTGAAATTATCAGCCAGCCTCTTACCCCCTCTTTGGGACTCATTATTATTCTGAAAGGAGATCCACAAATCATCATGACTATCAAACCCTACACCAAAGTCCTGGTCGCCAACCGCGGCGAAATCGCCACAAGAATCTTCCGCGCCTGCAAAGAACTGAACATACGAACCGTCGCCATCTACTCCGAGGAAGACAAATACGCCCTCTTCCGCACCCGCGCGGACGAATCCTATCTCACCGGGCGCAACATGAAACCCCTCGATGCCTATCTGGATATCGAAGAAATCATCGAAGTGGCCCAGCGCAAAGGCGCCAACGCCATCCACCCCGGCTACGGCTTCCTGTCCGAAAACCCCCACTTTGCCGAAAAATGTGAAGAAGCCGACATCACCTTCATCGGTCCCACCTCCCAAACCCTGGAAAACCTCGGCGACAAAATCAAATCCAAGATTCTCGCCGACAGCGTCGGTGTTCCCACCATCCCCGGTGTGACCCATGCCCTGAACAGCTTCGAAGAAGCCCTGCAATTCACTGAAAAACACGGCTTCCCCGTCATCCTGAAAGCCGCGGCCGGCGGCGGCGGCCGCGGCATGCGCGTCGTCCACACCAAAAAAGACATGGAAATCGAATTCCAAAACGCCAAACGCGAGGCCAAAAAAGCCTTCAGCATAGACGACATCTTCATTGAAAAATATCTGGAACGTCCCAAACATATTGAAGTACAAATCCTCGGCGACCACTACGGTAACCTCGTCCATCTTTACGACCGGGACTGCTCCATTCAGCGGCGCCACCAAAAAATCCTCGAATTCACCCCGGCCTTCGCCGTAGACCCCGAACTCAGAACCCGCCTCCACAAAGACGCGCTGAAGATCGCCCGAGCCGTCAGCTACGCCAACGCCGGCACCGTAGAATTCCTTGTCGACGCCCACGGCCGGCACTATTTTATCGAAATGAACCCCCGCATCCAAGTCGAACACACCATCACCGAAATGACCACCGGCATCGACATTGTGCAAAGCCAGCTCCTCATCGCCCAAGGCTATGCCCTCGATTCGCCGGAAATCGGCATCCCCTCCCAAGAATGCATCGAACCCCGGGGCTATTCCATCCAATGCCGGATCACCACCGAAGACCCGCTGACCAACTTCACCCCCGACACCGGCCGCATCGACGTCTACCGGACCGGATCCGGTTTCGGCATCCGCTTAGACGGCGGCAACGGCTACACAGGCGCCGTCATCTCCCCCTTCTACGACAGCCTCCTCGTCAAAGTCATCTCCTGGGCCCGCACCTTTGAAGGCGCCACCAAAAAAGCCGTCCGCTCCATCAGAGAATTAAATGTCAAAGGCGTCAAAACCAACCAAGCCTTTCTCATTAACGTGCTCAATCATGAAAAATTCCTCAGCGGTGAATGTGATACCCATTTCATTGACGACACCCCTGAACTCTTTGATATCAAACCCCGTAAAGACACCGAAACCAAGATTCTCAAATACATCGGCGAAACAGTCGTCAACAGCAGCCACGGCTCCAAAAAAGACTTCAACGTTCCCCCCGTCCCCAAAGTCTCCCTGCCGGAAAACCCCGAAGACCCGGCCCATCTCCCCGGCCTGCGCCACATCCTGCTGAACCAAGGCCCCCAGGGATTCATTCGCTGGATTCATGACCAGAAGAAGCTCCTGCTCACCGACACCACCCTGCGGGACGCGCATCAATCCCTGCTCGCCACACGCATGCGCGCCCGGGATATGATCCATATCGCCCCCGCCACCGCCGTGCTGGCACAGGATCTCTTCTCCCTGGAAATGTGGGGAGGCGCCACCTTTGACGTCGCCTACCGCTTCCTGAAAGAATCCCCATGGCGCCGTCTCCAGACCCTGCGCAAGCTCATCCCCAACATCCCCTTTCAGATGCTGATCCGCGGCGCCAATGCCGTCGGCTACACCGCCTACCCTGACAACGTCATCCAGGAATTCATTCAGGAAGCCGCCAGCCAAGGCATCGATATTTTCCGCATCTTCGACAGCCTGAACTGGCTCAAAGGCGTCGAAGTCTCCTTTGAGGCCGTCATGAAAACCGGCAGAATCGCCGAAGTCTGTATGTGCTACACCGGAGACATCCTGGACGGCGCCCGGGACAAATATCCGCTCAAGTATTATGTCACTCTTGCCAAAGAAATTGAAAACATGGGCGCCCACATTCTCGGCATCAAAGACATGGCCGGCCTTCTCAAACCCTACGCCGCCACCAAACTGATCCGCGCCCTCAAAGACGAAATCAGCATCCCCATCCATCTTCATACCCATGACACCAGCGGCAACGGTATCGCCACACTGCTCATGGCCGCCGAAGCCGGCGTTGACATCGTTGACGCCGCCCTCAGTCCCCTGTCCGGCCTGACAAGTCAGCCGCCGCTGAACTCCATCGTTGCCGCCCTAAAAAACTCCCCGTACGACACAGGCTTCGACTTGGACGACCTCCAACTCCTCTGCGATTATTGGCAGGAAGTCCGCTGCGTTTATGAACCGTTCGAAGGCGCCCTCACCTCAGGATCCGCCGAAATCTACAAATACGAAATCCCCGGCGGCCAGTACACCAACCTAAAACCCCAGGTCGAAAGCTTCGGCCTTGGCCATCGCTTCAACGAAGTCAAAGAAATGTACCGGGCCGTCAACGACATGTTCGGCGACATCATCAAAGTCACCCCCACCTCCAAAGTCGTTGGCGACATGGCCATCTTCATGATCCAAAACGACTTAACCCCCGATACCATTCTCGAAAAAGGCCGCCACCTCTCCTTCCCCGACTCCGTAGTAGATTACTTCAAAGGCATGCTTGGCCAACCCCAAGGCGGATTCCCCACCCATTTACAGGATATCATTCTCAAAGGCGAAGAGCCCCTCACCTGCCGCCCCGGCGAATTTCTCCCGCCGGCAGACTTCGGCGCCTTCCGGGAAAAACTCGCACAAGAATATCATGTGGACGCCAATATCCGCAACGTCCTCAGCTATGCCCTCTATCCCAAAGTTTACGAAGGGTATCTCGAGTCCCTGAAAGAATACGGCCATCTGAATAATCTGGAAAGCCACGTCTTCTTTTACGGCTTGCGGGAAGGTGAAACCAGCGAAATCGACTTGGACGAAGGTAAAATTATTATTGTCAAACTCGTTGAAATCAGCGCCGGCGACGAGAACGGTTATAAGACAGCCGTCTTTGAAGTTAACGGCAACCGCCGGGAAATCAAAGTTTATGACAAGAATTTCGATCAGAGCAACCAAGGGAGCCGAAATTCCATAATTCAAACAGCCGATCCCAAGAATCCCAAGGAAATCGGCGCTCCCATCTCCGGCACCGTCAGCAAAATCCTGGTCACCGAAGGAGATCAGGTGGACCTCAACAAGATTCTCCTTGTCATCGAGGCTATGAAAATCGAAACCAATGTCGCCGCCTCGGCTGCGGGGATCATCGGATCCATCCTTGTCAGCGAAGGACAGGCTATCCAGTCCGGACAACTGCTGATGCATATGGAGTAGGCTGTCAAACATCAACAAAAAACTTGCCCTGAGGCGGGCAAGCAGAGGGGGCGAACATTTAACGCGCTCCATGCTGAGGAATTTCAAACTGAGAAGGGAGTACTCATTTATGTTAGCGGAATTAAGGCGGAAATCGCAAATCACTATCCCAAAAGAGATTGTTGCAAAACTCGGCCTGAACGAGGGCGACAAGTTGGAAATATCGGAAAAAGAAGGCATGATCATGATTATTCCGGTGACAGTATACCCTAAGAAATACCTTGATGAGCTGCAAGGTGAAATTGAAACGGCAAAGGCGAAAATCGCATCCGGCGAAAAACCTGTTTTTAACAACATTGACGCGTTGTTTGCCGAGTTGGAGAAAAATTGTGTTGGACACCATGATATTTTGAAAAAGTTTTGAATCGAGTTGAAAGAATATGGCGGGGTATGCGCGGCAGGCATTTGCATCGTTGTGCTATCGTATCTGCCCAGCCTCCTCATCACATGGCGGGTACGCAAGATATCCGCGTACGCACTGGTAACCACTGACCACTGACCACTGACCACTTGCGGGCAAAGCCCGCATTAGAAAGGATCATTATGAAATGAAAATCCGCAACGCAGCAAAAAAGGACCTCCCTCAGATGCTGAAGCTGCTCGAGCAGCTTCAGCCCCTCGATCCACCGATAGATGAGAATGCAGCGCTTGCAGCCTTTGAGCAAGCTGAGAGAAACGGTGTATTGTATTTTATCGCTGAGGAGGGCGGACTCCTCGTAGGGGCTTGCTATGCCGCCATTATTCCGAACATTACAAGAAACTGTTCACCTATTTGTTTCATTGAAAACGTCGTAACATCCAGCGACTGCCGTCGCAGAGGCATCGGACGGAAACTGATAGAAGCGGCGATTGAGTACGCAAAAGCCCAGGGCTGCTACAAGGTTACGCTCCAAAGCGGCATTAAGCGCATCGAGGCACACAAATTTTATGAAGCAGCAGGCTTTGATGGCGCCTCCAAGCGAGCGTTCGAACTCAGATTTTGAGGTGAGCTAATGGCAGCCCGCTTCAGACCTTCTCCAGCCGCGCATAAGCCACAATCAATTTCTTAATCTCCCCGGCAAACACCACTGTAACCACATCTTCACCGCCCTCATTGCGGCAGCTCATAACAATCCCCTGGCCAAAAGACGGATGAATCACTCGATCCCCCACATGGTAAGCCATCTGGGGCAGATCCTGCCCCCGGCTTTCAGACTCCATAGATCCCGCAGCCCCCGGAGATCCTCCAGATCTCAACGCTCCCGCAGCCCCCGAAGATCCTCCAGAACCTTCAGATCCAAACGCTCCGGCAGCCACAGGCGCCACAGGCGTCCCCCGAGAACGCCAATCCCCCACCGTCTTCCCCTCACTCCCAGAGGATCCCGTCCCCCCCTCGCCTATCCTATCTCTAGACCGCGATAACCGGGACGACTGAGAAGACTTGTACCCCTTATCCTTATCCTCATCCTTCAACCGCGCCGGAATCTCCTCCAAAAACCGTGACGGCACCCCAGGCTCCGTTCTCCCAAAACGCATCCTCCTCCGGGCATGCAGCAAAAACACCCTCTCCTTCGCCCGAGTCACCGCCACATAACACAACCGCCGCTCCTCCTCCAACAGAGCCGGCTCCATCACACTGCGGCTGCTCGGAAAAATCCCTTCCTCCATTCCCACAATAAAAACCACCGGAAACTCCAGCCCCTTTGCGCTATGTATCGTCATAAACTTAACCACATCTTCCCCATCCTCATAAGCATCAATATCCGCCACCAACGCCACACGCTCCAAAAACCCCCCCAGCAAAACCAAATTCTGCTCCGGATCCAGTTCCAAATCCTCCAAATACTCCGCCGCGTGCTCATCAAACTCCGCCGTCACATTCAAAAACTCCTCCAAATTCTCCAGCCGGGCCTCCCCCTCAGGCGTCCCATCCGCCTTCAAAGCCTCCCAATACCCACTCTCCTCCAACACCATCCGAGTCAACCCAGTCAAAGTCCCCCCCGTCTCCGCCGCCTCCCGGAGAGACTGAACCAACTCCGCAAACCCCTTCAAAGCCTTAACCGCCCGAGCCTGCAGCCCCATATCCTCCGGAGGTGACGCCAGCAGTTCCAAAAACAAGATTTGTTCGCCCGTCCCAGTCCCTGACACTCCATGTGTTCTTACACCTGACCCTGACCCTGCCCCCATTCCTTCCTCATATCCTGATCCTGATCCCCTCCCCTCCACATACTCCAGCACCTTCTGCACAGACGTATCCCCAATCCCCCGGCGCGGCACATTAACCACACGGCGAAAGCTGACCATGTCCGTCGGATTATAGATAAACCTCAAATAAGCCAGAATATCCTTAATCTCCATCCGCTCATAAAACTTAACCCCCGAATACACCCGATACGGCGCCCCCGCCCGCACAAAACGCTCCTCCAAACCCCGCGACTGAGCATTCGTCCGGTACAGCACCGCAAAATCCCCATAATTCAGCCCCAGCTCATCCCGCAGTCCCAGCACCTGATCCACCACAAAACGAGCCTCCTCCACATCATCAGCCGCCCGGTGCACCGCCACCCGCTCCCCATCACCCTTCTGAGTCCACAGCGCCTTCTCCTTACGCCCCCGATTATGGCGCACAATCGCATTCGCCACCGCCAAAATACTGCCGCTGGAACGATAATTCTGCTCCAGCTTCAGCACCGCAGCCTCCGGATAATCCCGTTCAAACTCCAAAATATTCTGAATATCCGCGCCGCGCCATCCATAAACCGACTGATCATCATCCCCCACCACACACAGATTCCTATACCGCTCCGCCAACAAATTAATCAAAACATACTGCGCATGATTCGTATCCTGATACTCATCCACCAAAATATAGCGGAAACGGTTTTGATAATACCCCAGAACCTGCGGATACTCGCGAAACAACCGCACAGTCAGCATAATAATATCATCAAAATCCATCGCGTTATTTGCGAAAAGTTTCTCCTGATAAGCCCCATACACCCGCGCCGCCATCTTTTCAAAAAAATCCCCCGCCTGAAGCTCAAAATCGCTGACACTCCACAACTTGTTCTTCGCATTGCTGATCGCCGCCAAGAGAGCCCGGGGCGCGAACCTTTTCTCATCAATATTCAGCTCCTTGAGCACCGCGCGCAGCAACGCCATCTGATCCGCCGTGTCAAAAATCACAAAACTACGCCCATACCCCGCCAGCTTCTCAACCTCCATACGCAAAATCCGCATACAGACCGCATGAAACGTCCCCACCCACAGCCCCTTACCCTCCGACCTCACCAAAGACGTAATACGCTCCCGCATCTCCGCCGCCGCCTTGTTGGTAAACGTAATCGCCAAAATCGACCAAGGATCGATGCCCTGCCCGATCATATGAGCCACACGGTGCGTCAGCACCCGGGTCTTGCCCGATCCGGCGCCGGCCAACAAGAGAAGCGGCCCTTCCATAAGTTCCACCGCTTCCCTCTGAGCCGGATTCAAGTCATTTAAGTCATACACTCTGCTTCCACCCTTTCCCCGTTCTCCAAGACTTCATTATGTAAGGGCCTGTAACTAAGTAAAGCCGGATTCCTCCATGATCTTTAACAGTCTAGCATTTTTGCACAAGTAAAACAAATTGATAATCATTAAATATGATAATCATTAAATACTCATTTAACATTTGTCCTGTATACTGAATTCATAGTCACTCTTCCACTTAAATGAAGCATCAGACTCTTCCGGAATTACCCTGTGAACCCCTTTATTTCAGTCGGCGAATGACTATACTCTGTGTGATAATCTTCTCCTCCCTTTCTTTGACGTATCAAGTTTTCTTTCACGCAGATATATTCACTCACAGATATATCTGCGCTAAGAAAAAAGGATACGTCTTTTTTTGCTCTCCTTTTTCCCTCTTTTAATGTAACTTCCAGGCAAAAGACGGCCTCAGGCAATTTTGCCTTTCGCCGTCTTCTGCTTCTTTGGGTACGGCATCATCCCCGGTCATCCCCGGTCATCCCCAGGTCATCCCCGGATCATCTCCGGATCATCTCCGGATCATCTTCGGATCATCCCCGGATCCTGTTATGTCACTGGATACAGCCCCCATACACAATTTCTCAGGCTCTGGTAACAACAATCTCCCCGTACTCATCGCCGCATTCGATCCCTTTAGTTTGTTGGCCCATAAACGTATTCAGGCCCGTGGCCCCTGTAGGATCATACTCACCACCATAGGCCAGATCCATAAAAGCTGCCGCTACGCCCGTCAACGTATAGGCGCTCATTTTTCCGGACCGGCCATATTCGACGACGTCAGCCTCGTAGTAATCATGAGCCCGGATCACCATTTTTTCACCGGGAATCAGTTCATGAACGACAGCTTTAGCCCAACCCCATGCCGAAAAAACCGCAAAGGCCCCGTGAAGGACATCTTCAGGAGCCTTCTCAATCATAGGCTCCACAACAGCTTTCCATTCCTCGGAGGTAATAATGCCGTACCCCGTATGGTACCCGCATTCATGGGCGGCATCCACCAGCAGCCATTCCGCTGTTTCCAGCATTTCCTCTGATACCGCCCGAGTTAGTCGTTCCGAAAACATTGTCCAGATCATCGCCGGCAGCTGCTGGATAAAAACCCCATACCCATTAATAAGTCCTGTCTCGTCTCCTCTGACATCCAATTTAGAAAGTTCATTAATGATTTTTTCACGATTAACAGCCATTTCATTTCCCTCCCGCATCTGTAACATCCATAACCCTGATCACGGACTTGGCAGCGCCGCGGGCTATGCTCTGAAGCTCAAAAGCTGTAAACTCCCGCCGATTCCGGTCATAAGCAGCCGCAAAAAGAGCACACACATAGCCGCAGCCAATATGATTGACTGCTTTATCTGTCACGCCCCATTTTTTGACCCACCCTTCATCAATATGACTGTGTTCCAGCACAACCTCGCCCGAATAGGGCCCGGCGTATGTGACTGCCAGCTTGCCAAGACCCACCTCGGCAAAATACTGCTCTCCGACACGGAAACGCTTTTCCAGCCCCATAATGTTATTTTTCCGATAATAGTCCGTCAACACCAGATAAAAGGTGTCTTCCGCACAATGAGCCAAAAGTTTTTTTGCATCCAGCAGCTGGCAGTCATTGGCCAGTTGTGTTGTCAAAGACGCAAAATGATGGCAATGTAAAACTGAGGTCAATCCATTGATCTCATGGCGGCACCGTTCTCTGTCAAAAGTGTGCCGCATCTGCAACGTGTTGTCTGGCATAATAGTGAAAGTTCCTTCCGTAAAATTATTTGATAGGACATTCTTTTTGTGTAATTTCCTTATAAGCGGCGGCGAATTTCGCCATTGTTTCCGGCGAATCCGGGGCATCCTTGGCATTAGCGCTGGGGATGTTGGTAAGCATGGCCAGGCGCATTTGTCCGCGGAGCCCTTCTGCTTTTTTGATGTCTTCGTAAATACTCAACAGCTTTTGACCCATGGCAGTCTTTCTCCTTTCCGGCTCTTTGCTTTGAGATCACAAAACGGACAGTTCACCAAACCGCGCCTCAAAGTTTTCCCGGGCGGCGGCAGGTGTGGCCCGGGGGAAAATAATCCGGCACGCCGGGTCGTTCTGAACCCCTTTGATGATTGTTCCGTCGGAACAGGTTACCTGAAACATAGGCCGGGGAAAACTCTCGTAATAGCGGAGACTTCCCCACGCCTCCATCCTGATAATATCTTCCCGTGTCCAGCCTGCATCAAAGATGTATTTAAAAACAAAATCTCCGTCAAAACAATTTTCCATTTTTTCACTGGAAATGATTTTCACTCCGCCAACCTCCTCACTGCGTCAATCGCATGGTCAATATCTTCTGAAGGGCTGGCAAAGGAGGGGCTGAAGCGTAGTGTCCCGTCAGGCAGGCTGCCGAGACATGTGTGAATAAGCGGTGCGCAATGCAGCCCTGTACGACAGTGAATCCCAAAGCTTTCCCTGAGGGCAAACCCAGCCTGATCGGTATCCATGCCCATGACCTGAAAGGATATTGTTGGCAGCCTCTCCGTTTCATTTGGCGCTGCTTCGGCCCGGTTCCACGCGGTTCGGTTCCATGCGGTTTGGTTCCATGTGGCCCGATCCCATGCGGTTTGTCTCTCTGCGTCTGACTGCAAGGAGAGATCCCCATCGAAGATGTGCACATGCTCAATCTCCGCCAGCCCGCGATACAGCTTTTGAGTCATAACAGCCTCGGCCGCAGTAATGTCGGAGACATTTTTCATAATATACCGGATGGCCCGGTCAAGCCCCGCGAAAGCCGGGATATTGGGTGTCCCTGCTTCTAAGCGCAGCGGCATTTCATCCGGGTGTCCCCTTAAATCGCTTTTGACGCCTGTCCCACCGACCAAAACAGGGGCCAGACTTACACTTGGTGCCACATGGAGCCCGCCCGTACCTAACGGACCCCGCAATCCCTTATGTCCGGAGAAAACCGTTAAATCCGCCTGCAATTCATGGGGATGGACAGGAATTCGCCCAACTGTCTGACTGGCATCCAGCAAGGTTACCGCGCCGGCGGACTTGGCCTTTTTAAACCATGGGCCTACAGGATTGATCCTGCCGGTAACATTGCTGGCATGGTTCAAGACAACCAAGCGCGGCTTTTCTTTCAGGAGATCATCATAAATGCTGGCGTCAAGCTTCATGTCCGCGGCCAAAGGGACATAGGCTATACGGATTCCCAGCCTATCCTCCAGACGTGCCAGCGGACGCAGCACAGAGTTATGCTCTGTCACCGAAGTTATGACCAGATCATCTTTCCGGAGATCCAACCCCAGGATAGCCACATTCAATCCATGGGTCGCGCCGGGCAAAAGCACAACCTGTTCGGGACTTACCGCCAGCAAACCGGCGAGACTGTGCCGGCAGCGGTACAAGCTATCCGCAGAACCGGATACGTCCCGGCCGGATAAAAGCGGCGGCGCCCGCATACACGCGGTCACAGCTTCCTCAACACCGGGGGCAAGGGGAAAAGCGCTGCCGGCGTTGTTGAGATAGATCTGTCTCACAGCCTTGCACCCTTTCTCATGCCCTTGTATAATTTTGCAGCATGATCAGACATTATTATGTGGTGTTCCGGGCCTGATTATGCATCCGCCTGCTGGCATTTCGATACAATGGGAAACATCGGGTTCAAAACCCCCGCATCGACTCATACATATCCCGAGCCAACGTACTCGCCATATCACTGCCCCCCAGCATACGAGCCAGTTCAATCACCCTCATCTCTTCGTCCAGTTCCTGGACCCGGGTAATCGTTCGGTCCTCCCTTTGCTCCTTCAGAATGCCAAAATGGCTCGTCCCCAACGCCGCCACTTGAGCAGAATGGGTAATCACAAACACCTGCTTATTCTGGGCAATCCCCGCCAGCTTGTGCGCCACCTTGGCAATTGTCGTACCCCCCACACCGCTGTCCACCTCATCAAAAATAAACGTATCCACACTTTCCAGCGCAGACAACAAGCTCTTAAACGCCAGCATGAGCCGTGACATTTCCCCGCCGGACGCGACTTTCGCCAGGGCCTTTGGCGGCTCGCCGGGGTTGGCCGAAAAAAGAAATTCCACACTTTCCGCCCCCTGCAGCGAGGGTTCCTTATGCTCTGTCAAGATCACCTCAACCCGCGCCCCTTTAATATCCAAATCCCTCAGCTGATTCCCCAACTCCGCCGCCAGCGTCTCTCCATAGCGGCTCCGGGACGCGCTTAACCCCGCTGCCACCCTTGTGTACTCATCCAAAGCCCGTTGTTTCTCCAGATGAACCGTCTCGTTCTTCTGTTTCCGTGACGCGATCCCTTCCAATTCCGCCAGAATAGTTTGATGATAATCAATAGCCTGCGCCAAATCCGGGGCATATTTTTTCAGTTTCCCCAGCTCCACCAGCCTCTCCTCAATCCCCGCCAAACGCTCCGGCTGAAAATCCAAGCTGTCCCGATAAGAACGCAGGCGGTTGACAAGGTCTTCCGCCGCGTAGTAGACCGACTCCGCTTCCTTCGCCATCTCCTGAGCGCTGGGATCCAGGCCCGCCAAATCAGCCAAATCACGGTGCACGCGGCCCAGCAAATCGTAGGCCGAAGCACAAGGATCCTCGCCCTCATAAAGGCCGACATAACCCCGTTCCGCCAAGCTCATGATTTTTTCAGAATTCATGAGCACCTTCCGCTCCTCTTCCAAAACCTCATCTTCCCCCAGACTGGGGGCAATCCGTTCAATTTCGTCAACTTGGAATCTCAGCATATCTTCTCGCTGCAACAGCTCCCGCTCCGAACGCAAAAACTCCCTCTCCTGAGCCGCCACAGTCACATAATCCACAGCCGCTGCCCTGACCTGTTCCCTCATCTCCATATGCTCATCCCCAGCAAACCGGTCCAGAAGCACCCCATGATACTCAGATTTAAGCAGAGACTGGTGATCCATTTGGCCATGGATGTCCACCAGACCGACACAGAACGTGCGATAGAGAGACAGCGGCACGGTTTTGCCCTGAACCCGGCAGACATTGCGTCCTGAGGAAACGCTGATTTCCCGGGCCAAAAACAACTGATCCTCTTCCGGCGGATACCCTTCCTGGTGCAAGAGCTCCACCAAAGGCTCAGGTAAATTGCAGAAAACCCCTTCCACACCGGCCTTCTGACTCCCATGCCGGATATGTTCTGACGCGGCCCTTCCCCCCAACAAGAGATCCAGCGCATCCACCAGCATGGACTTGCCCGCCCCCGTTTCTCCCGTAAAAACAATCAGCCCTTTTTCAAAAGTCAGGTGGATTTTATCCATCAAGCCAAAGTTCTCAATGCTCAATCCAACTAGCATCGCCATCTCCCCGTTCTCAGCATTTCATGTTCAGTCGTTCATTCCATAAAGCTCTGCAATCGTTTCCTCACGGTCTCCGCCTCAACACTCTGCCGCGCAATCACAAGCACTGTGTCATCTCCGGCCACCGTTCCCAAACAATCCTCCCAGCCTGCGCTATCCAAAAGGACAGCTATCGCTTGAGCATTACCAGGCAGCGTCTTAATGACAACAATATTCTCGCCGCAAGCCACAGATGTTACTGTATCGCGGAACACCTTTCCCATCCGCTCCTGACCTCCCATCGTCTGAGCCTCATTCGCCATGGCGTAATGATACTCTTCCCCCGGGCCTGGCACTTTGACCAGCCCCATCTCCTTGATGTCACGGGAAATGGTCGCTTGGGTAGCCGGAAACCCCTGATCATTCAAGTGAATGACCAGCTCTTCTTGGGTTCGCACCGTGTTCCCTGCAATTAATTCTTGAATCTTTCTCTGACGCCGGGACTTCATTATAATAGTCTCCCCTTCACTTTATGTATTCTTGAATCATTCACTCGTGCAGCACTAGCTGCGTTCCCCCAGCTTTTCCCGAACCATCTTGGGAAAATTACTGCCTGCAAACCGAATAAACCGGGCTTTAAGATCGGAGGCCTTGATGCGCACGGTTTGTCCCGGCTGAAGAATCAAGCTGTTCTGCCCGTCAAAAGCCACCCGGCAGGGATGGGCACAGGCCAGCGTCACATCCAGCACATCCTTATGGGACACCACCATAGGCCGCGATGACAGGGCATGAGCTGCCAGATGAGTAATGAGAATGGCTTCCACACCCGGACTCACCACCGGTCCCCCCGCAGACAAAGAATAGGCCGTTGATCCCGTGGGGGTCGCGATAATCACTCCGTCACAAGGCGGGCTGGCAATCGTTTCCCCCGTCAACTTAACGTCAAGGGCAATCATGGCATCCGTACTCTTGCGGGCAAACACCACATCATTGAGAACCGTAAAACCCCGGAAAGGAACCCGGGAGACAGTCCGATCCGGCTCTCCGTTGAGGAGACACGCTGTCAGCATCAGTCTCTCCTCAACAGTAAAATCACTTTGCAGGATCCTCTCCAAGGCCGAAAAAATATCTGTCTGTTCTACTTCACACAAGAACCCCAGACGTCCATAGTTCACCCCCAGAACCGGAATTTCCTGGCGCGCCGCCTCGCGCGCCACCTCCAGAACGGTTCCATCCCCCCCCAAAGACAGCACAAAACTGATATCTTGCTCCTCCTCTGCAGCAGTTCCCCCTCCTGCATAGTATTCCGTCTCCCAGACAACTGTCTGCCACCCCCGTGCCTTCAGCCAGGCACGAATCTGATGAACAAGGGAACCTGAATTGATTTTCATTCTGTTGACGCACAACGCCGCAATAGGGGTCATAAGCACTCCTTGAATAAAGTATCCTAGTCACATGCTTTTAGTAACTTACAGACGCAAAGCGTCAATAAAAAACAAGAAAATCCAATACTGACCACTAACCACTGATCACTGACCACTTGCGGGCAAAGCCCGCATTAGTCAGTATTAAGCGGGGAGAACATCTGATCGAGGAAAAAAATTCCATCCCCTTCTATCCATATATGATTGCCGTTTACGGTATGCAGATCAATATACACCTTCGCGTCTCTTTCATTGAGGTTGGCCACATTTATATCCGCTCCGGGCGCGTCCGGCTCGATCACTATATAGATGTATAAATCGTATATCACCTTCTCACCGAAAGAACCCGCGAGCACATGAGACGTTGAACCTGTATATTCCACCTTGATTGCCTCAAACAACATGTAGCTGCCTGCTGCCGGCTGCACGGTCCCGCCGTTTTTGTCTTTTATGGGAGATCGCCAGTCTTTTGCAACTCTCTGAACGTAAGCATTTTTGTCCTTTTGCCCATCGGGGGCAATATAGTTTCCGTCCTCGTCGAACTCCGGTTTTCTGTAGTTACCATCGTTGTCAGTGTAGGAATAATAACTCTGGTACGACCCTGATAATTCTCCGGAAATTCCAAGCCCCATCCCACTGAAATCTCCCCCCAGCTTTTCGCTTAATATCCGGTCAGCGGCTTCGTCAGTGTCGATGCTTATCGTGGAATCCATCCAAAGCCAGTAGTCCCCGTCTATAGAGGGATTGTTCTCAAAGGCTTCATCGTGTTCCATTTTGATTTTGAAAGACATGTCAAAATACATACCCTGATACAAATCCTGATACATACCCTGTACGCTGTCAAAATCGGTGTACTTAACATTCTGCGAAAAATCAGCGCGGAGTCCCCACCAGTGAGAGACAAACCAATCATCGGCGTTGATTTCCTCAACATCTTCGCCAGTGTTTGTTGGGACGTTGTCTCCAGTGTTCCCACTGCAAGCCGTTAACAGGGAAAGGGCAAGCAAGAACGCCATTACAAGCACTAAGGTCCTTTTCATTTTCTCTTCCTCCTTTTCTCTTCCTCCTTATCATCATATGGCCGCTGCGAGGGAGTCTCGGCATCATGGGCTATGCTGTCATTGCCATAAGCCGTTCCTCCTTAATAATTAATTTAATTATAGTATTCTACTACGTGAAAAGCAATGGCAAATGAAATGAAATGCGGCAAATGAACTGAAAAAGCCTTTCTCCCTCGTCAATCCTCGTCAATGCCCCGCCGACACCTCAACGGCTCGCCCATCCGCCGCAGACACGCGAGAAATTCCTTATTCCCCTGAGCCCCTTTTATGGGAGAAGCCTCCACCCCCACAACACCAAACCCTTGAGTCTGGGCCGCTTCCAGAACATCTGTGAGGACTTCTCTATGTACCGCGTCATCCCGCACAACACCTTTTTTGCCGACCTTCTCCGTCCCCGCCTCAAACTGAGGCTTAATCAGCACCACTGCCATTCCTTCCTCCCGCAAGAGACACCTCATGGCCGGAAAGATCTTTTTGAGCGAAATAAAGGCCACATCACAGACCACCACATCCACCACTTCCGGCAAGCTCTGCGCTGTCATATACCTGGCATTAGTCCGTTCCAAGCAGATCACCCGGACATCCTGCCGCAATTTCCAATGGAGCTGGCCATATCCCACATCCACAGCGTAAACCTTCTTCGCGCCATTTTGCAGAGCGCAGTCTGTGAAGCCTCCTGTCGAAGCCCCCAGATCCGCCACCACCTTGTCCCTCAAGTCCAGGTTAAAACTCTTCAGGGCCTGTTCCAGCTTGAGTCCGCCCCGGGACACATAAGGCAGTACCCCTTTCAACACCACAGCCAAATCCATCGGAACCTGCTGCGCCGCTCTTTCCATCCGCTCCTCCCCGGAAAAAATCTGGCCAGCCATAATCAAGGCCTGGGCCTTCTCCCGGCTTTCGGCTAATCCTCGTGTGACCAACAAGACATCCAAGCGCACTTTGTCATTATTTTTCATATGGTAAGTATATCACAAGACTACGACTTGCGCCGGAATACAGCCGCATTCAAGGTGCTCAAGGCGCGCCGGAAAATATCGATTTCTCACCGGGTGAAACATCTCCCTGCACACTCAGCACTTCTTGAATATGTTCCGTTGCCGCATCGTAATCCATCATCCTAATCATATCCTGTATGTGCTCGATTTCCTCTTTTAACGCTCCCTTGACGGGAACCGTATTCAAAGTTTTCACCTCTTCATCTATCAGCTTCAAGTCTATTTCATCGAAAGCCTCCATCATCCTTTGAAAGATAGACGGCAATTCTGGCGGGAGCTCTGTGATGCCTGCTGCGCTACCATTCTGTTTGAGCAGAGCAAAACTCTCTTGTAAGTGACGGCTCAAATCGTTTAGCCCGTCCAATAACCCCGGCAGATTAGAAACACAAAAAGCGGAGTCCATTTTATCAGAAGCCCTTTCAAGTTCAAGCGCTTTAGCGGAAAGCTCCATCGCACCTACGTTGGCTAACGCGCCCTTGATACCATGGACTTCTATGCGGAAATTCTCCATATCTTCAGCCGATAGAAACTGAGGCAGGTTTTTTTTACTTTTCTCGGTTTCCCGCACCATCACCTTCAATATCTTTTTATAGACCTCCCGCCGGCCACCGACTCTGTCTAACCCTATGGATAAGTCGAGCCCTTCCATTTGTTCAATTCTGTCCCAAAAACCCCTATGTTCTTCCCCCCCGGATTCCATAGATTCCTCCGCCTCCGCTTCGGGCAGCGGATCCAAAAGCTTTTCGGCGGAAATCCATTTCTTTAATATGTGCATCAGTTCTGCTTTCTTAATCGGTTTCCACAAATAATCGTTCATGCCGGCAGCCAGCATCATTTCCTTTGCCCCCACGACAGCGCTCGCCGTCAGCGCAATGATAGGCACATCAATGCCTTGTTCACGGATAACTTGGGTTGTTTCAACTCCGCTTATTCCCGGCATCCTGTGATCCATAAATACAAGATCATAGGGATGCTGTTGAACCATGTGTATCGCTTGCCTGCCTGATTCGGCGGTTTCCGTCTGTATCCCGCACAGACGTAAAAGTCCGGCCGCAACATTTAAGTTGGCTGTATTATCATCTACAACCAGGATTCTCGCATCAGGCGCATATATAGCGGCTTCTTTGTCATTTGCCTCATGGATCAGCGTTTCATCCCCTAAAACTTTTGGAATCTCAACATGGAATGACGTTCCCCGTCCGTACACACTCTCTACTGTGATCTGTCCGCCCATCATTTCCACAAGCGATCTGGAAATTGTCAGGCCCAGGCCGGTTCCTGTTTTATCCCGATGTTTCTCCACATCGGCCTGTTCAAAAGCCTCAAAAAGCGTCGGCAGGCTTTCCGCAGGAATCCCTGTGCCTGTATCGCTGACAGTGATTGTAACCGTTGTATCCGTACAGCTGACAGCCAACTGGACATAGCCTTCTTTAGTAAATTTAACGGCGTTGCTCAATAAGTTTGTAAGCACCTGCCTGAGCCGTATATCATCCCCATACAAGTATACGGGAGTGTGCTCCTGCACAACTAATCGGAAAGAAATATTTTTACCATCAGCCAAAAACTGTACCATTGACCCCATATTATCAATCAGCATAGTGAAATCATAGTGCACAGGGACAAGGCTTAGTTTTCCGGCTTGTATCTTTGAAACATCCAAAATATCATTGATAGTCGCCAAAAGTGCTGTGGCGGCCGTCTTAATATCTTTTGCATACCGAAGCTGGCGTTCATTCAACTTTTCCTGAAGCAGCAATTCCGACATCCCTAATACCGCGTTCATAGGCGTACGGATTTCATGCGACATATTGGCCAAAAATGTCGACTTTGCAACTGACGCCGCTTCAGCCTCCGCCTGTTTTTTCGCCATGCTTTCAATCTGTGTAATATCCTGCACCACTTCAATGAAGCCCACGGTTTCCCCATTTGGGCCCTTGAGTGTTTCAATATCAACTTGGTGGGAACGTCCATTCTGGTTGAAAAATGTTTGTTTCAGACCCCGCTTCGCGCAGGCAATCCCGCAGTCCGGCGTATTGCAGATGTGTGCGTTCCAGTTGCTGCAGGGCTTGCCCATCATATCCTCGAACTTCGTCCCTAAAAATTCCTCTACCGCTTTATTGACAAAGGTCCAATTCATGTTCGCGTCAGTCACCGTGATGGGAAGCGGCGTGGCGTCAAGAATGGATTTATACCAATATGCCAGCGCTTCAGTTTTTTCGCGCTCTTTTTGAATATCTTCTTTCGCTTGAATTTCCTTTTCTACCAATTCTGTTGTGTCATGATGATATACAACCAACCGATACCCAGATATCCATGTGATACGGGCAATATTAATATCAACATATATCGGTGTCCCATCATTTTTTTTCAATTTTCCGGAAATCTGAACAAACCCTTTATCTAAAGCTTCGTTCAGAAGGTCCAGTCGGACAGTTTCGGTTTCTCGTCCATCCGGTTGGAACTCCGGCTGAATGGACGAATAGATTTCATTAAATTCTTCAGCAGATAAATTATCCGGCAATCCAAAAATACGAGCGGATTCTTTATTATACGCGACGATACGGCCCGTCTCATCCCATACAAAACATGCCGTCATTGTCGAGCCCACTACGTCATTCATACGCCGCTCCGCTTCCTCCAAACGCACATCGGTAATATCCAATAACGTGAGGACTATACCATCAAAATTGCCGCGTGAGTCCACTATACGCCTGTATGTTATGTGGAATGCACGTATTCCCTTACCCGGCCAGTCAATAACATCGTCCGCAACAATCATATCCTGCCCAGCCAGAACACGAGAAAATCTTTCTGAGCTTCGCTTGGCATACTCCTGATCCGGATATATAGCATGCGCCTTCTCCAAGGGCTGATCAATGACTTCACTGTAATCATCTATCCCCAGCAAATCTAAAACGCTGGTGCTGCAATAGCGCATCTTCATATCACGGTCAAACAAGACAAACATATTGGTCGTGCTTTCTATAAGCAGTTTGATATCCTCGTTCAGTTTCTCCAGGTGCTGTATACGGCGCATCAAGTCTTTGATTGTGAGCCCTTTACGAAGCTTAAGCTTCCCCATATTTCATTCCGTCGCCTTTCAAATGATCCAGATAACACGCACGTGTGCTAGTGCAGCACTAGCGTATTTTATCCGGCATAAGCGCGAATTATTCTTGATTCCCTCCTAATAACAGCCCCTTACCCCACAACATCCTGCCACGTCTCCTTACAAATCGCCAGCGCCATCTTCACCACACTCTCCACACTGACCCCCGCCTCACGCTTCAGAACCTCCAAAGACCCATGCTGAATAAAATCCCGGTACCCCAAACGGCCCAAACGAACGCCCTCCACACCTTCATCCGCCAGCACCTCAGCCACAGCGCTGCCCATCCCCGCCATCAGAGTATGATCCTCCACCGTAATCAGGCGACCCGTCAACATCGCCTGCGTCATAATCATGTCCTTATCCAGCGGGTTGAGAAAACGCAAGTTAATCACCCCCGCGCCAATCCCCATCCGCATCAATTCCTCAGCCGCCTTGCGGCACAGCTCCACAGTAACCCCCAAACCCACCAACGTCACATCCGACCCCTTCCGGCACAATTCCGCCTTGCCCAGCTCCAGCCCAGGATCCCCCTCCTCCATCTTAACCCCCAGACCTTGACCCCGGGGATAACGGACCACCACAGGATGATCCATAGCCACAGCCATACGCAGCATATGGACAAATTCATTCTCATCCTTCGGCGCCATAATCGGAAGATGTGGAATACTCCTAAACAACCCAATATCGAAAACCCCATGATGAGTACAGCCATCCTCGCCCACCAGGCCCGCCCTGTCAACAGCCAACACCACAGGAATCTTTTGCAAACACACATCGTGAATAATCTGGTCATACGCCCGCTGGGCAAAAGTCGAATACAACGCCACCACCGGCTTCAGCCCCCCCAAAGCCAGCCCCGCGGCAAAGGTCACCGCATGCTGCTCCGCGATGCCCACATCATAAAACCGCTGCGGAAAAACCCGGCTGAACTCATCCAGCCCCGTCCCGCCAGTCATCGCCGCCGTGATCGCCACCACTCTCTCATCTTCCTCAGCCAACGCGCACATCGTCTGTCCAAAAACCTGGGTATACGTCAAAACCCCTTTTTTAGCCTCAGACAAGCCATTCCTCCTGTCAAAAGGCCCAATCCCGTGAAAAATATCCGGATTCTTCTCCGCCGGCTCATATCCCTTCCCCTTCCGGGTCGTAATATGCACCAGTACAGGTCCCCCCCGCTGGCGGGCCCGGCGCAGAAGCTCCTCCAATCCTTGAATATCATGACCGTTCACCGGCCCCAGATAAGTAAACCCCAGCTCCTCAAACAGCTGCCCCGTTAGAATCAAGAATTTGATACTATTTTTAATCTTCCGGCTCAGAGACGCCAAAGACCCCCCCACGAGAGGAATTTTTTTCAAGAAATGCTCCAGAGCCTGTTTCCTGCGGCCGTACCAAGGCGCCGTGCGAATGCGGTTCAAATACGACGCCATCGCCCCCACATTCCCCGAAATCGACATCTCATTATCATTAAGGATCACAATAAGATCCGACTTGCAGCTCCCCGCGTGATTCAGCGCCTCATAAGCCATCCCGCTGCCAATAGCCCCATCCCCAATCACCGCCACCACAGAAAAATCCTTCCCCGTCATATCCCGGGCCTGAGCATACCCCAGCGCCGCCGAAACCGACGTACTCGAATGGCCCACGCCAAACGCGTCATACTCGCTCTCCACAAGACGGGGAAACCCCGATATCCCCCCATGGCAGCGCAGCGTCTTGAAGTGCTCCCGCCGACCCGTCAGCAGTTTATGCACATAACTCTGATGCCCCACATCCCAGACAATTTTATCCACAGGCGCGTCAAAAACCCGGTGCAAAGCCAGCGTCAGCTCCACCACGCCCAAATTCGACGCCAGATGGCCCCCATTTTTCGCCACCGTCGCGATCAGTTCCTCGCGAATCTCCGCCGCCAACCCCTGAGTTTCCTCAAGGCTCAGAACCTTCACATCCTTCGGAGAATCAATCCGATCAAGCAATCGCACGTCCACATCCTCCTTCAGGGACTGTCACGGAATTCATTCTATTCCCTATTATTTTATCGAATTATTCTGCAAAAATCATCTTATAAAATTTAAAAAAATTTCCTATAAAAGTCAGCCCATAAAAATTATCCTATAAAGGACCGCCATCGCAACCCCCATAATTGCCCCAGCGCACACCTCAAAAGGCGTATGCCCAATCAATTCCTTCAATCTCGCGGCTTCCTTCCTTCCCTTCTTTGTATCCTTGCGGATATGGGACAGCTCCAAGCGGTCAATCATCTCATTGATAAGATAAGCATGTTCTCCCGCCGCCCGGCGCACCCCAGCCGCATCATGCATCACCACAAACGCAAAAATAAGACTCACGGCAAAAAGAGGATCATTCCATCCCACAACCTGACCCACCTGGATCGTCATAGCCGCCACAAGCGCTGAGTGGGCGCTGGGAAACCCGCCCGATTGCATAATCATCCGCGGAGACACCTTGCGCCCCAGCAAAAAAGCCAACAGAATCTTGGTTCCTTGCGCCAGCAACCACGCTAACATCGAAACAAACAGAATAGGATTAAAGACTATATTCCATAAAATATCCATACTCGAACTACCTCTCTCTAGACGCCATAAACTCAGCCAATTCCCACAAAAAATCAGCCTTCTCCCCAAAGAACTCCAAAGCCCGCTCCGCCTCCGCCAGAGCCAAATCCCGCTGACGCACAGCCTCCTCAAGGCCCAGCAGCGACACATACGTCATCTTCCCCAGCCGGGCATCACTGCCAACATTTTTGCCCAGGTTTTCGCTCTGTCCGATCTCATCCAGAATATCATCCTGGATCTGAAAAACCAGACCCACATTTTCCGCGTAGCACGTCAAAAGAGCCAGCTGCTCCGGCGAACAGCCGCCACACAAAGCCCCCAAGCGCGCCGACACCCGCAGCAGTCTTCCCGTTTTCAAAATATGAATTCGTTCCAAATGCGCCAAGCCCTGCGCCCGCTTCCGGGTCTCCATAGTTCCTTGGCTCTCATTATTATCTTGGCTCCCGTTATTATCCTGGCTCTCATTATTATCCTGGCACTCTAGCGTAGTGATCGTATCCAGAACCTGGCCCAACACCATTCCCCGGCACCCAGCCGCTTCAGCAACCTCATGCACAAGACGCAGCTGGATCTCCGGCAGCAGTGCGGACGGACGGGACAGCACCTCAAAAGCATACGTCACCAGAGCATCCCCCGCCAACAAAGCCACAGCCTCGCCAAAAGCCTTGTGGGCCGTCGGTTGATCCCGGCGCATATCATCATCGTCCATGCAGGGCAAATCATCATGAATTAAAGAATACGTATGAATAAGCTCAATCGCCGCCGCAGGAACCACAGCCTTTTCCACATCACCTCCCACAAGATCACAAGACGCCAGCGCCAGAACCGGCCTCACCCTCTTCCCGCCGCCCATCACCCCATAGCGCATACTCTGTTCCAAAATATCCTCCCGGGGATCCCCGGCAGGTCTCTGGGGAATAAGGTCGTTCAACACCACATCAACTTTTGCCGCATATTGGCTGTATACCTGAGCAAAACCCAAGCCTTCCCCCCCTAACCCGTGACTCATGATTCACTCTTCATCGTCAGACCCTTTCATTCCTAAAATACGATCCGTCTCCTCCAGGCCCAAACTGCCATCAGAGTGTTCCATCAACACAGCCATCCGCTCTTCCGCCTGAGAGAGCTGAGCCTGACACCGGCGAACCAGCGCCACTCCCTCTCCAAAAAGCTCCAGAGCCATATCCAGCGTCACCGTCGGCTCTTCCAGCTGGCGCACAACCTCTTCCAAACGCTTCACCCCATCCTCGAAAAGCACATGTTCATGACTCGATGGGGGATTGCTTACACGTGTCAATTGAAACCACCTCACATCCCAAGCACCCGTCAGCCAGCCGGACATCCACAGCCATCCCAGGCGCGACTTCAGTCACACCGCTAATCACGCGTCCCTCTCCATCCTGAACCACGCTATAACCACGGCTCAAAATAGACAAGGGACTCAACGCGTGAAGACGAGAACTGAGTAAGTGTAGTATATCATTCTTTTTTGACATTAATCCAGTCCTCAAAAACAAAAGCCTCTCTTCAAGGTTCGCCAGCGCCTGAGCACGTTTTCCCAAACTCCAATACGGATCCTTAAGACCCGGATGTTGGGCCATAGACTCAAGCTCACAGCCCTTGCGCCGCAGAATCTCCTCCATAGCCTTCTTCAAACGGCGCCCCGTATCCCGAATCCCCCCCAAAACCTCCTCCGCCACCGGCACCGCCATCTCCGCCGCCGCCGACGGTGTCGGCGCCCGCAGATCCGCCACAAAATCCGTAATTGTAAAATCAATCTCATGGCCCACAGCCGAAATCACCGGCGCCGGACACACCGCCACAGCCCGGGCCACTTCCTCCGTATTAAAAGCCCACAACTCCTCCAGAGACCCACCGCCACGCCCCAGAATAATCACATCGCACATGCCCCAGCGACCGGCTCTCTCCAAAGCCCCCACCAACTCCTGAGGCGCTTGTCCCCCCTGGACAGCCGCCGGAATCAACACCAGCCTGACAGACGGATTGCGCCGATGGGCCACCCGCACAATATCATGAACCGCCGCCCCGGTAGGACTCGTTACAATCCCCACACAAGACGGATAAGCCGGAATCCTTCGCTTGCGCGCCGCATCCCCCAAGCCTTCAGACGCCAAACGGGCCTTCAGACGCTCAAAAGCCAGGTAAAGCTCCCCCGCCCCCCGGGGACTCATTTCCTCCACATAGAGCTGAACACTGCCTTCCTTCTCATACAGGCGGACATCCCCCCGTACAAGAACCTGCATGCCATTTTGCGGAGCAAACGGAACCCGCGCCGCCCGGGAGCGAAACATGACCGCCCGCAAAGCCGCGTTCTGATCCTTCAGCGTAAAGTACCAATGCCCCGACGGCACATGATGCTTATAATTAGAGATTTCCCCCATAACCCAGCACCCATGCAAAAGAGATTGGTGCTGCAGCACCGCGCCAATCACATTGTTCAAGTCCCCCACTGTCCAAATCTTCTCCCCAATCCGCGCCCCAATCTGCTCCCCAATCTGCTCCACAGGGTTTATCTCCTCTCGTAAGGGACTGTAAGAGACTGTAACTAACGTGGTTGTGGGTACAGTCCGCTTTAGGTTATAATAGACTTGTTGACTGCCGCAATAAAATCAACACAGGAGGATCCCCATGGATATCATCAAAACCGCCGCAGAATTCATGGCCATGTCCGCTTTAACAGCCCCAAAAACCCGGGGCCGGGACAGCATTGCCACACGCATCCTCAGCGATCCCTCGGATCTGGAAACCCTCGCCGCCGCTATGGAAGAGGACGCCAAGCAGCCTCTCAAATCCAACTTCGGCCGTGACGCCAAAAACATACGCGCTTCCCGCTGCGTTGTGTTTGTTTACCTCAAAGAAATCCCCAATCCCGGCCTCAACTGCGGAGCTTGTGGATTTCCCACTTGCGAGGCCATGTTGAGCCGCCGTTCCTCTTTAACAGAGAAAAGTTCCTTAACAGAAGAACGCCCCTCAGCAGAAGAATGTTCCTTAGTGGAGGACAGCCCCTTTATGGAGAATCCCTCCCTAAAGAGCGGCCCTTTCTGTGCCTGGCAGATCGTCGATCTCGGCATCGCCACAGGATCAGCCGTCAAAACCGCAAGCCTGCATAATGTGGACAACCGCATCATGTACTCCGCTGCCCAAACAGCCTGCCGCCTTGGTTTCATCCCCAGCTGTATGGCTTCGGCGATTCCCTTGCAAGCCACCAGCAAGAGCATCTACTTTGATCGGTAAAATCTTGCAATCACAGTGTTGGTTCCCTCCAAATACTTGTAAAAGAATGACCTTAAATGAACCGAATTAAATGCCACATTTAAATAGGCCTCTTTGAAAGCATATTGAGTTACACCAATAATACCATATTGTTCTTAATGCCACAAGAATTTTTCCAAATTCCATTCTTCTGGGGGCTATCTTACATGAAGAAAATTGCCTTGGAGGGCCCGCTCATTCTTGTACACGCGTGCAAATCCTTGTCACGCATCGCATGGAGCGCTCCTCCTTTTGGGTCGATGCGCTGCTGCCAGACTTCGCGGTAATAGGTAATATCTTTCTTGCCCTGCCTTGGCAGTTCTATCGCGGGCATGATGTGCAGAATGTCCGCCGCATCGTCTTCGATG
>Ga0082212_10000646_pt1 | contig 50692 bp, 45 predicted proteins | sample TergutNt197P3_FD_71548 | JGI IMG/M metagenome (GOLD analysis project Ga0082212, IMG submission 71548) | Neocapritermes taracua P3 segment gut microbial communities from Petit-Saut dam, French Guiana - Nt197 P3 | ecosystem: Host-associated > Arthropoda: Insects > Digestive system > Gut ...
AGAAGTCGCAGGAACAGGGTTACCATGTATGGAACAGGCAACTGTTGAAAGAGAAATACGGCATCACGTCCAAAGGCTCGATGACAGGTTGGCTCTACGAGTGGGATTCGGGCGGTATGCTGACAAAAGTAACCAATCCGCATCATGGAAAGGTGGCTTTCGGATATGACAGTTTAAACAGACGGATATACAAGGAAGCCAAAGGCAAAAGAACCTGTTGGCTATGGAGCAATGATATTTTGCTCCACGAATGGACAGAAACAAATGAAGAACCGCTGATTGAAATAATTACGTGGGTTTACGAACAAAACACATTTATCCCCACCGCAAGGATAACGGATAAAGGGTGTCAAAGCATCGTTACCGATTATTTGGGAACTCCTACAATGGCGTTCGACGAAGACGGCAAAAAAGTTTGGGAACGCGAACTTGACATTTATGGCAGGGTAAGAAGCGAAAGCAATGCGGGACTGATTCCGTTTCGCTATCAAGGACAGCAGTTTGATGAAGATATTCAACTCTGTTTCAATAGATTTCGCTGGTACGACCAAAATACAGGCAGTTATATCTCACAAGACCCGATAGGACTAAACGGCGGCACTAACTTGTATGCCTATGTTCCTGACCCTAATAGTTGGATAGATGAATTTGGGCTGAAAGGAGGAGTACCATTTACCGACTCAAAAGGCTTAACATTAGTTGTGAAAAATCAACAGGATTTAAGCCACATGACTACCGCCCAATTAGGATATATGAAAGAACACGGGGTTGCTGGAACTACAAGAGGTGGTAGAACAAGCGGTAGTGAAAAAATCATATTACATCATCAAAAACAAAATCCAAACGGTACAATAATAGAATTACCTAAAAGTAAACATAATAGTAATAATAAAAAGATGCACCCATTTGGAAATGAGAAAGGCGCGGGTGTAGGGAAAAATAGACCCGACTTTGATAATTGGCGTAGGGAATATTGGAAAAATAGAGCAAGTGAGGAGTTAAATACGAAAAAAATAAAAGGAGGTTGTCATTAAAGTCATAAAAATATGAAAGAAAGCACCATTAAAAAAATAGATGATTTTTTTACAAAAAACTCAATAGCAAAAGGTATCCCTGCTACCGAAAAAGAAATACGAGATGCTGAAAGCGAGTTAAACATTAAGTTTGATAAAGATTACATATTCTTTCAACTTCACTATGGAGGCTCAATGATTAAAGCACAAGAAATATATGGTTTCCATAATTCAGAGTTAATGGGAGATGAAAATATTATTGAACTGACTAAATTTTATCGAGAAAACGAAGATGGTTGTTTTTTTGATTGGTTAATTATTGGCACAGATTATTCTGGTAATTCAATTGGTATCAATAGAGAGGGCAATGTTGTAAAATATGACCATGATTTTAGTGAATATAAAATATTGGCAAATACATTTGAACAATATGTATTAGACACGCTCAAGTAATAAAACCCCGTCCCGCCGCATTTGTAATGCGGCGATAATGAGTATAAGCATTTTTCAATGCGAAAAATAATGTAAAAGATAACCCGCCCAAAGCGGGTTTTTCTTTTTCAATGGAATAATACAATTGCCGCTTCGCGGCAAAGAGAGAGGGGGGGGGATTTTTGCGGCTTTGCCGCAAAGAAAATAGAATTTTATAATGTCAATCTGTCAGAGTGATGGCGTTTTCGCATCTTTCAGAATGGAACTAACGACGATAAAACAAAAAAATGGTTTGAATATTTTTTTGATGTTCTATATGACATGTTTTATGTTGCAATTTTTATGTCATTATTTACTGCATATTCGGGATTTTATTTTTATCTTTGTCGCATTATTGTGGAAAAATAAAGTTGAGTATGTTGAAAAGAGAGAAACACGTAAATCCATTTGTAATAGCAGGTTACATCGATCCTGCTTATTTTTGCGACAGAGAGAAGGAAACCGAAACAATCATTTCGGCTTTAGAAAATGACCGCAATATTACGTTGATTAGTCCGCGTCGTTTTGGAAAAACAGGGTTAATTCATCATGTTTTTTATCAGCTAAATAATCCGAAAAACAACGTTTTTTGCTTTTATTTTGACATGTTTTCTTCGCAAAACCTGTATGAATTTGTTCAAATATTTGGGAAAACGATTTTGGGGAAGACCGACAGTTATTCGCAAAAGAATCTAAAACGTATGGCAGCTTTTTTCAAAAGTTTCCGCCCCGCATTTTCATTCGATTCACTGACAGGAACGCCCAAAATTTCTATTGACCTCAAGCCCGAAGAAACACAAAACGGTTTGAACGAAATTTTTACTTATTTAAAAAAATGCGGAAAGCGCTGCTATATTGCTATTGATGAGTTTCAGCAAATTACCGCATACCCCGAAAAAGGCGTAGAGACTTTGTTGCACTCGTATATGCAATTTGCCGATAATGTAAAGTTCATATTTGCAGGCAGTAAAAAAAACCTGATGGATGCCATGTTTTCGACGGTTAGTCGTCCGTTTTATCAAAGTGCGGAAAAAATGAATCTGTGCACACTGCCTTTAGAAGCATACCGTGTTTTTGCACAAAATCATTTTGCCCAAGCCGGAAAAACATTGCCTCCGTCGCTTTTTGAAACGGTTTATCATATTATGTCGGGACACACGTGGTATATTCAACTGATTTTAAACCACTTGTATTCAAAACCACAAAAGAATTATACGGAAAAGGATTTGAATAAAGTAATAGCCGATATGTTGAAAGAAGAAAACGCAACGTACAAAACTTACTGCGAACTGCTGACAAAAAGTCAGTTACAGGTATTGAAAGCCATCGCAAAAGAACGGAAAACCAACACTCCTGCCCATATTGATTTTATCAAAAAACATAACCTCAGGGCTGTTAACAGTGTGAAATTAGCCATCCGGTCACTTATTGATAAAACATTGATTCTCAAAGACGAAAAGGGATTCTATTCCGTTTACGACCGCTTTTTCTCGCTTTGGTTGGAGCAGTCAAAAGTAAATTAGTGCTATCGTCCCAAGACGATCAGTTTCTTTGCTTCGGTCACTTCGGTTGAGGTGGCGGTGCGGATGGCGGCGCGGTAGAGATAGATGCCCGGGAGGAGTCTTGCGCCTGCGCCGTCGGTCAAATTCCACGGGATGGAAAATGATTGGAACATGCCGGATGAGCCGGAGGCCTCAAATTCCCAACAAAGCCGGCCTGTCATATCGTAAACACGGATATTGACGGTCATCTTTGTTTCGGGCAGGCTGTGCGACAACAGGAAGTTTACTGTTTCGCGTGCCGGTACCGGTGCGGCAATCAGGTTGGTTATGCGCGGTTTAAAGCCGTCGACCACCTCGAACGAGAAAGCTTGGGTCACAGATTGATTCAAAACATTCCATGCTTTAAATTCGGCAGTATGTACTCCATCGGGTAATGACGGAATGGAGAAACGTACGGTTCCTTCGCCGTTGGAACCGGGTATCATTTCGTAGTAGGAATTCAGATTGTAGCTGTACAGCGGATTATTATCAATCACAAGCGTCAGGTCGTGCCCGATACTGCTTCCTGCAATGTTGATGCCTCTTTTATCCCACAAGACGGCTGTGAAGAAAGGGGTGTCATTTACTTTTCCGCCGTCGGTGAAAGCGCTGTGGTTAAGGTATAAAGCGCGTATTTCAGGTCCGTCGTTGTCTATATCGGGGTTATCGTCTGTCCCTCCTACGCGAAATTGCAGAAAGGATCCATTCGCTTCTGTATTTGTTTGTTCATCCACTGCATACAGGCTCATCTTTCCGGATTGACCGGAATAGGAAATATCCTTGGGGACAGTGAAAGAAAATGAAAAATTGCCGTTACTGACTTCTTCGTTGCCTTTGTATAAAATGTTGGGATAATCATCAAACCGGAAAACGTTGCCGGTGCGGTTATTATCGAGCGTCGTAATCGTTTGGCGACTGTCGGTAATGGTAGCGAACATCATCCCGGTGAAACCGGTTGCTTTTGTCCCGTCGGCGCCTGTAATCTCGCCTTTGACGGTTATTCTTTCCAATGCTTTGAAATCAAATTCTTTACCTGATACGGCCTGTCCGTTGATTTCGGTTATCCGGATTTGATAGTCGGGAAAGGACAGGGTAAGCGCCGGGTCGCCAATCAGCGTAAAGCGGACCCTGTCGTCATGTTTGTAGGCTTGTTTGGTGGCTTTGATCACTTCGCCAAGCGTTAGTCTCCGTCCGTTCTCTTTTTTGAACAGATTCTCTACAAGCAATCTGTTGATCTCAAAATTTGTATCAGAAAATGCAACGCGTGTGGTGGTGAAAAGTGCGATTCCACCGCTTCGCGGATTCAGAAATACTTCTTCGCCGGCAGAGGTTTCGAAAACGTCAAAAGGCGTAAAGTCACAGGTTGCCGTAATCCACAGGGGCAGATAAGGATATGTTGCCTGCCGGATATCGGAAGAGGTAATGACCTGTTCGTCGCTTAACGATGTTTTGTTGCCATGACCCGTATAATTCAATATCATGGTCCCTTCTTTCAATTGTCTTTGCAGACCGGCTTCGATATCGGGATAGGTTGTCCGCCCTCCAAGGGTTGATTTTTTATAGGCGTCGAAATATAATTTGTTGATCAGAAACTCAGGGTACTTCTGTTCTATATTTTTGGCCAGCGAATCTGCCTGAGATGTATGTTTTAGGGTATAATCATCAATACTACTGCCGTCGTCGGCTAAAAAGCAAAGCGTGTTTTTCCAGATTCCCGTATTTTGATTTTCCATATAGGCAATTACCTTGTCAACAGCTGCTTTGGCCTGTACGACGGTTTGCACCGGAAAGCGACCGATGCCAAGCATAATATCGGCGGAATAGTTGCTTGTGACGCTACCACCGCTGTTGTCGGATAAAAAACCATAATAATCGTCCATCACATACGAGCCGGCATCGACAGAGTTTTGGCTTTGATAAGTAAGGATATAATTGTCGGTCGGCGTTTTTTTCCATACATCGGTCAGACGGCGGTTATCGTACGAACCGGCGCCAAACAACAGAAGGAATTTCGGGGCATCGGCTTCCGAAGTGCGCCGGTCGTAAAACATTTTCATAAAACGGCGGATAGCGGTAGCATCGGGGGCGCCGCTCGAAAATTCGTTGAATACCTGTTCAGGGGTAACGACGGTAACACTTGTAACGTTAGGGTTATTCGCCACGTGATAAGCGGCTAACCTGTTCGCTTCGCCGGTAAAAGACGTCGGCGCCAGAATGACCATATCGGTTTGTGGCAATGCATGCAGATTTTGATTGGGAATACGGCCGACGATTTCCGGTGTATTAAACGATTTCGAGTGGTCAACCAATACAAATTCCCTGATTGTTTCGCTTGCCGGAATAGTAAACGTAAGTTCCGAGCCGTTGAGGGATGTTTCCATTAATTCAGGATTCAAATCATCGGTTACATCAAATACGAGCATATTGGAAGAGGCGTCTTTGATCGTAAATCTCGACACGTTTCGGCGGGAAGCAACGCTACGGAAAAATGTATAGGGCACGCCGTTTTGTGCGTACGATTTCAGTTCACGTTTCATTTGGAGGCGGATATAATCCAAATAACTTTTATGACCTGCCGGATTATAGCCGACTGTTACCCTTGTGTTTTCACTTTTACTGCCTGTCCAGGCGGCAGTATTACTGTACTCAATGGCTTGTGTATAGGTGTCATTATCAATACGGATAGAGCCGTTGATAAGTTCGTTTCCGTCGATACCAAGTGTTACCCTGCCTGCTGTACCAACGGCTTTGGATATAAACCGAAAACTTACACGTCCTTCATCGCCGGTAATGCCGGGTATCGAAAAAGAGAATGATTGGGAGGTGTTACTTTCAAAACTTTCGCCAAAAAGTTCACGGCCGGAATTATTGACCGAAACCAACTCTTTTTCATGGAGGAAATAGTCGTCGAATGTATTGATTTGCAACGAAGCGCCATTGTTTACGGAAGCAACCGAAACCATATCTTTGACCGGGGATGCATCGGTAATAAAATAATATCCGTGGTTTGAATAGGGGTTATTTTCGTGCACAAACCGGGAGGTGTTGTCGTCGTACTGCCATTTGACAGGGCCTTTGGCGTAAAAAAGCAGGTAATCATTGCCTCGCCATACAGCGGTAGCCGGGACGTCGTCGGTATAGGGTTTGGAAAAGTTTTCGTCAAGCATCCAACCGCCGTAGCCGTGTACGGAGACTTTTGCGGGGTCGGAAAAGCCCATTTTGCGGATGTCGGCGTAGGTGAGTTTATAAATGCCGGTTTCTTCTACGCTGATTTTTACCCATGTGCCTTCCGAAAGGGCGGATTGGGGGGCGTACAGGCTTCCGTCGGCATAAACAGACAATAGCGAAAAGCTAACAATCAGCAGACTTAATAATCCTTTTCTCATTTTTTTCTTAACGCAAAGGCGCAAAGTTTTTTCGCAAAGTTCGCAAAGGAAAAATTGCGTCCTTGGCGTAAAATCTTTGCGGTCTTTGCGGTTCATGTATTTTAATTATCTTACAAAAAAATCAAACAATAATTTATCTCCGATATATCCTTGCAGGTGGTCGCCGATTTTTACCGGGCCGACCCCTTCGGGCGTACCCGTATAAATCAAATCCCCCATGCGCAACGTAAAAAAACGGCTCACGTAAGCGATGATTTTATCAACCGAAAAAATCATCTGTTGCGTATTGCCTTGCTGCACCGTCTCTCCGTTAATATCCAGATGAAAAGGCAGTTGGTTGACATCGCCCAAGCCCGCAAGCGGCAGAAATTTGCCCACAGCCGCCGAATTGTCGAACGCTTTGCTTAATTCCCAAGGCAATTTTTTGCTTCGGAGTTGCGCTTGCAGATCGCGCGCCGTAAAGTCAATGCCTACAGTCACTTCATCGTAATAACGGTGTGCAAACGATTCAGCAATATTTTTACCGAGCCGACCAATCTTTACGACTATTTCCGTTTCGTAGTGTACATTCGACGAGAAGTCGGGAAGGAAAAACGGCTTTCCGTCTTTTAATACCGAATCGGCTTTCATAAAAATCACAGGCTCTTGCAATTCTAACGTATTAAACATCTCTTTATTGTGAGAGGCATAATTCATGCCGACGGCGAATATTTTCATAGTTATTAGTTTTCAGTGGTCAGTTATCAGATGCAAGAGATAAAATGCAATACCGGCAAATCCCTACAAAGAATCAGAAAACTCTCCCCTATCGGGGGAGTTGGAGGGGGCTGTCAAATGATTTTTCAGCGGATTGGCATACATTTCGAGCATTTTGCTGCGGAGGAATGATTCATCTTTATTCGGAAGTTCAGTTTTTTCGATTTGTTTTTGAAGATATGTTTCAAACTCATTGATTTCTTCAACGTTATAATGTTCGTTGAAGCGATTGGAACCGGCTAACAGATCATAAGCTATGTAATTACAAGGATAAAACCGGTAATGTGCATAAATTTCGCGGTCAATCACAGAAGCAATTTCGGACAACAATTCATTTCTGTTCGGAAAGTGGGGGAGCGTTTTCAAAGTCGGGTTAATCGGATTGGCAATCGTAAAATGCACGCGACCTTTGTTCATCAAAATCCCCATTTCCATATTGAGCAGGTCATCCCGTTTGCTTTTTACAAAATCGGGATTATCGCGTTTCAACTGAAATTCCTGCGCTTTGAGGTAATCGCATGGGTCATATTCGTAAGTGATGGCTATAGGGACAATATTCAGCGCCATGATATTAGTCAGGGTATCGCTTTTGCCTGCCATATCAAGCATTTTCAGAACGCCTGTCTGGGTGCTGTCATTAGCATCTTTGGCACGTCCTTCGCGTTGAGCCATCCAAACGGATTCGCGGGTTTCCTGAATTGTATGATGAATATAGGCAGATAAAGTTTTACTTTCCTTCAATCTTTCACGCACCGAGACGCTTCGTTTGACAAAAAAACTGTTGTTGAGCCTGAAAACCGGTTTGATCCAAGGGTAAATCAGCAGGTTGTCGCCTATAGCTATTTGGGTCATATCGTGGCCGATATCATGCAACAACACATTTAGAAATGCAGCATCGAGCACAATATCACGGTGGTTCGAAATAAACATACAGGCGTCTTTCGATATCCGCTCGCCTCCCGATATCGTTAATGAGCGCGTACTTAATGCGGCAACTGTCATGACTAAATCATAACTGATTGTCGATTTGAATTGTACTTTGGTCTTGCATAAGCGTAATTTTGCTTTTAACGCTTCCCAGTCGAGTGCAGGAATGACATACCGCAAGGCTTCTTCGAGTCCTTCACAAGCGATCAGCTCTTCGATGGTGTCGCTTACTTCACTATTGGTTACCGGACGAATGTCTTCGAAATTATATGATTCACTGTTTTTTTTCATACTTATCGCTTGATTGACATGCAAACTTACAAATGAAAATGCACATATTGACTTTTTTTCACTTTTTTTAATATTTTCCCTATTTATTTTCAATAATTTCGGTCATCATATCTGTCATATTCAGCCCTGCAGCTTGCACCTGTTGAGGAATAAAACTCGTAACGGTCATTCCCGGAATTGTATTAACTTCAAGTAAGACAGGGCTTCCGTCGGGCGTCACGATGTAGTCGTTCCGGATGATTCCTTTGGCTCCGACAAGGCGGTAGATATTTTCTGTTTCCCGTTGGATTTTTTCAGTTAACTCGGCCGAAATACGTGCCGGCGTGATTTCCTCAACTTCTCCGTTGTATTTTGCGCCGTAATCGAAAAATTCGTTTTTTGGAACTACTTCGGTTACCGGAAGCGCAATGATTTTCCCGTTGGATTGATAGCAGCCGCAAGTCAATTCTATGCCGGGAATAAAACGTTCAATAACCACTTCACTGTCTTCAAGAAAGGCTTTTTCAACGGCAGCCTGTATTTGTGATGCTTCATTTACTTTCGAAACACCGAAACTACTGCCTCCCCTATTCGGCTTTACGAAAAGAGGAAGTCCCGGTTTTTCAACAACTTGCTCAGGATTGACAGGATCGCCTTTTCGGATAAGTATCGACTCCGAAACATCAATACCGTAGCTATGCAGAAATTGATTGCATGCATATTTATTAAATGTAAGTGCGCTTGCCAACACGCCGCAGGTTGAATAGGGAATGTCGAGCATATCGAAATAACCTTGCAGCAGGCCATCTTCGCCGGGCGTTCCGTGGATGGTAATATAGGCAAAGTCGAACCGGATCATATCATTCCCTTGGCGGAAGCTGAAAGTGTTTTTATTAATCGGGGAAGCCGGGGAAGCCGGGGAAATGGGGGAAGCCGGGGAAGCCGGGGAAATGGGGGTTTTTCCGATTTCCCCTAATTCATAATTCCTAATTCCTTTCTCGACTTCGTAATTCGTAATTCCTAATTCGTAATTCCTAATTACTTCCCAAGTATCTTTTTTCAAAACAACGATATAGGCATTATACCTTTCTTTGTCGATAAAAGCATACAGATTTTCGGCGCTTCGCAGCGAAACGTCAAATTCGGACGAATATCCTCCGGCTATGATTGCTATGTTTTTTCTCATTTTTTGCAATTTTTCAATTTTTTATTGGGCGTAAACTTTACGCCCCTACAATTCAAAATTCATCATTCTCAATTGCTTCCCATCGGAAAGCCAAACATTATTTAATTATTTACATTAATGAACATTCTCAATTCTCAATTCTCAATTCTCAATTATTAGCATAGTTCTCCCATTTCGAAATCAACGATTGCATATCGCCCGGTATTTCGGAATCAAAAAACATTTCCTTTCCTGTTGCCGGATGTATAAAACCTAAAGTCTTGGCATGTAATGCCTGGCGCGGACATTCTTCAAAACAGTTTTGCACGAACTGCTTGTATTTTGAAAAATTTTGTCCTTTCAGGATTTTATCGCCACCATAGCGGGCGTCATTAAAGACAGGATGTCCGATATATTTTGCATGTGCGCGAATCTGATGTGTTCGCCCTGTTTCCAACCGGCACTCTAACAGGGTCACATACCCCAGCCGTCTCAATACGTGGAAATGAGTAATAGCCTGCTTTCCCTGTTCTCCGGCGGGAAAAATCGTCATCATCAGTCGGTCGCGCGGGTCGCGACCGATATTTCCTTCAATCGTTCCGTCGTCGTCTTTGACTATTCCCCAGACTATTGTGATATATTTTCGATGTGTGGTCTTTTTGAAAAACTGCGAGCCGAGATGCGTCTTGGCTTCCGGCTTCTTGGCAATCACAAGCAAACCGGATGTGTCTTTATCGATGCGATGGATCAATCCGACTCTTGAATCGGTGATGTCGAAACCGGGATTGTCTTTCAGATGCCACGCAAGTCCGTTGACAAGTGTTCCTGTGTAGTTTCCATGTCCGGGGTGTACCACCAAACCGGCAGGTTTGTTGACAACCAACAGTTCATCATCTTCATAAACAATATGTAAAGGAATATTTTCAGGCACCACTTCAAATTCGATACGCGGTCGTGCCATCATGATCGAAACCACATCGAACGGTTTGATGCGGTAATTGCTTTTAACGGCTTTGCTGTTGACAAGGATGTAATTGGCTTCTGCCGCCATCTGTATGCGGTTGCGGCTCACATTCATCAATCTGTCAATCAGAAATTTATCAATTCGGATCAGGGATTGATTTCTGTCGGCAACAAAACGAAAATGTTCGTATAGGGGCTGTTCTTCCAATACATCTTCATCCGTTTCACCAAAATCGTCGACAAAATCATCTGCTATTGTTGAAATTTCGTCCATTTACTCGTAACTTGTAACTCGTAACTCGTAACTATATAACAACCGGTCTTATTCGACTGTTTCGGAAGTTTCCGTTGAGGTTTCATCGGATTCATCTTCAGGATCGCGCCCGCCATTCCCTACTTTCAGAATCAAATTAGCTGCGAGCGGGATAAATTCACCGGGTATTAATTCTCTTCCTTGATATTCAATTCCGATAATCAAATCCAGGTAAGGACCTGTAACATATTTTATTTCGACCGATGTAAATCCATGTGCATGAATCTGTGCTTCTCCCTGCCGCAACGAATAGTCTTTGATATTCGGGATAGCTGCCATTTGTACAGTATACGCATTGATTGTAATATAGAGGATATGACCTTTTTTGACCTTCGAACCGATTGCCGGGATCATCTCTACAATAGCACCGGGCTTCACATCTTTTGTATATACCGAATCAATAACCGAATACCTTAATCCTTTATTTTCAAGAAAAACTACGGCATCCGACATCAACAACCCTTTCACATCCGGAATAATAATCGCCTTATTATGAAGTGTATACATGTTTAATCCCTGCAGTGCTAAAAAGATGATCATTATAAACACAACGATGGCTGCTACTAAGTGTATCAGTACCGGATAATCCTTCAAAATCTTGCGTATGTCTTTACTATTCTTCTTCATTCGGAAGGCAAAAGTACAAAAAATAATTGAGACTATTCATCAATGTAAATAATTATGTGCTGTTTGGCTTTCCAAAGGGAAGTAATTGAAATGCACCCAAAAAAAACGAGCTGCCAAAAAAATGACAGCCCGTTTTTTGATTTGAAAGGATCGGGAATGATTACATCATTCCGCCCATTCCGCCACCCATTCCCGGATTCATCGGGGGTGCAGGGTGTTCTTCTTTCTTTTCTGCAACTACACACTCGGTTGTCAGGAACATGCCTGCAATCGATGCGGCATTTTCGAGCGCTACGCGGGCAACTTTGGCAGGGTCGATGACGCCCGATTCGCACAAGTTTTCGTATACATCTGTCTGGGCATTATAGCCAAAGTCTCCTTTGCCTTCTTTTACTTTCTGAACTACAACAGCGCCTTCTTTACCGGCATTGTCGACGATCTGACGTAGCGGCTCTTCAATAGCGCGTTTCACGATTTCTACACCGGTAGTTTCATCTTCATTGACGCCTGTTAAGCTGTCCAATACTTCGATAGCGCGTACATAAGCCACACCACCTCCGGGTACTGTACCTTCTTCGATGGCTGCGCGAGTTGCATTCAGTGCATCGTTTACACGGTCTTTCTTTTCTTTCATTTCCACTTCCGAAGGAGCGCCTACATAAAGTACAGCTACACCGCCTGCTAACTTGGCCAAACGTTCCTGCAGTTTTTCCTTGTCGTAGTCGGATGTGGTTGTTTCGATTTGCGACTTGATCTGAGCGATACGTGCCTGAATCTGTTCTTTTTCGCCGGCGCCGTTTACGATGGTGGTATTGTCTTTATTGACGGTAATCTTTTCGGCCGAACCCAGCATATCGAGGGTTGTATCTTCTAATTTCATGCCTTTTTCGTCGGTAATCACTGTTCCACCTGTCAGGATGGCAATGTCTTCCAACATGGCTTTGCGGCGGTCGCCAAAGCCCGGAGCTTTTACGGCACAAATCTTCAAACCTGCACGCAGACGGTTTACTACCAATGTAGCCAATGCTTCGCTATCCATATCTTCGGCGATAATCAACAGCGGACGGCCTGTCTGGACGGATTTTTCGAGTATCGGAAGCATTTCTTTTAAAACGGATATTTTCTTTTCATAGATCAACACCTGCGGATTTTCAAACTGACATTCCATCTTTTCGGCGTCGGTTACAAAATAAGCAGAGATATATCCACGGTCGAACTGCATACCTTCGACTACATCTACGGTCGTTTCTGTTCCTTTTGCTTCTTCAACGGTTATTACACCTTCTGTCTTAACCTTTTGCATTGCTTCGGCAATCAGTTTTCCGATGCTTTCGTCGCCGTTGGCAGATATCTTGGCCACATTTTCGATTTTTTCGAGGTCGTTGCCGATTGCTTCAGCCTGTGATGCGATACTGTCTACTACTGCCGCAACGGCTTTGTCGATACCGCGTTTCAGATCCATCGGATTAGCGCCTGCGGTCACGTTTTTCAGCCCTACGCCAATGATTGACTGAGCTAAAACAGTTGCCGTAGTCGTACCGTCACCTGCATGATCGTTGGTCTTCGAAGCGACTTCTTTTACCAATTGAGCGCCCATATTTTCGTACGGACAAGCCAGTTCGATTTCTTTTGCTACCGTGACACCGTCTTTTGTAATTTGAGGTGCACCGAATTTTTTCTCTAAGATGACATTACGACCTTTAGGGCCTAATGTTACTTTCACAGCGTCAGCCAGTTTGTCCACACCATTTTTCAACATGTTGCGGGCTTCGATATTGAAATAAATTTCTTTTGCCATAGTTGTTATTTTTAAAAATTAAGTTGTTAAAATCTGTTAGATAATCGCTAAAATATCAGATTGACGCATAATCAGATAGGACTCGCCGTCCCATTCGATTTCCGTCCCTGCATACTTACCGTAAAGAACCGCATCGCCGGCTTTTACGATCATCTCTTCATCTTTTGTACCGTTGCCTGCAGCCACGATTTCGCCTTTTAACGGCTTTTCTTTGGCTGAATCGGGAATAATAATTCCACCTACTGTTTTCTCTTCCGCAGAGGCCGGCTTAACCAGCACTCTGTCTGCTAATGGTTTAATGTTCATATTTTTACCAATTTAATAATGATTAATATTATTGTATATAATTTTTAAATAAAGTTTCTTTGTATCAAACATCCATCTTTATAGCGAATTTCGTGCCAAAAAGAGAACTGGTGCGGACGCTGTCATTTTTGCTGAAAAATCGTCGCAAGAGTGACGAAGTGACTGCCATGATGGCAGGAGAAAAGAACACAAGATCAAAAGAGCGCCGAATCATAAGACTTCTTCTTCCTTTTGGCGTAATAAATCACAATTGCCACTCAAGGCATAAACAAATCATCTAACGTAACTTCATTTTGCACAATGCCGGAATATGGATTTTGTTTGATCCCAAAAGTTGTAAGCATCAGTAAATGAATGGCTTTACGAGGTGCAACGTCCTGTCGGAGCGACTCAATTTTTTCGCGCAATTTTTCGTCATATTCTTTTGTAATGGCATATCGTACATTGGCGTATTTTATTTCACAAAGATTTACAATATTATCGGCGCGGTCGATAAGCAGGTCAATTTGAACAGCAGGTTCCGTACTACGGTTTAACCACGCATATTCAGCCGATTGAACGCCAAAAATTCCGAGTTTTTTCTTAATTTCAGGCGTATGAAGCAGGCACACCATTTCAAAAGATAATCCCGCCCAGGCATTGTGTTGTGAGGTGTTTAATGAATTTGTCCAAAATCGTTCGTCTTGTGATTTCTTTTTATGCAAGAAATGAAAATGAAACAGCGTAAACAAGTCAAGCATTTGAAAAATGCGTTCGTTTTTACGTTTGAGTTGCGAATATGAACGAATAAAACCACTGTATTCCAAATTGTTGAGTATAGTAGTTATGCGGTAACCGCTTTTCTTTTTTGCCTTTTCAATAATTTCATTGCGGGTTAATCCCAACCTATTTCCACTTAAAATCTCTACAATCTTTTCATAATCTTCTGCATGATCGAACAGCGATGCGTAGAGGTTTGAAAACTCGTTTTTGAGTTCTCCTGATTTACTAAAAAACAAATTATCAACATTTTGTGCGACACTTGTCCCTTGTTTGATTTTTTCTAAATAAAATGGTATTCCTCCCATAATCATATAAATCTCAGCAATTTGATAATGTGTCCACTCAATATTTTTTGAGCGTAAAAACAATTCGGTTTCTTGTAATGTAAAAGGGTTAAGTTGAATGGAAGCCGTTATCCGGTTATACAGACCGCCATGATTGTTAATTAAATTGTTGATAATCCAGGAAGTTGCCGAACCACAAACAATGAGCATAATATCCTTTTTTGAACATGCCCAACCATTCCAGAAATGCTCCAACGCTGTTAAAAAAAATGATTTAGGGGTGTCTAACCACGAAATTTCGTCAATAAAAATAACTTTTCGTTCTGCCGGTGAGGTTTCGAGATATATAATTAATTGTTCGAATGCCTCCAACCATGAAGAAGGCACTTCAAAGTCCTGTGAAGCAACCTTTTTAAGCGAATAATGAAAGTTGATAAGTTGCTTTCTAAGTCCGCTTTTTGCTAAACCTGCCAGGTCAAAAACAAACTTTTCTTCTAACAATTCACGGACAAGAAATGTTTTTCCAACCCGTCGTCTGCCGAATAGCGCTACAAATTCGGGTTTTTTTGAAGCGTATAATTCGCGTATGCGATTGATTTCCTGCTCTCTGCCAACAATATTTGTATTCATAGTTGAATTTATTTTTCGCCACAAAGGTACAAAAAAATATGACTTTGGCAAATTATCGTATTATATTTTGCCAAAGTTGTAGTTTTTTTGCAATGTTTGGCAAATTATCGTATTATATTTTGCCAAAGTTGTGGTTTTTTTCGATGTTTTGGCAAAATATACTTTCGTTCACAGAAACATTTGAGGCAATTCATCCCATGTCACCGCACGCTGTTCGCCGGTGTTCATGTCTTTGAGTTGAACCATCTGATCGGCGATTTCGTTGGCTCCGACCAATGCGACGAACGGGATTTTTTTTGCGTCGGCGTAGCTCATTTGTTTTTTCATCTTTGCGGCATCGGGGTAAATCTCAGTGCTGATGCCCTTTTGTCTCAACCGGTGGATATGCGGAAGCAGGTATTCGGCTTCCTTGTTGCCGAAATTGACAAACATCAGCCGGGTTGATTGCCGCGTATCAACCGGATACAAATCGAGTTGATTCAATACGTCAAAAATACGATCGGCGCCGAATGAGATGCCTACGCCCGACAATCCGGCCATACCGAATACGCCGGTAAGATTGTCATATCGTCCGCCTCCTACTACACTGCCTATTTCCACATCGAGCGTTTTTACTTCGATAATGGCGCCGGTATAATAGCTCAGTCCGCGTGCCAATGTCAAATCCAATTCGACTGAAGAGGTTAGCGGTAAATCCATGAGCCGGTTGAGGATAATGCAGACTTCCGACAATCCTTGCATGCCGATAGCAGCATGTTGGAAAATATCGTTCAGGGTAGATAATTTTTCCCAATTGGATCCTTTCAGCATAATGACAGGCTTCAATTTGTTAATGGACTCTTCCGACAATCCTTTGCTGCGAAGTTCGTCATTGACCTTATCTATGCCGATTTTATCCAATTTATCTATTGCTGTGGTAATATCAACGGTTTTATTGGTTTCACCGATAAAATCGGAAATGCCGGAAAGAATCTTCCTGTTATTCAGCTTGATGCATACACGGATGCCGAAACGACGGAAAACTTCGTCGATGATTTGTATCAGTTCGACCTCGTTCAGCAACGAATCCGAACCTACAATATCGGCATCACATTGGTAAAATTCGCGGTAACGTCCTTTCTGAGGTCTGTCGGCACGCCATACAGGTTGTATCTGATAACGACGAAACGGGAACGTTATCTCGTTAAAATATTGTACGACAAAACGGGCAAATGGAACAGTCAGGTCGTACCGAAGCCCTTTTTCACATATTGCGGCTGCTAATTGAGCAGCGTTCTTCGTTTTAAAATCTTCGTCGGTTATTTTTGAAAAACAATCGCCTGAATTGAGGATTTTAAACAACAACTTATCTCCTTCTTCACCGTATTTCCCCATCAGGGTGGAAAGATTTTCCATTGCGGGGGTTTCGATTTGCTGAAAACCGAACAAATGAAAGACATCACGAATTGTTTGAAAGATATAATTGCGCTTCGCCATTTTTTCGGGCGAAAAGTCGCGGGTTCCTTGCGGGATGGAAGGCTTCATTGGAGTTATGAGTTATGAGTTATGAATTATGAGTTATCTCGTCCCGATGGATTTGCAATCCGGCAGGACGACATTTGAAATCCTAATTCCTAATTAATCAATTTCGTCTGCCACCCATAAAAATCATGATATAATACAGTAATGTCGCAAGCGATCCCACTGCTGCTACCACATAAGTATAAGCAGCCGAGCGTAGTGCATCTTCTGCATAACCCTGAGTTTGGCGTGTGGTTATTCCGGTACTGCGCAGCCATGCCAAAGCACGTTGACTGGCATTGATCTCAACAGGCAGGGTAACAAAACTGAACAGGGTAGTACAGGCAAAAAGGATGATGCCGAGAAACAGCAGCATCGGAAAGACATGTATCAAAAGCATACCGCCAAGGAGTATCCACTGTACGATATTGGACGAAAAACTTACTACCGGAACAAGCATGGAGCGCAATTGCAACGGTGCGTATGCTTTCGCATGTTGCACTGCATGTCCACATTCATGGGCAGCTACGGCTGCCGCTGCAATGCTGTTTGAACGGTATACTGATTCGCTCAGGTTGACCGTTTTATTGGCCGGATTGTAATGATCGGTCAGGTGGCCGGCTACTGAGGTTACTTTTACATCAAAAATGCCGTTTTCGCGAAGCATCCGTTCGGCTACTTCTCTTCCGGTCAATCCGCTTGGTAGCGGGATTTGTGCATACTTTTTAAATTTCGATTTCAAAGAGGCTGAAACAAGCCAGCTTAATAAAGCTACTCCGATAAAAATCACCCAGTATAAATTCATTTGTGTCATAAGATTTATTTTATTCGATTGAAATCAATTATCTCGACCGAAATCGACAAAATCGATAGATATAATATTTAACTAAACTCTAATAACTAAACGCTAAGTTTGATTGTTTGTTCGCGATCCGGGCCAACCGAAACGATATAAATAGGTACACCCAATTCTTCTTCGAGGAAAGACAGGTAGGCATTGAATTCTTCGGGAAATTCGTTTTCGCTTTGCATCTTTGTCATGTCTGTCTGCCATCCGGGCAATTCAATCAAAACAGGGTCAACCTGTACTTCGGCTATATTGAACGGAAAGTCCGTTATCTCTTCGCCGTTGATACGATATGCGACGCAGGCTTTGATCGTTTCGAATGTGTCCAGTACATCGCTTTTCATCATAATCAATTTGGATACGCCATTGAGCATGATGGAATACCTGAGCGCAACCAAATCAATCCATCCGCAACGGCGGCGGCGTCCGGTAACAGAACCGAATTCATTGCCTCGTTCGCACATTGTGTCACCTGTCTGATCGATCAGTTCGGTAGGGAAAGGCCCGCTTCCTACGCGCGTACAATAGGCTTTAAAAATACCGTAGACTTCGCCAATCCGGTGAGGCGAAACGCCTAATCCGGTACAGCATCCGGCACAAATCGTATTGGATGAGGTCACAAACGGATAAGACCCGAAATCAATGTCAAGCATCGTACCCTGCGCCCCTTCGGCTAAGACTGATTTCCCTTCATTGAGCAAACTGTTGACCCGGTGTTCGCTGTCGATCAGTTGAAATGTCTTGAGGTATTCGAGCGATTCGAACCAGCGTGCTTCGAGTTCCGTAATATCGTAATCGAAGTTCAGCGCCCGGAGGATTGTTTCATGACGACTTTTAGCTGCCGCGTATTTCGTGTCAAAATCATGAAATAAATCGCCTATGCGCAGACCGGTACGGCTTATCTTGTCGGTATACACCGGCCCAATTCCCTTTCCTGTCGTACCGAGTTTGCCGCTTCCTTTAGCTGCTTCGTTGGCTGCATCCAACATCCGGTGTGTCGGCAAGATCAGATGCGCTTTTTTAGAAATAAACAACCGTTGACGAATATCATGTCCGCTTCGTAACAGGTCTTTCGTTTCTTCCATAAACAGCAAAGGGTCAATCACTACGCCATTCCCGATGATATTAATTTTCTCGCCCTGAAAGATACCGGAGGGAATCGAACGCAGGATGTATTTCTTTCCGTCGAAATGCAAAGTGTGTCCGGCATTAGGCCCGCCCTGAAAACGCGCAATCACGTCGTATTCAGGCGTTAAGACATCGACGATTTTGCCTTTGCCTTCGTCGCCCCATTGTAATCCTAATAAAACATCTATTTTCATTTTTTTACCAATATTATGTCCCAAACGGAACAATTATTTATTCTTCTTTTCTTTCTTTTGGAGATTGAGCCGGAATTTACATTTTGAACATAACCCATATATATATAATGAATAGTATTCGGGTGTAAATTTGACCATCTTATGATTTGCAATTTCTTTTGAAATTTTATCGTTTTTAAATTCTTTGATTTTCCGGCAATTGGAGCAAACAGCATGATGATGGGTTGTAGCAACGGCTTTTAATTCATAATTTACTAAAGTCGAAGAGAACTGATGTCGTACAACTAAGTCGGCCTCCATTAATACTTCAATCATATTGTATACGGAAGCCCGACTGACATGGAAATTATTTCCTTCCAATCGCTGCAACAACATTTCTACATCGAAATGACCCCTGATCTGACAAATATGCTCCAGAATCATATAACGCACAGTCGATTTTCGAAGCGATTTTTCTGTCAGGAATTGGGTGAAAGCATCGCGTATTTTAGTGTCAAATAAACCCATTCATTTTTTTAGTTACGAGTTACGAGTTACGAGATTAATTAGTAAATATATTCTTCTCATTAATCATTATATGTCGGGAGAAAAGAATAATCTTTTCCGTAGCGTAACATTTGATCCATGTAACCTTCCGAATAATCCAACACAATGTCGGTCACTTCGCCCGAACTGTTTTTGACCTGTTTCATCACGGGGTTGACAAAGCCTTTGTAAGGGGCAAGATTCAATCGGGCGTAACGCGACAATATGTCCGCATGTAATACACGGTCTACATTTACACCATACATCTCAACAAGCTGTTTACCGGCTTCGAAATCGCCTTCGCTTTTGATGCGTTGCACTTCAGCCAATAACATGCCATACAGGTTACGCAGTCTGTCGTAATCGTTTACTACCACAAAAGTTTTCCCGTCGCGCTGTTTCAATTCAGTCACATTGTCGGCTTTACCCTTTTCGTAAACCCATCGGGCTATCATCTGACGGTTGCGCATGTGCGCTTGTTCGACGTTTTTTCCGGCTTCGATACGTACCAACTGGGTCATCAGTCCATTCATCATATAGCTGTAATATTCAGACTTGTACGCTTCTTTGTCGGGTAAAAGTCCCAATTCTACCAGCTTGGGATCTGCTAAATAATAAAGCGCAAACAAGTCGGCGCGTGCTTCCTCCAATGTCGATCCGTACGCTTTCAGCGCATCGGGACTTACTTCCGGTAAAAGCATACCTGAACCATGCCCAAGACATTCGTGTAAATCGGTATGCAGATTATCGGTCGCAAAACCGTATTTGGTCATTCGATCGCGTTCTGCATCGCTCCAGACAAACTCTTCCCTGAATCCGCTGCCTTGTGACGCTTTATCGTAAGCCTCAGTAATATTTTCGATCGTAACGGATTTGGATCCGTATTCTTTACGTATCCAGTCGGAATTTGGCAGGTTGATCCCGATTGGCGTGGCCGGATAACAATCGCCTCCCAGCATCGCAACGGTAATTACTTTGGCGCTGACGCCTACTACTTCTTTTTTCTTAAACCTGTTGTCGGTAGGCGAGTGGTCTTCAAACCATTGGGCGTTATCGCTGATGATCTTTGTGCGTTTCGTTGCCTCTTTATTGATAAAGTTGACGGTCGATTCCCAGCTTGCCTTTAAGCCCAACGGATCGCCATACGTTTCGGTGAAACCGTTGACAAAATCAACTTCCGAATCCGTATCCTGCAGCCAGAGGATTGAATAAGCGTCGAATAACTTTAAATCGCCTGTCTGATAGTATGCTATCAGTTTTTCAATGACAGCCTTCTGCGCATTGTTTTCCGTAAAAGTCGCCGCTTTTTGTAGTTCCGAAACGATTTTTTCGATGGCTTGGGTATATAATCCACCTGTTTTCCAGACTTTTTCAACTAATCGTCCGTCTTCTTTGACCAACCGGCTGTTCAGGCCGTACGAAACAGGTTGAGAATCATTGGGATCGCTTTGTGAAGCATAAAACGCTTCTACCTCTTTCATGGTTACCCCGTCGCCGTAATAATTATTGGCAGAAACGGCAATCCAATCCTGTTCACCGCTTTGTACAGAGCGTTTACTCATTACTTCGGGTTGGAAAATAACAGGCATAATTTCCTGCAACCAGAGGTCGACCGTTTGGCCTTCCCGTAAAGGAAGTAAGGACGGGTTGAGTTTGCGGATACTTTGTTCGAAAAAAGCGGAAGTGAAACCCGGTACAAACTTATCTTCCGCATAATGATGATGAATGCCACTTGCAAACCATACTCGTTTTAAGTACACCTCAAGTGCTTTAAAATCTGCATCTTCCTTGTTGCCGCTGAAATTTTGGTAAACGGCTTCCAAAGCTCGCCGGACAGCAAGGTTGTACCGGTTATTCTGATCAAAAAAGATATCGCGTCCCATTAAGGCCGCTTCCGAGAGATGGAATAGCAGCTGTTTTTGCTGCAAGGGGAGCGCCTCGAATCCGGGCACCTGATAGCGCAATACTTCGATATCGGCAAAACGGTCGACCGAATAATTAAAACCATCTGTATTCTCCTGATTGTTAGTACAACACGTTAATGTTCCTGTCAATGCCATAAATAAAATTATTTTTTTCATACGAGCCATGTTTTTTTAAAACACTGCAAAAGTATAAAAATAATTAAAAATTAAAAATTAAAAATTCATTTTCCATCCTGCCGGATTTGTAATCGTCCGTTGAAAAGCTATTGAATAATGAAACGAATTTACAATATAATAATGTATGAATCGTTTTATATTTTATTTGTATGTATCTTTGCATCGGAATATGAAACAAATTTCGCTTCTATGAAACAATATAAATTTACCAACAACGTATTGGGGTGGCTGATTTTTTTAGTTGCCGCTTTTACATACCTCTCAACTATTGAGTCGTCAGCCAGTTTCTGGGATTGCGGCGAGTTTATTACTACAGCCTATAAATTACAGGTAGGACACCCGCCGGGAGCGCCGTTTTTTATGTTGGCTATGAATATATTAACTCAAATGGTGACAGACAAAACAATGGTGCCCATTATGGTAAACAGTATGTCGGCTATTTTCAGCGCATTGACCATACTGTTTTTATTCTGGAGCATTACGCATCTGGCGCGCCGTGTCATCGTCAATGATGATAAGAAAGCGATAAACCTTGCCCAACTGATTCTGATTATGGGTTGTGGAGCGGTTGGCGCTTTGGCCTATACATTTAGTGATACGTTTTGGTTTAGTGCGGTCGAAGGCGAAGTATATGCCTTTTCTTCTTTGTTTACTGCCGTCGTTTTTTGGTTGATCTTGAAATGGGAAGAGGTGGCTGACCACCCTCATGCCGACCGCTGGATTGTGCTGATTGCGTATTTTATGGGGCTGAGTATTGGCGTCCACCTGTTGAACCTGCTTTGCATCCCGGCTATTGTATTGGTTTATTATTATAAGAAATTTACGAACCCATCCATCAAAGGAACCATCATTGCCATCATTGTTTCGTTTGTAATTGTCGGGGCGATGATGTATGGGGTCGTTCAAGGGCTTGTGGAGGTCTGCGGGCTATTTGAACTATTATGTGTCAATGTTTTAGGGCTTCCGTACAATACAGGTGTATTTGTGTATGTGATTATTATTGCCGCTACGTTGGGTTGGGCTATTTGGGAAACGATGCGCCCGGATATCAATGAAATGCGCATGAAAATTGCTTTTATCGTTTCGATTGTATTGTTAGGCATTCCTTTTATTGGTGACGGATACTGGTTAGGGTCTTTCTTGATTATCGGAATGGTCGTTTGTATGTTTTTTGTTCCGTCAATCATTCAAAAAATCAATGTCCGGATGCTGAATACGACGCTTGTGTCGTTGGCCGTAATTGTGATCGGTTATTCAACCTACGCACTGATTCTGATCCGGGCGACAGCCGATCCGCCAATGAATCAAAATGCGCCCAGCGATATTTTTACGCTTCGAACGTATCTGGCTCGCGAACAATACGGCGATGTGCCGCTGATTTACGGACAGACTTATGTATCGGAAGTGAAATATGAGCCTGACGGCATGCATTGGAAAGCTTCGTTAAAACAAGGAAGTCCGATGTGGAAACGTGTATTGAAAGACAATCCAAATGAAAAAGACCGGTATTTTATATCAGGTTATAATCAAAAAATTAATTACGTCGATGAAACGCTTATGCTGTTTCCGCGTATGCACAGCAGAGAGCCAAATCGTGTAGAAGCCTATAAAGCGTGGGCCAATGTAAAAGGTGAAACAGTCAAATACAATCGTTTTGGCAAGACTGAGAGTGTAGTCAAACCTACATTTGCCGAAAATCTGCGTTTCTTTTTCTCGTTTCAACTGAATTGGATGTATTGGCGATATTTTTTGTGGAACTTTTCCGGACGTCAGAATGATATACAAGGCCATGGAGATATCCTGAAAGGCAATGCAATTACAGGGATCAAATTTATCGACGAAATATGGTTGGGGCCGCAGGATAATATGCCTTATGAAATCGAACACAACAAAGGTCATAATAAGTTTTACATGTTACCGCTGCTATTGGGTATTCTGGGCATTTTCTATCAGGTATTTAACGGCAAAAAAGGCATTCAGGGTTTTTGGATTACATTTTTCCTTTTCTTTATGACCGGTATAGCTATTGTGCTCTACCTGAATCAGGAACCTATTCAACCTCGTGAAAGGGACTATGCGTATGCCGGTTCATTTTATGCCTATTGTATATGGATTGGATTGGGTGTGGCGATTTTGGCGCAATGGTTGAAGAAGTATGCGAAAGTGTCGGAAACGATCGCTGCAAGTATTGCGTCGCTTGTTTGCTTACTTGTTCCGTTACAGATGGTTTCGCAAACATGGGATGATCATGATCGTTCGGGACGTACTGTGGCGAGGGATTTTGGCCAAAACTACTTAGAGTCGTGCGATGAAAATGGGATCATCTTTACAAACGGCGACAACGATACATTCCCTTTGTGGTATGCACAAGAGGTAGAAGGTATTCGTACCGATGTGCGCGTTTGCAATACCAGCTATTTACAGACAGACTGGTATACCGACCAGATGAAACGGCAGGCCTACGAATCCGATCCGCTACCTATCACCTGGACGAAAGATCAATATATACAAGGTACGCGCGATCATGCGTATATTTACAACCGTATGCCACAGATTGACCTGGAAGATGCACTAAAATGGATCAGAAGCGACGACCCGAGGTTAAAAAGTATTCCGGGCACCGGTATTCAGAATGAGAATTACATACCTTCCGAAAAAATAGTGTATAAGGTTGATTCAGCTGCTGTAATGAGAAACAATGCAATCAACCTGTCCGATACGTCACGCTTATTAAAAGAAATGCTCATTGATTTGTCAGGGAAAACTTCGCTATCCAAAGAGTCAATTACTATATTGGATATGTTGCACACAAACAACTGGAAACGACCCATTTATTTCGCAATAACGGTCGACCGCAACCAGTTTGTCCGGCTTGATAAATATATGCAAAAAACCGGACTGACATTCAGGGTTACGCCTGTCATCGGACAAGATGAAGCAGATGAGAACAGCCGTCCGATTGATACAGAGAAAATGTATGATAACCTGATGAATAAATTTACATGGGGAGGTGTAGATCAACCGGGTGTATATATAGATGAAACGGTGATGAACATGTGTAAGAGCTACCGGTTTGTGTTATTTGGCGATCTTGCGATGGCTTTACTTGAAGAAGGACAAACCGAAAAAGCTGTCGCAGTCGTTGACAAAGCCATGCAGGTACTTCCCATCGAGAATATTCCGCCCGATCGCAGTGTCTTCTATTTGGCACAAGCCTATATTTATGCAGGCGAAATAGAAAAAGGAGAAGAGGTATTGAATGCCGTAGCCGATTTCTATATGCGAAATATCCGTTGGATGTACAGGCTAAGACCTGATTTAAGAGCATCCATTATGGAAGAATTGAATCTTAGTATGGCTTTGGTACAGTCATCCTTAAATTTAGGATTGAGAAATAATCCGGATTTTGGAAAATCATTCCGCGACGAATTCAATAATTACAGGATGATGTTCACACGACAACCGGCTAATCAATGATTTAGTTACAAGTTACGAGTTACAAGTAATAAGAGTTTAGTGGTAAATATCTAAATTTGTGATTTGTAATTCTTGAATTATCTCGTAACTTGTAACTCGTAACTCATAACTATTTAAGCATGTTTATCGAGCAACCCCCATGGATTTACAGGATATTCTTTCCGGGAACACTTTGGCGTATTCAGGCTGAGGAAAAATGCGTTTACCTCACTTTTGATGACGGGCCAATACCTGAAATGACGCCGTGGGTATTGGATGTATTGGATACCTATCAAATCAAAGCCACCTTTTTCTTTGTCGGAGACAATGTGCGGAAATATCCTGAACTTTTCAATATGGCATTAGAACGAGGCCACCGCGTAGGAAATCATACATTTAACCATATTCAAGGGGTCTGTTCCAAGTCGGGAAACTACCTGAAAAATGTAGCTAAAGCAGCCGAATGGATTGAAAGTGATTTGTTTCGTCCCCCTCATGGGCACATGCGTTTGCCGCAAATGTGTTTCCTAAGAAAGAAATACCGGATCGTGATGTGGGATGTAGTAACAAGAGATTACAGCCCCCACATGACGTCGCAAGGCGTTTTTAACGTTATCAAAAAATATACCCGCAACGGCTCAATTATCGTTTTCCACGACTCGCTCAAAGCAAAAGGCCGGATAGAAGAAGCATTGCCGAAATCCATCGAATGGCTGTTAGCGCAGGGGTATCGGTTCAGGAGCCTCCCTTAACCCCTCCAAAAGAGAGGAATTGTCAAATCGTAAATGGTTTTCAAAAAATCTAAAATAGTAAAAAATAACATCCCCCTAACCCCCTTCAAAGGGGGACAAAAATCGTAAATAGTTTCATTTCTCTTCCTCCCCTACAATGCATCTTTTACCTTGAACACCAACTCTATCCAAATCCAATACCGCAAGGCTTTGCCAACAAACATATAAAATGCTACCCACCATACATTTATTCTGAGAAAACCCAAACCGACAGCTATGATGTCGCCGATCCCCGGAAGAAAAGCAAAAAAACCGATCCAAGCCCCTTTATCTTTAAGCCGGTTTTGTATTTTGAGTAACTTATCGATATTGATGCGCAGGTATTTTTTGATCCAATCAACTTTGCCGATCATCCCCAACCAATAACATGTCATCCCACCCAAAAAATTACCGAGCGTAGCAGCAATCATACAAGGCCAGTAGGCAGACCCTGCGATCAACACACCGGTCAGTACCACCTCTGAACTAAAAGGAAGAATCGTAGCGGCCAAAAAAGCAGCCAAAAAAACGCCTATGTACCCAAATTCTATAAGATATTCCATAGACGAAACAGTAAGAAGATGATTAATAAAATGACTAATAGATAATAAAGGACAAACGAAACGATTCCGTATTTTCCTGAGAATGAATAGGATGCCAAAAGGGAGATAGAAAGATAAAACACACATTCGAAATCGACAAAGGTAGAAGCATACAACAATGAAAGCATAAATGAAACAAACCCGAACACAAACAGAAAAGAAAGAAAATGGCGTGTACGGATAGATTTCTCTGTTTCCTGCGACGAAACAAAAAACAACAACGCAATCAAAAAAAGAAAGAAACAGAGAGGTTTTAACCAATCAATAAGCCCTGATTCGCCGATAAATACGATGCGAAAATCCGATAAACAGTGAGCCATATTTATAAAAACAGCCGGATCATGCTTCCAGATACTCCATCCCGTCACAAACAGAAAAAAGGTAAACAAACCAAGTAAGGTTGCAGAAAAGGTACGTACATTCCAAATTCTGAGTTGATACATTCCGATCCAAAATACCGGTATAAGCCACAGTATATTAGCCATGAATAAACTCCCGGCACAAAGATAAAACATCATATTAAACATCCGGCCTAAGGCATCAGGATTTTGATATGAACTGAATAATTCAAATAATGCAAAGAGTATCAGAAATATAGCTATCGAAATAGGACGGATTGGATAAAAATCCGGATTCAAACTATTCAACAAAAAAAAGAAAAGAAAAGGGAGTGACGTCTTTACCTGAACAATCACAAAACGGAAATTAAACCGCTGAAGCAAGCCGGCAGCAAAAAATAAAAGTATAAAACCGGTGAAGTAAGTGTAATCTTTATCCGTCAGCAAACTGCTCACACCATTCCATAAAAGCGATGTCTCACTACCCTTACTGACAGGAAAGCCAACCCAATAGCTATATCCGAGATACCAGCAGGCGACGCATATCAACAACGTAAAAATAAAATTCGGCAGCGCTGAAATGCTCAACCTTTTTTTACTTTTATATGTTCCGACTCCTTGCATCTCTTACTTATGAATAACTGACTTTACATTAGCGTAAAAAATTATATAATGTTTGGCTTTCCAAAGGAAGCAATAACTGATTGATTTAAAGATTTAACTAAACTCTAATTGGGCGTAAGCCTTACGCCCCTACATTCAACCATTAATCATTTTCCTCTGTTTCTTCATTGTCAATGATCAATTATCCATTGTCAATTAAATTAGGTCAAAGCCTATATCACGCCTGAAATATTTTTTTTCAAATTGAATGGTATCGGCAACGGAATATGCTTTATGTAATGCCTCTTCTTTGGTTGTTCCGTAGGCGCTGACCGCCAGCACCCGGCCTCCCGCTGTAACTGTTTGTCCGTCTTTTTCCGTTGTTCCTGCATGAAAGACAATCGTATCTTCTCTGTCTGCGACATTCGAAATAACTTTCCCCTTCTGATATGTTTCGGGATAACCACCGCTTACAAGCATCACAGTCGCGGCGTATCGTGAATCTTCCTGCAAAGTACATAATGACAAAGTACCTTGCGCCACGCCTTTTAATAAATCAACGAAATCACTTTTGATACGGAGCATCACGACCTCCGTTTCCGGATCGCCCATCCTGCAATTGTATTCAATAACCTTCGGTTCGCCGCCTACATTGATCAACCCTAAAAATATAAATCCCTTATATATAATATTTCCCGATAATAACCCGTCAATAGTCGGACGAATGATGCGTTCCTCCACCTTCTTTATAAACACCTCATCGGCAAATGAAACAGGCGAAACAGCTCCCATTCCGCCGGTATTCAAGCCTGTGTCGCCCTCACCGATGCGCTTGTAATCTTTGGCAACAGGTAGCACCTTATAGCTGATTCCATCGGTCAAAACAAAAACCGAACACTCTATTCCGGCGAGAAATTCTTCAATTACAACCGTTTTTCCGGCATCACCGAACATTCCCTGCAACATCGCCTGTAATTTCGCTTTTGCTTCTGCAAGGTCAGGAATAATTAATACGCCTTTGCCGGCAGCAAGCCCGTCAGCCTTCAACACGTATGGAGGCTGTAACGAAGCTAAAAAATCAAATCCTTCCTGTAAATTTGCGGCTGTAACACTTAAATACTTAGCAGTCGGAATATTGTGACGTTTCATAAAGGCTTTGGCAAAATCCTTGCTTCCTTCCAATTGGGCGCCTGCCCGGCTTGGCCCGATAACCGGAATGGCGGCTAAAAGCGAATCTTGTTGAAAGAAATCATAAATCCCGTTTACCAAAGGTTCTTCCGGCCCAACTACAACCATATCTACCTGATTGTCCAACACGAAATCCCTGATTTTTTGAAAATCATTGACACCGACAGGTACATTGATCCCCAAAGCGGCTGTTCCTGCATTTCCCGGAGCAATGTATAATTTTCCTGTTTTCCGACTTTGCGCTATTTTCCAGGCTAATGCATGCTCGCGCCCACCGGAACCTAATAGTAAGATATTCATTATTATTAAATTAAGATTTAGATTTAGGATTCATTCTTTTGTTTCCTTTGTGAAAATCCCTTGTGACCTTTGTGTTAAAAGATTTGGACTTTTGAGAATTTTCAAACGTTTTTCGCGGGTCTTTCTCTTTATCGGGGCGGAAACGCGGAGTAGGGCGGGCAGACCCCGCCCCTACGGTTGTTTTTCGTGGGTCTTTGTCGGGGCGCACACGCGGAATTGGGCGGGCAGACCCTGTCCCTACGTTTGTTTTTCGTGGCTCTTTCTTGTCGCGCTCAAACCGTTTCTTATCACTCAACGCAGTTTTAAAATCCTTGTTTGTCCCTTTGAACAACTCATAGCAACGGTATTCACAGGCCAATGAGCCATTCATCAATTTGATTTTTTGACTTGGGCGCAAGGCAATTTTTTCAAAACATTCATCTTTGTAACTGAGTATCCATGCGCGGTATCCCGCAAAAACGTGTTTCAAGCGCTCACCGATCATGGCATACAAATTTATAATATCATGCGTCGAAATACGCTCGCCATACGGCGGATTTGTCACCAAAATACCTGAAGCCGGCGCTTCCGAATATTGTTGAAAAGCGATTGTTTGGAGTTCGACATAACGCGACAAGCCGGCATTTTGAATGTTTTTTTCAGCCATCCCGATTGCCTTGGGTGAAATATCCGACCCGTAACATTTGTATGTAAATGCGCGCTCTCCGGATTCGTCCCTGCAAATCTCATCAAACAATGCACTGTCAAAATCAGGCCAGCGTTCAAAAGCGTATTCATGGCGATACAGTCCCGGAGGTAAATTCAACGCTATCATGGCGGCCTCGATCAGCAATGTTCCCGACCCGCACATCGGATCAACAAAGTTGGATTCTCCCCGCCATCCGGTTTTCAGGATCATCCCTGCCGCCAGCACTTCGTTGAGCGGCGCCTCACCCTGCTCTGTCCTGTACCCTCGTTTATGCAGACTTTCGCCTGAACTGTCTAACGATACGGTACAGTCCTGATGCGAAATATGGATATGAATATAGATATCGGGGCGGTTAAGTCGCACGGAAGGTCGTTTTTCATATTTTTCGTTGAAATAATCAACTATCGCGTCTTTTGTACGGTACGCCACATATTTGGAGTGATTGAACGACTCGGAATTAATCACCGCATCAATGGCAAATGTTTGCTCCGTCGAAAAATACTTGTCCCATTCCACTTTTTTGACTTCCGTATAAACGGTATCGGCATTGTTGGCTTTGAAATGATGAAGCGGTTTCAGGATACGAAGCGCTGTACGGCAATGAAGATTAGCCTTGTACATCATCGCTTTATCGCCCTTGAACGACACCATTCGGTGACCAACTTGCACATCTTCAGCTTGTAAGGCTTTCAACTCCTCTGCCAAAACATCTTCAAGCCCATATAATGTCTTGGCAATCAACTCATAATGCATCTGTCCCAAAAAAAATTATAAACTGTCTACACGCTAACAGGGCGAAAGCGTTTCGCCCCTACATACCATTAACAGTTGTTAATGGCTTCGCCGGTTAATAATTCACCACAATTCTGAAATCACAGGTACCCGGACGCACGCCGGTCTCAAAATCGCTGTAATCAACATAAAACGTGACATAACCCGGTCGAAAACTGAATGAATAGATTTCGGTAAAAAGAAATTCGTTGCCATGATTATCTCTTTCACCAACGGGAACAACCTGCCCAAGCGGAGTTTGCGTATTGTTGTTTAACCATCTGTATCCGAATACATTACCATTTTCACAAACAAAGTTTGTAACTTCTTTTTCAGCAAACTCGAACCAATAGTAAGAGTTCAACTCACCCACTCTGCCTTCCAATTTCCAGTCTTTTTCAAGCACAGTATAATTCATTATTCTCCAGCTCATTCCCTCTCCGGGTTCTCCCTGAAGCCCCGGAGGGCCCATCGGACCTTCGCACGAAACGAAAGTCAGCGCTATCAAACTCAATAATAAACCGATTTTTTTCATTTTTCTCCTGATTTTAATGTTAAAGCCACAAAAATAGTGTATGTTGAGCGATAAACAAAATATTTTTTTAACTTTGCATGAATTTTCGGATTAGTTAAAATTTTCAATACATAAACCATGATCAAATTACATCGAAGAGATTTTATCAGAGCATCCTTGTTTGGTGGGTTTGCTGCTGCAACTATACCTGCATCTGTGATGAATGTATTAGCCGCGCAAACAAAAACCACTTATGAAGCGCCTTCGCAAGTATCACTTGTTACAGGTTCCAATCGTGCAGAAATGGTATTCAAAGCATTACAGCCTTTTGCAAAAGAAATTACACAGGCAGTCGGGAACAGGCGCATCGTTGTCAAACCCAATATGGTTGAAAAAGACATTCCTTTATGTGCCACCCATAAAGACACAATCGAAGGGATTTTGGAATTTTTCAAGTCTATCAACAAGTTAGAAAATGTCGTCATTGGCGAATCTATTGCATTTGGGCCTGCGATAACAGCTTATGAATGTTACGGATACATTCCGCTATCGGAAAAATACAAAGTAAAACTGCTTGATTTGGACGATCATCCTTTTCAGATGCATTATGTGATGGATGAATCGGATATGATGCCCAAACCAATCAGGGTTTCTTCCTTCCTGACCGACCGCAATAATTTTGTGATGTCGGCTGCACGCATGAAGACACATAACACAGTGGTTGCCACACTGTCACTCAAGAACTTAGTGCTTGGCGCTCCCCTCAAAGACCCGGGCTATTTCAGTCACGCTTCAACGACCGCTACATCCGGAAAACGGATCATACACGGGAATGGTTACCGCGCATTCAATTATAACATGTACGCCCTTGCTCACCATGTCCGACCCGACCTGGCATTTGTGGATGGTTATGAAGGAATGGAAGGCAATGGCCCGACACAGGGAACACCGGTTGATCACAGGGTTTGTATCGCCGGCCTTGACTGGATGGCAGTCGAGCGTGTCGGTCTTGAACTGATGGGCATCAATCCTGCCAATTTAGGATACCTGAAATACTGTGCCGAAACGGGAATGGGACAGTTTGACTTAGACAAAATTGAAATTATCGGCGAACCGTTGGCTAAACATATCAGGACATACAAGTTGCCGCCCAATATCGACCGACAATTGCAATGGATGACTCCAATAAGACAAAATAGAGAATCTTAATATAAATACATAAAAAATAATAATCAAAATGGAAAAACAACACACAACCAAAAGAAGGAACTTTTTGAAGACGGTCGCTTTAGGTTCGGCTACAGGCATCATGGGACTGACCGCTGATAAACTGAATGCGGCCACCGCCTACGAAGCGCCTGATTATGCCAAAGCAATGGCGCCGGTTAAAATAAAGAGCGTGAAAGCAATCGCGACCGCGCCCTCCGGCTCAAATCTGATTGTAGTGAAAGTTGAAACAACCGAACCGGGTTTATATGGCCTTGGCTGTGCCACATTTACACAACGTGCATTCCCTGTCGTCACAGCCATTGAGAAATACATGAACGAGTTTTGCGAAGGCCGCGATGCAGACAATATTGAAGATATGTGGCAGGCGTTCTATGTAAGCTCGTATTGGCGAAACGGGCCTGTACTGAACAATGCACTTAGCGGCCTCGACCAGGCGCTGTGGGATATCAAAGGAAAAAGAGCAGGCATGCCTGTATATCAACTGCTTGGCGGAAAATCGCGTTTTGCTGTGCCATTATACGCCCACGCAAGCGGGCGGTCGATCGAACAGGTGGTGGACAATGTGAAAAGATACATGGATCAGGGTTTTCGGCATGTACGCATCCAACTGGGCGGTTATGGCGGTGTCGGCGCTGCTCCGAGTACACCCGATTTCAAAGCGGAAGGCTTTGGCAGTGAACGAGATAATTATATGGACGAATATGCCTACCTGAGCAATGTTCCCAAACTATTCGAAGCGGTACGTAAATCCTGCGGCGAAGAAGTGGAACTGCTGCACGATATTCACGAACGCAACCAGCCTATGGACGTGATTCATTTGTGTAGAAAATTGGAACAATACAGACCGTTTTTTATTGAAGATCCGCTCTCGCCCGAAAACACCCACTGGTGGAAACAACTCCGGGAAAGCACTACCGTCCCTTTCGCCATGGGCGAACTCTTTAATAACATCAACGAGTTTGTCGATCCGATGGTCAACCACTATTTTGATTTTATCAGACTGCATATTTCACAAATCGGCGGCATCACGCCTGCCATGAAAGTGGCAAGGCTGGGCGAATGGTTTAATGTCAGAACGGCCTGGCACGGGCCAGGCGATGTATCGCCCATAGGTCATGCCGCTAATGCCCATATTGACTTAGCTGTATGGAACTTTGGCATTCAGGAAGGTGGCTATAACTTTTCGAACAACGAAAAAGCCGTATTCCCCGGCTGCCCGACTTGTAAAAACGGGTATATGTACATCAACGAAGCTCCCGGACTGGGTGTCGATATCGACGAAAAAGAAGCGGCCAAATTCCCCATCAATAACAGGGCGCCGGGTTGGACTGTCAGGAGATACGACGGAACAATCATCAGACCGTAAATGAAGTAGTGTCGTGTCAATGATAAAAATGATGCCAATTCTCCCTTTGAAGGGGGTATCTGATCATTACACGGTTGATACGACAGTAGCTCGTAAGGTCTTCGAAAAACCTCAACTTCTGCGATTCGATTTATCAATAACGTTCCGGAAGACACTTCAGGCATTTTGCCAAGCTATCTTCCCAGCGTGGAATCGCAAGGTTACAGGTCGATTTGATTTTGCTTTTATCCAGCACACTGTAAGCCGGACGAATGGCACGGGTAGGATATTCATAAGTCTGAATCGGATACACCCGGCAGTTTAGTCCTGCTAAGTCTATGATTTTTACAGTGAAATCGTACCAGCTACATACGCCTTCATTCGCGTAATGATAAATGCCTGGCGGGATAAACGGCTCGCTTTCTGCCATTTCCATCATCGCTACGGCCAAATCTTCCGCGTATGTAGGTGAGCCGGTCTGGTCGCTTACCACTTTAATCTCCGTCCGCTCTTGTCCCAACTTAAGCATTGTTTTTACAAAATTTGAGCCGTATTCGGAGTATAACCAGGATGTGCGGATGATCAAAGCATCCGGACAAACCTGCTGCAAAGCAATTTCTCCTTCCCATTTGCTTTGTCCGTAGAATGATTGCGGGTTTGTACGATCGTCTTCGCGGTACGGTCGCGTTGCGGTTCCGTCAAAAACATAATCGGTTGAAACATGTATCACTTTGATGCCTGCCGTCGATGCAACTTCGCCGATGTTCCGGACTGCATCGCGATTGACACGCATACAGTTCTCGCGGTCATCTTCCGACTTGTCCACAGCCGTATAGGCTGCGCAATTTAAAACAGTTCCAATATTGTTTGAATGAACAAAATCCGTAAGTTGTTGTTTTTCACAAATATCTAATGTGTCAATATCCGTAAAAAAAAACACGGATTCGCCATACCTTGATGCTATTTTTTGCAGCGAACGCCCTAACTGACCGTTAGCGCCGGTTACCAATAAATTCACCTTCAGGGGACTTTTAAAAGTTCCGGGATCAAGGCTTGCGACAGAGGCAAAAGCAGAGTTTACTCGAAGTAAATGAGCATTTTGTCGATGGAGCGTAACGCTGAGGTTGGAATTTTTAGTAGTCCCCATCATTGTTTTTTTTGTATTTTTCTGACAAACAATACAATAAAGTATTGATTTGTTTGACCGCTTCGAGCGTTTCGGGCTTAATCTCTTTTTTCTGCAAACGGAGCAGCAAATATCCGTAAATAGCTGTAAAGCATGTCTCAAGCTCGGTCGTTTCAATTCCTCCCGACTTTGTCCGCAACTGTACAATAAACGGAAGCGTTTTGTAGTATTGCGTAATGTATACAGATTCTTCGGGGTCTCTCAAAAGACGCAAATGCAAATCGGTGAGTGCGATGATTATGTTTTTATTCAGCTGTATATGACCGCTTTCCATCACACTTTCGCTACGCATCATATCAATCAATTCGCTGTACCATTGCAGGATTTGCTGCTTAACTTCTTCCGGCTCGTTATATTGATTGACGATTGTTTGTCGGATTTTTTCAAGATCGAATTGATTGGCACGGATCAGGTCTTCTACCTGCCACATAAAAAGCAGGTATTCAACAATATTTTCTTTCATTTTTTGCTGTGCACTAATCATGGCGCAAAAATACGATATTAATTGAAAATTGAAAGTTGAAAATTGAAAAATCTATTATTATTGCGTACTTTTGTATGCTAAACAGGGATTTTTGATTTACGATTTACGATTTTAGATTTTAGATTTTTGATTTTTGATTTTAGATTTTTGATTTTAGATTTTTGTTCCCATTTGAAGGGGGTTGGGGGAGGTTAATATTTAATTTTTCTTATCCCCTTTTAGAGGGGGTAGGGGGAGGTTTAAATAAGATGGCAACAGTCGAACTTATCAATACAGGCTATTTTTATGCCGACGGCGGCGCTATGTTCGGCGTGATTCCGCTGGCGTCGTGGCGCAGGCGTTACCCATGCGACGAACAAAAACGTTGCGTGCTGGCAAAGCGCATCGGATTGGTTATTACCGGCAGTGGCCGCATTGTGCTGATTGACACCGGCGTTGGCGACAAACAGCTGAAAAAACTAAAGTCCACCACGTATGGTTTTTATGATTTGACCGATATCAGCGAAGCGCTTAAGGCGCGGGGAATCAAGCACGAACAAGTAACTGACGTCGTTTTGACACACCTGCATTTCGATCATTGCGGCGGCACCACCTGCATAAAAGACAACCATATTGTACCTGCTTTCCCGCACGCCACCTGTTGGGTGAGCCGGTCACAATGGTCAAGCGCGTCGCATCCCAACCCTTTGGAATCCGACTCTTTTTTCCCCGATAATATGGAAGCCATTGAAAAAGCAGGCAAACTGCAACTGATCGACTCTGATACTGATTTGTGCGAAGATATTCAACTCCGTATCTATGAAGGACATACCGCAGGTCAAATCGTGCCATATATCCAATCGGACAAAGGCGTATATGTCTTCGCCGGCGATGTCATCCCGACAGCCGCTCATCTCTCACCGCTATGGATTTCCGCCTACGATATCCTGCCACTCACCTCCTATCACGAAAAACTCCGCCTCCTCAACGAAGCCGCCGCCCACAATCAAATCATTGTACATTACCATGATGCGTATACTCCTTGTTCGACGGTAAGAGGGACGCAATATACAATTTTATAAAAAACGCTCAATGACGAGGTTATCTTACAGTATAATAATCATTGAATTACTGTTTTATCATGCAGTCAGACAAATTTTGATGAATTAACTGAATTTCCGGTTGATATAAATCAAGACAATATATTGCTGCTGTCAGAGATAACAGAGGATATTACTATTATCGAACCGGAACTTTCCGACGAAAGCCTGATAAGCAGTGGTTATGGTGGTAGTGGTATTCGCCGGATGATTAAAACAGACAACGAGATAATTGTAGCTATGGGAGGATTAGGTTCGCAGAATACAGTTTATGTTTTTAGTTTAGACGGCAAATATATTCGATCGATTGGTTCAAGAGGACAAGGCCCCGGAGAGCATAATTATCTCGAAAACATAACCTTCGATGATAAGAACAATCGTCTGTTTATTCTCTCTAATAATCCAAATAAAATTATTTGTTATCATTTGGATGGGAAGTTTGTATATATCGGAAAATTAAAAAATTAACATCGTTGTCTGTGGTCGTAACGGTTTGGGGTCGTGGTATACCATAAAGTCAGTCAACGCCGTATTTATCTTTATAATTTGACGAGCAGTTATTTCGAGGGCGTCAAAAACGATCTTGCAGCTAACGGTTACAATCGTGACGGCAAAAAAGGGAAGAAACAGTTGTGTATGGGTCTGCTTACCACTGAAGATGGCTTTCCTCTTCGTATTCAGGCATTTAATGGCAATACGTCGGACAGTGTTACGGTAGCTGACCAGATACCAATTCTCGGACATTACCACTCATATCGTAAATGCCCTGTTTGCTTTGGATAATTCATTATAAATGGGTTGTAATCTCTCGAGAATGGTTTTTACTGTTATCGGAAAATCCAAGACGCCTTTAATTTTCATTTTTCGTAAAAACGCATTCCACATAACTTGACGGTTTCTGTCTTCAACGAATGATTCGTTGAATAGTTCTTGGCATTCAACGAAACCTGTATTCCTGTTTATAAATGTTTGCAAAACAGCTTCTTTCAAAATTTCTTCTTTTATTTCATTGTTTTTCAACAAAATATACACATCGTAAAAATCTTTCATTCTACTGTTGAAGTTGCCGAGTATAATCATTGCATGAAATTTTTCAGCGATAACAGTTTCAATCGAACAAGCCTGTATTATCGGTTTTGCCAATTCGGCAATCAAAACGGGATAAATCAAAGTAATTGGCGCCGGCGTAATTATATCGCTAAAACCAATATCTATTTGCAGAAGTTGTCTGATTGTATCAAGTCCGGCTTCAATCAAAACACGAACCCCGCTATATTTATCATCTTCCGCAATGCTCTTTGTTTCAATACGTTCAGTATCAAAAACTACGCAGTCGTCATGGTATTCCAAACTGCAAACGGCTCGAAAGATTTGTTTTATTTGTTCCACGTCATTGCTGATTTGTTGCGCAAGCATGTCAATATCGACAGTTGGACGAACATGAAGACCTTCAATCGCATAGAGCAATGCGCCGCCTTTTAGAAAAAAACTATTGCAGTATTCGGAATTAACTATGCGATAAATCAATCGCTCGTGAAAATAACGGATTAAAATATATTGATAATTTACATCTTCCGCATGTGAGATATTTTTCAATATTGTTTTTATTGATATGGCATTCCCCTTTTTCATAACATTGGCATTATAATACTTTGCATTATTCTTTCAATTCGAAGTTCGCGGGAATATTTTGTCAGCTTGTTAAAATTTCGGACGCTCTTTCTTTTTACATAATTTCTTACCACTTCAATAACAATATTCATTCCAACCTTGTTGCGAAAGCGAACAGCGTCACAAACAGATTTTTCCAAATCGTAGATTTTCATTGTATCGGTTTCAACGATACCCAAATTGTAGAATTTTTCACTCCAACGATAAATTTTTATTGGGGGATAGTCTGGAATTTTAATTCTATCCTCTCTTTTGATGGCCAAATGGTACTCAAAAGGATTATTAACTGTCAGATCATAATGCCGCCAGGCAGAGTAAAGACAAATTACGCCGGAAGGTACAATTTGAGCGACTTCCCGATTCTGGCTTAAAATACTGAATTGAGGCAAAGAGTACAAACCACATTTTAGTTTTACTACCATTCCACTATCAATCAATTTTTTAAGTTGATTCCACTGATTTCTTGAAGTCAAATCTTTAGCTTTCAGAAATCCGTTATTATTATCAAGTATCTCTTGTATATCCATTTATTAATTGCATAAAGTTTCCACACATAACCACAATTGTGTGTTGTTTGTGCAAAATTACATGAAATTTCAAAAATTCCAAGCATTCGCAATGATTTTTTTTTCAACGGCAAGATTGCGATTATTTTTTATTACGATTAGCTTGTTATTTCTTTGCATGTTAAAATGTTAATACAGAAAGAGAAATAATAGAAGTAGGCTCAAAAACTTTATTTTTGTTTTTTGAGCTATCAATCGTCAAAATCCCTATTAATCTCCTCAATCATCCGCATAATCTTGTCGCGCCCTTCCTTTTTTTCGGCGGAAGAGGTCAGTATAGGGGGTAATTCTTCCCATTCTTCTAACATTTTTTCGGTGTATGTCTTCATGTTTTCCTGCAACTTACCTTTACTGAGCTTGTCTGTTTTGGTAAAGATAATGGTAAAAGGAATACCGTTTTCGCCCAACCATGCCATAAATTCCAAATCTATCGTCTGTGGTTCGTGACGGCAGTCAATCAATACGAACAGGTTTGTTAATTCTTGTCGTTCAAGGATATAGCTCTCAATAATATGCTGAATCCGGGCACGTCCCTCCTTACCTCTTTGTGCATAGCCATAACCCGGAAGATCTACCAAATACCATGCATCATTGATAATGAAATGATTGATTAATTGCGTTTTACCCGGTTTTTGCGAGGTTTTCGCAAGGTGCTTCCTGTCTGTCAGCATATTGATTAACGACGATTTCCCTACATTCGACCGGCCAATAAATGCATACTCCGGCAGATTTCCGCCGGGACACTTTTTTACATCCGTATTGCTTATTACAAATTCAGCTTTGTTAATTTCCATTGCCTTGAAAAGTTTTTTATTCAAATGCAAAGATACACAAAGATTTTTTGTTTCTTTGCACTATCTTAGAAGTAAATATCGGTAAGATGGCAGAAGAACAGCAAATGGTGCTCCGTACAAAGGATTTAGTCAAAAAATACCGCTCTCGTACGGTCGTAAACCATGTTTCAATTGAAGTGAAACAAGGTGAAATCGTAGGCTTGCTTGGGCCAAACGGTGCAGGCAAGACAACCACTTTTTATATGACTGTCGGGTTGATCGCCCCGAATGAAGGGAAAATTTTTATCAATAACATTGATATTACCGATTATCCTGTGTACCGTCGTGCCAGGCTGGGAATAGGCTATTTGGCACAGGAGGCGTCTATTTTTCGAAAAATGACGGTTGAGGATAATTTGCGGGCGGTATTGGAAATGACCGACACGACAAAGGAATATCAGAAAGAAAAAATGGAAAGCCTGATTGCCGAATTGGGACTGCAAAAGGTGCGGAAAAATCTGGGCGACCGTTTGTCGGGAGGCGAACGCCGCCGCTCGGAAATAGCCCGTTGTTTAGCAATCAGTCCGAAGTTTATTATGCTTGACGAACCTTTTGCCGGAATTGATCCGATAGCTGTTCAGGATATTCAGAACATTGTGGCACAATTGAAAGACAAGGATATCGGTATCCTGATTACCGACCATAATGTCCATGAGACACTGAGTATTACAGACAGGGCATACCTGTTGTTCGAAGGAAAAGTGCTGTTTCAGGGCACAGCCGAAGAATTATCCGCCAACGAAATTGTCCGCGAAAAATATTTGGGACGCGACTTTGAGTTGCGACGAAAAAAGGAATAATTGGGAAAGTTCGTATTTTATTTAACCCAATAATTTACAAAGACCTCCCCTACCCCCTCCAAAGGGGGATATGATGTAAAGTCTTACATTTTTAAATTTACTAACCGTTAATCACTAACCACTAATCATTAATCACTAACCGTTAACCACTAACCATTATTCCCAAAAGCGTTGCGGAGGTTGCATCTTCAATCCTTACCTGTACAAATTGGCCGACATGACAGTCTTTTTTGTCAAATATCACTACCTTATTTTGTTCGGTACGTCCTGACAGGCGGTCATTGGAGCGTTTGGAAAAACCTTCGACCAATACTTCTACCGTTTTGCCTATATCGCGACGGTTACTTGCTTCCGAAAGACTATTCTGCAAATCAATCAGTCCCTGTAAACGCCTTATTTTTTCATCTTCGGGCACATTATCCGGCAGATGTCGGGCTGCATAAGTACCCGGTCGTTCCGAATATTTGAATAAAAACGCCGAATCAAATCCTACTTCACGCATCAATGACAGCGTGGCCTCGTAATCTGCTGATGTTTCAGAATGAAAACCGCAAAACAAATCCGATGAAATCGCACAATCAGGCAAAATACGACGAATGGCGGTTATACGTTCCAGATACCACTCGCGTGTGTATTTGCGGTTCATTATTTCCAACATCCGTGAACTTCCCGACTGGGCAGGCAGATGAATATGCTTGCAGATATTGCGCCGTGAAGCCATAACAAAGAGTGTTTCGTCAGTCATGTCTTTCGGATGGGAGGTAGTAAAACGGATTCGCATCTCGGGCGCTTCATCAGCCACCCGCGCAAGTAATTGAGGAAACCCAATAATACAGCCATCCGATTCAAAACTGTATGAGTTTACATTTTGCCCCAATAACGTAACTTCACGAAAGCCCTGTTCTTTCATGGCTCGCAACTCGTCAAGTATACTGTTTACATCGCGGCTTCGTTCGCGTCCACGTGTGTAAGGAACGATACAATAAGAACAGAAATTATTGCAACCCCGCATAATAGAAATAAAACCGGAAATGTGAAGCCCTCCCGATTTTAACGGTATTACATCCCGGTATGTTTCCTGCATGGATAACTCAATATTGATTGCCTTCTCGCCACGCTCAACTGCCCCGACAAGACTCGGTAAGTCCATATAAGAATCCGGACCTGCCACCAAATCCACACCATGCCTGTGAATCAGTTCGTCTTTCATGCGTTCAGCCATACAACCCAGCACGCCGATAATCAGATTTTGCCGTTTTTTTCGGAACGACTGAAGATATTGCAGCCGGTTCAATACGCGTTGTTCGGCATTTTCCCGTACCGAACAGGTATTTACAAAAATAGCATCCGCCTCTTCCGGCCTTTTCGTCAAAACATATCCGGCTAATTGCATAATAGATGCAATTACCTCACTGTCAGCTATATTCATCTGGCAGCCGTAGGTTTCGATATAGATTTTACGTTCAGAAAAATCGGGTTTAAAATTTTTTTTCATCAAAAAATGAATCTCATATATAAAAAATACCTATATTTGGGATGCAAAATTAAATAAAAATTATGGACGAATTTGGAGATTGGATATATATTATTCTCATGGTAGTAGTCGGAGTCAGTAGTCTGATTAGTTCGGCTAACAAGAAAAAGAAACAACAACAGATGCAAATGCCTTTGCCGGAGCCATCGGAAATATCAGAGCCATTAGAGCCTTGGCACCCTACAACTTCACCTGTCCCAAAGAAAAAGGAGAAGAAAGTGCCGCATCCGGTTCAGCAAAAAGTTACGCATCCGTCTTTCCGTGCTGACTTAACTTTTCCAACCATCGAAACTGCTTCGCAAACAGAAATTTACTTAGCGGCGGAAGAAGAAAATACTTTTGCCGACGAATTGGAATTGACCGATGCCGACGATTTCCGTAAAGCCGTTATTTATTCGGAGATATTGAACAGGAGGTATTAATATTTTTCAGTTCTATCCTCCTTCGGAGGGGGCAGGGGGAGGCCTCAATTCTCAACTCTCAATTCTCAATTCTCAATTAATATCGTATCTTTGTGCCGTTTTATCAGAGAGTAGCATACAAAAATCATGGCATTAAAATTTGTTTCAGCCGATGAGGCAGCCGCTTATGTGTTTCATAATGATGGTGTTGGGTTTAGCGGATTCACATCGGCCGGATGTCCGAAGATGATTCCGGCCGCCATTGCACGACATGCTGAAAAAGAGCATGCAAAAGGAAATCCGTTTCAGATAGGCATTTTCACAGGCGCCTCGACCGGAGATAGTTTAGATGGCGCATTAGCGCGTGCCAAAGCCATCAAATTCCGTACGCCTTATCAATCGAACAAAGACTTAAGAGCACTGATAAACGACGGTGGAGCCGCTTTTTTTGATTTACATCTTTCTGAACTGGCACAAGGTTTGCGAAACGGCTTCTTTGGGAAAGTCAATGTGGCTGTTATTGAGGCGGCCGATGTATCGGACGACGGTGAAATCGTACTTACCGATGCTGTCGGTATTTCTCCGACCATTTGCCGGCTGGCTGATAAGATTTTGATTGAGCTGAATCATTACCACCCGAAAGAAATTCGTGGTATGCACGATATCTATGAACCGGATGATCCGCCCATGCGTCGCGAAATACCCATATATACACCTGCCGACCGGATTGGCTCTCCTGTTATAAAAGTGAACCCCAATAAGATAGCAGGTGTTGTTGAAACAAATATCCCAACTGAAAGCGGGGTATTTACCCCCTTGGATGACGCTACATTGGCTATCGGCAGGAATGTAGCCAATTTTTTAGTACAAGAAATGAAAATGGGTCGTATTCCGGCGTCTTTCCTTCCGATACAGAGCGGAGTAGGTAATGTTGCCAATGCAGTTTTGGGCAGTATGGGCGAAAATGAAGAAATTCCCTCATTCCGGGTTTACACCGAAGTGATTCAGGATGCGGTATTTAAACTGATGAAAGAAGGGAGAGTGAATTTCGTAAGTGGTTGTTCCTTAAGTGTAAGTGCCAATGTTTTGAAAGAAATTTATGCTGATTTGGATTTCTACAAAAACAAGATATTACTTCGTCCGGAAGAAATATCGAACAATCCGGAGGTCGCACGCCGGTTAGGTTTGATCGCTATCAATACAGCTTTGGAAGTTGATATTTTCGGAAATATCAATTCCACACATGTTTCCGGGACAAAGATGATGAACGGTATCGGAGGATCCGGTGATTTTACCCGCGCTTCCTATCTGTCTATCTTTACTACCCCCTCAACTGCAAAAGAAGGTAAAATCAGCGCTTTTGTTCCGATGGTATCCCATACTGATCACAGCGAACATTCCGTAAAAATCATTGTATCTGAATATGGTGTGGCAGACTTACGGGGTTTATCGCCTGTGCAACGTGCCCGTATCATTATTGAAAACTGCGTACATCCCGACTATCGTCCGCTACTGCATGAATATATGAATATGGGTGTTGCCGGACATACCCCGCAGAACCTGAAATGCTGCTTTGCTTTTCATCAGGAATTAGCAAATAGTGGTGATATGCACAATGTGAGGTGGAATAATTATTAATGGGTAGAGACGCGGCGTGCCGCGTCTCCAAAATAATCAAACGCCCCGCGTCTCCAAAAAATCAAATTTCAATATCCTCCCCGCGTACCCCGGTACCGTAATCCTGTACGGGCAAGCAAAGGTTAAAGTGCCGATGGTTTGTCTGCCGGTAAACAGATCGGTTAGTTTAGCTGCATGGTTGTCAGGAATGTGAAGATTTTGAAAGGCTTCAGGAGGAATCACAATTTGTGTGATTCGCTCTTCGCCGCCAAAATTCACAACGACCAAAAGAACCTCCCGGCCATATACACGTAAAAAAGCATACATACGGTTTGTACCCAATTGCGGGTTTACATACATCAAATCAAAAAAATGTCCCTGACCGATAGCCTGTTCTGTTTCTGCGATTTGCATTAGTTTTGTGTAAGATTGGCAGAGCGACTTTTGCTCTTCGGTCAACAAGGCGCCATCAAAACGTTGTTCGTTTATCCAATTTTGGATACACGGTAAGTTCCAATAATCAAAAATGGTAGTTCGTCCATCCCATCCGCTAAAACCTTCCTCGTTCATTCCGCGCTCGCCAAATTCCTGTCCGCAGTAAATCATCACGGGATTGGTGTGCATAGTAGCCGCTACAATCATCCCCGGAAATCCGCGTTGGCCGGACCCTGCAAAAAAATCAGAGGCAATCCGTTGTTCATCGTGATTTTCCAAAAAGTAAAGCATCTGATGCTGAATCCCTTCTACCGCTTGCCAGCAATTCGTTATGGCGTGCGTCGATGCTTTTTCGCAAATCACATCGCGTAGCGTATCATACAGCCCGACTTTATCGTATAAATAGTCGAAACTTCCACGTGCAATATAATCACGGTAAAGTGCCGGATTGTATACCTCTGCAATAAAACAAATATCGTCGGTTGTTTTTACTTTAGGAATTACCCAATGCCAAAACTCCACCGGAACCATCTCAGCCATATCACACCTGAAACCATCCACACCTTTGCCTTTCCAGAAAAGCAGTATATCCAACATCTTTTGCCACGTGTCGGGTATGGGTTCGAAATAACAATTTCCTCCGTTTGCATAATCAATCCCATAGTTTAGCTTTACGGTTTCGTACCAGTCATATTCCGTCGGATGAGCATGGAAGCAGTTATTGCCTGTTACTTTTGCAGGAAATTCGTTATACTTAATATCATTGTAAGAAGTTCCAAAAGAGATATTTAATGGCTGCCCCGGTAAATAGTAAAAATTATTATTCGGATCAAAAGCTTGCGTTACAATGTCATTTTGTCCCAAATCGTGTACCTGCGACGGTTTGGCATCCGAATGATACTGACGCGCTACGTGGTTCGGGACAAAGTCGATAATCACTTTCATTCCTGCCCGGTGCGTTCGTTCGATCAATGCTTCAAATTCCTGCATACGATTGGTGACATCATCGGCCAGGTCGGGATCAATGTCATAATAATCTTTGATCGCATAAGGCGAACCGGCTTTACCTTTGACAATTACAGGGTTATCCTTGCTAATGCCATAAGCGGAGTAATCGGTTTGAGTAGCATGTTCGATCACGCCCGTATACCAGACATGGGTAATCCCCATTTTTTTGATTTCAGTCAAAACATGAGAGGTAAAAGCCGAAAATTTGCCTGATCCGTTTTCAGCTATTGTCCCGTTTCTGACAGGCATGTTGTTTGTGTTTCCGAATAATCGCGGAAGTACCTGATAGATGATTATTTTATTCCCGGTTTCCATAAAATACATATTTTTACCGCAAAGGGCGCAAAGGGGTTACGCAAAGGACGCAAAGATAATACTTTCTCTTTCATTTTCACTTTACAATAGCGTTAAAAATGATTGTTTGGCTTTCGGAACGGAAGCAATTTTCAACTTTCAATTCTTTTCATTTTATAAAAAGAAAGCCTTTGCCACTCGGCAGCACTCGAACAAGTTCGATTCTACACTCGGCTTGACGTCGTTTTTCAATTGAATTCGTATCTTTGTCGCAAATTTATGGCGTATGACTATCGAACAACAACTTTGCCGGGCAGTGGAGTCCGGTATTAAATACCTGTATGGTACAGATGTATCAGGCAATCAGATACAACTTCAAAAGACAAAAAAAGAATTTCAGGGGCATCTGACGATAGTCGTGTTTCCATTGCTCCGTATATCGAAAAAAACGCCCGAGCAAACGGCCCGGGAAATTGGCGAATACCTGCAACAAAACGAACCTGCAGTGGCTTCATTTAATGTTATCAAAGGTTTTCTGAACATTACTGTTTCAGGGAAATACTGGGTCGGACTGTTGAATGAAATAAACAGCGAACCGCAATATGGTATTAAAACTGCGACCGAACAGTCTCAATTAGTGATGATTGAGTATTCGTCGCCCAACACCAATAAACCCTTACATCTCGGCCATATACGGAATAATCTGTTAGGTTTCAGCCTTTCTGAAATCATGAAGGCAAATGGATATAAAGTCGTCAAAACCAATATTGTAAACGATCGTGGGGTTCATATTTGCAAATCCATGCTCGCATGGAAAAAATGGGGCGAAGGCGTTACGCCTGCTTCTTCAGGTAAAAAAGGCGACCATTTGGTCGGCGATTTTTATGTTTTGTTCGACAAACATTATAAAGAAGAAATCATACAACTCGAGTCCAATGGATTAAGTAAGGAACAAGCTGAAGAACAATCGATCCTGATGGCAGAGGTACGCGAGATGTTGCGGGACTGGGAAGCCGGCGATCCGGAAACCGTAGCGCTTTGGCAAACCATGAATGGATGGGTGTACGAAGGTTTTGATCAAACTTATAAAAAACTCGGCGTCGACTTCGACCATATCTACTACGAATCGGAAACCTATTTAGAAGGAAAAGAAACCGTATTGGACGGACTAAAAAAAGGTGTTTTTTACCGACGATCCGACCAATCGGTCTGGGCTGATTTGACCGGTGACGGATTGGATGAAAAACTGTTGCTCCGTTCCGACGGAACTTCCGTTTACATGACGCAGGATATAGGTACGGCCAAGCTGCGTTTTGACGATTACCCTATCGACCGTATGATATATGTGGTTGGAAACGAGCAAAATTATCATTTTCAGGTACTCTCAATTCTGTTGGATAAACTTGGATTTGCGTTTGGTAAGGGATTGGTACATTTCTCGTACGGGATGGTCGAATTGCCGGAGGGTAAAATGAAAAGTCGCGAAGGTACAGTGGTCGACGCCGACGACCTGATGGATGAAATGCAACGTACAGCCCGGGAAATTTCAAACGAACTGGGCAAGTTAGACGGTTTGAGCGAAGAAGAAGCCGGCGCAATTATCCGTATGATTGGTATGGGATCGCTGAAATACTTTATTTTAAAAGTCGATCCGCGCAAAAACATGGTATTCAATCCAAAAGAATCCATTGATTTCAACGGCAATACAGGCTCTTTTATCCAGTACACCCATGCACGAATCTGTTCCGTTTTACGTAAAGCCGGCGATCAGGGCATTGATCTGCCATCACAGCTCAATCCCGACACGCCCATCACGTCCAAAGAAGAAACACTTATACAACTTTTAGCCGCCTATCCGCTTATTGTAAAAGAAGCCGGCGAAACTTGCAGTCCGGCTTGTATTGCCAATTATATCTATGAAACGGTCAAAGAATACAATCAGTTTTATCACGACTATTCAATGCTGAATGAACCCAATGAAGAGGTAAAAAAAATGCGCCTGATTTTATCGGCCAATATTGCCAAAATCATCAGGTCAGGGATGGCGTTGCTGGGGATTGATGTACCGGAGCGGATGTAAAGATTGTTTATTATCTGCGAAAATCCAAATAATCTGCGTTATCTGCGTGCTTATTAGACAGCTACTACCTCCTGTTTCCGGATGGATTTGAATTGTTGCGATTTGCCGGTCGATTCGTATTGTTGCGATCCGTTGGGGCTGTTCTTCGCATATTATTGATCAACTCACGGGAAAACCTGGCATCTGCCTCGTGGTATTTATGGATTTTCTCAGGCGAAATGATTTTTTTGAATTTCTCAAAATATTCTTTTTCGAGTTGTGCTTCTTTGATGCGGCTATCAAGGTAACAATCAATTAATTTCAAATAATCGGCGTCTGTCATTTTTTGTCTGTTCTGACTTTCGCGCGTCACACTCCGACATTCGCGTCCCACTTCGAATATTTTTTGCTTGAATTCATTTTCCAAAGGCATGAATTTATTGGCTTCTTCGGTCGTCAAACCAACTTCGGCGCTGATAAATTTATTTCGTCTTTCCCAAAAATCATTGCCTAATATTTGCCTGTTACCTTGCTGCCCTTGCGCACACACATTAATCACATTAAAATGTGCGGCTAAAATAAATATCAAAAGAAATATTTTTTTCATCAATAATCCATATTATCTATTTCTTCCGCAAATTCGCGGTCGAGGTACTGATTTTCAATAAATTCTAAATAATCCAGATCATCGTCTGTGATATCCTGGAAAAAATCTCCCGAAACAAACGCCTGAAGATCGAAAGAAGCGTTATCTGCCTGGTCTGTATCCTGTGAAACCGGAGTCACGAACACCCTGAAAAAAATAAGCAATCCGGCAAAAACTGCCGCTAAATACAGCCATGGGCGTATCCTTTCGCGCATTGATACCACTTTGTGTTCAATAAACGAACCTTCAGGTATTCCGGCCATTATTTGTTCTGTAAGGCCCTCCTTATAACCGATTGGGACTTTAAATGGGTTTTTCCCCTTTAATTCGTCCAATTTGTTCAGTTTCGTTTCCATTTTTTTATTTTTTTTAACGATATTTATGACTAATCAAAAGAAAAAAGGTTTAAATGTCTTGTGTTAAAAATGCTTCAATTTTTTTGATGGCATGGTGATACGACGCTTTCAATGCGCCAACTGAGGTGCCCAATATCTCCGACATATCATCATATTTCATCTCATCTTTGTACTTCATCAAAAAAACAATCCGCTGTTTTTCGGGCAAATTTAATATGGCTTCTTCCAATTTCAACTGAAGCGCATCACCATCAAAATATTCGTCTCCGCTCAAACGCTCAAGCATATATACATCCGCATCATCTAATGAGATATTGTTCATGGAACGTTGTTTATTCAGGAAAGTAATGTTTTCATTAATAGCGATTTTATAGATCCATGTGAAGACCTTGGCGTCGCCTCTGAAATTATCTAAATTAGTCCATGCTTTCAAAAAAGTGTTTTGTAAAATATCGTTTGCATCATCATGAGACAATACCATTTTGCGAATCGTCCAGTATATTTTTTCGCTATACGCTTCAACGATTTGAGTAAATGCTTCACGCCTCGTATCCTGGTCGCGCAACTTCTCTACAATCTCATCTTCCGAAAAGGACTTCATTCAATTCATCTTTCAGCGCGTAAAAGTAGTTAAAAAAATCAAATGATGCGCATTTCATTATTTAAATAGGTGCATTTGGCTAAGGCCGGTTTTCAATTCAATTTGTCGCATTACATATTTCTTTTTTGGATTGCCCTGAAAGGGCGAAATCAACAAGGATAGGGCATCGCCCTATTATTCAGACGTTTCAATCATATTAGCCCTGCAAGGGCGAAATCAGGATTTCGCCCTTACAGGGCTTTTTCGGGAGGGGGACATTTCGATCCGTAGGGCTTCATCCTACGCTATTGATTACAAGGCTTTCAGCCTTAACATAATATCAACGTGAATTTCTCAAGAATGTGTATAAATAAGTTTATAAAATAAACCAAAAATGCAAAAAAAGTATCTTAACTTTTCTTTCCGATATAACTTTGCAGCGCCTGCGTATAGGTTTCGAAAGCCGAAATACCCTTTTTGGTGATGCTGCAAATGGTACATGGCATCTTGCCTCTGAACGTTTTGTTGACTCCGATATACCCTGCCTCCCTGAGTTTGTCAATCTGCACGCTCAAATTACCCGATGTTGCCCCGGTTTGCTCCTTAAGATATACAAAGTCAGCCTCATCCACACTGAGGAGTATCGACATGACCGCCAACCGCAACTGCGAATGTAACAAAGGATCAAGTTCTTCAAACATGGCTTTTCTTAGCTTTGTGAATTAATAAATGTCCGGGAACCACATATCCAAGCAACATACACACAGCAAAGACAATCATTTGCATATCTCCGGACAGGAATGTACATGTAAGCGCTCCGGCCCAAAAAACGGCAGCAACCGAATACCACATTTTGTTTCGGAACGCACAGGCAGTGATAAATTGTCCCATTCCTACAAATGTTAGAATCACCGGCGTGCATAACAGAAAAACAGCGTTTGTGTCAAGATTGAAAGCTATTGTAAAAACAACTGTCAAAAACACAAAACAACTGATACCAAATCCTGCCCATACCATACCGCCAATCTTTTCAATATGCGTCTTAACCAACTTGGCGCCGTTTACACGGCGTTCAACAAAATGCATGGCAACCATTGCAGGTAGAACCACTAACCAAACCCAAAAACTTTGATTGGGATTGCTTAGGGTGTGTAATAATATATAGATAACTACGGCGCATGCCGCTAATACATAACCCAAAATCATAAAGGAATAAGCCTTTCCTTTATTGACGTTGTTCTGCGCCCGGACGATCATCTCGTTGATAAGCGTCAGGCTTTGTTCGTGATTAAAATTTTCTTCCATCTTATTTGAATTTTTAGATTAATAATAAAAGATGCCGCAAAGATAAACATGTTTATTTTATAAACCAAATTTTTTATGCAAAAAAAATGTTAATAATATATAAAAAATACATTGCATTGCATAGTATTATAGAAAATAATTCTTATGTTTGCAAAAAAAATCAATCTATTTGTAACAAAAAACGATAAAAAACGTCTAAATATATTGAGGAAATCGGGGAAATAAGTAACAATGAATAATGATCAATGGTTAACGGTTTGTAGGGGCGCACCCTTGCGGTCGCCCGTTTGTAAGGGCGAAAAATCTTTCGCCCAATTAGAGTTTAGTTATTATTTAATATTCAGTTATTCAGTTATTCAGTTATTCAATTATTCAGTTATTCAGTTATTCAGTTATTCATATTTAATGTATATGCAATGATTATTCAACTAAAAGGAATCAATAAAACGTATGATAACGGTACGCCCTTACATGTACTAAAGGGGATCGACTTGGATATTGAGAGAGGCGAAATGGTTTCCGTAA
>Ga0082212_10000647_pt1 | contig 50680 bp, 44 predicted proteins | sample TergutNt197P3_FD_71548 | JGI IMG/M metagenome (GOLD analysis project Ga0082212, IMG submission 71548) | Neocapritermes taracua P3 segment gut microbial communities from Petit-Saut dam, French Guiana - Nt197 P3 | ecosystem: Host-associated > Arthropoda: Insects > Digestive system > Gut ...
TATGGCTTTCTTTTGTCTTGCCCAGCTGTATTTAAACTTCGTATCTTTCATCATCATTTCCAAGCAAAATATCCAATCTACCACCAGAAATCTGCTTTTTCTTGATAATTGGGAAAACATCGAGGCCAAGCTTCAGTAATTCTGGTTGATTATAAATAATCTTCTACAGCTTTCTTACTCTCTAACTCACTCAAAGCCAAGAGAATCTTGGCTTTTTCGCCCCTAAGACCTCAAAAGGGAAAATGGTGCGGGTCGTTAGACAACTTTCGAGCCAACAATCCCACTGAGTTTGGGAATTTAATGGAAAAGATTGACGCTTTAAATCAAAACTACTTACCTGTTAACTTGGGTTGTTGAGAGCCATGGCTATAAACTTGAATTTATTGAATAAACGAATTAAAATGCGAGAAATGCGCCAAGATAAAGCCAAAATTATCATTAAAGGAGAAGACAAAACCCATAGTATTCGTTCGTATAGTGAACATGGCGATAAAGTGCGTGTAGTCTTTAATAGTGGCAAAGCATATTTTTACAGTTCCGCTAATGTGATAATTGAAGACTCTACACTATCAGACGGCAACGCATCAAATTGCTTTGAATATCTGAAAGGCATCGCTAGAGCCGTTGGGCTGCACGACCCACAAACAGGGAATATATTATCCAATCAATATGAAAAGATAGAATTTGTGGGTAAAGCGGATAATATGTTGGCTGCCTTTTTGACCGGCAATCTTCCCGATACAGATGGGGAAAAGAAATTTTCCACTATCTATCCGTTTGGATTTAATCATAGCCAAAAAACGGCGGTTGATATTGTTTTTGCAAATCCGTTAACGATAATTGAAGGCCCGCCTGGAACCGGCAAAACCCAGACTATTTTAAATATTATTGCAAATGCTGTTATGCGTGGCGAAAACATTGCCGTTGTGTCTAGCAATAATTCCGCGACGGCAAATATTCTTGAAAAGTTAAAGAAATACGATGTTGATTTTATTGCGGCATATTTAGGCAATTCTGAAAATAAACAGCAATTTATAAATTCCCAAAAACCACTACCTAATTTATTTGAATGGAGACTTAAACCTCAACAAAAGCGTAGAATAACACATGCTATAAATAAGCTCTTTATTTCGTTGGGCGAAAAACTTACCAAGAAAAATGAATTATCACAATTCAGCCAAGAATTAGACTTGCTGAAAGTTGAGTATCAACACTTTTGCGACAGTTGCGAATATGACGACAATCAAGTTTCGCAGTATTTGAAACCTGTGTCCTCCAATAGGTCTATGGAGTTATGGCTACTTTGTGAAAAATATACGGCACGCAATAAAAAACCATATTGGATCGGCAGAATTCTCAATCGTATGCTACGTGGCGTTATCAATGACGAATTTTATACTTTATCGCCAGAAATAATGGTTACACTATGTCAGAAACGCTATTACATGACAAAAATTTTCGAACTAACGTCCATAACTGTCAAACTTAGAAATGAATTGTCGCGTTTTGACTTTGAAAGAAAGATGAAAGAATATTCGGAATTATCGGCGCAATTATTCCGTAACAAACTTGCCGAACGTTATAAAGACGCAAAACGTCGCAAGTTTGATATTGGCGATTTACGGAAGAATTCAAAGCAATTTATTGAAGAATATCCTGTAATACTTGCAACTACATATTCACTTAAAAACAGCCTGTCAAAAAATGTGGTGTATAATTATGTGATCGTGGACGAGGCGTCGCAGGTTGATATTGCAACAGGCGCATTGGCATTATCTTGCGCTAGAAAAGCTGTAATTGTAGGCGACCTTAAACAACTACCCAATGTTGTTGATAATCTTATGGCTAAAAAAACAGATGATATATTCGCAGAATTTAACCCGTCAGAAGTTTATAGATATAGAAATCATAGTTTGTTATCGGCAGTATCGGAGTTATTTCCAGATGCGCCAAAGACACTCCTACGCGAACATTATCGTTGTCACTCCAAAATCATAGGATTTTGTAATCAGAAATTTTATAACAATCAGCTTATCGTTTTAACTGAGGGAAAAACCGACGATAAGCCACTTGTTGTTTATAAAACTGCGCCTGGTAATCACGCACGAGAACGGGTCAATCAACGACAAATAGATGTAATCAAAGACGAGATTATACCAAATCTTAAAGATTATAAATCTATTGGTATCGTTTCTCCATACAGAAACCAAACCAATGCTTTGCAAAAAGCATTCGCTGGAACCGGGATACAAGCCGATACGGTCGATAAATTTCAAGGCCGAGAAAATGACGTGATAATCCTTTCAACGGTTGATAATGAAATATCTGAATTTACCGACAATGCCAATCGCTTGAATGTTGCTGTTTCAAGAGCAATAGAACGGCTTATCGTTGTAATGAATGGTGGAGATGAAGCAAAAGACACCAATGTTGGCGACCTTATCCGATATATTCAATATAATAATTTTGAAATTATAGAAAGCGAACTATATTCCGTCTTTGATTATCTGTACAAAAATTACCAAGAAAAACGAAATAACTTTTTGCGTAGCCGTTGGCGTATATCTAAGTATGACAGTGAAAATCTTATGTATGCTTTAATAAAAGACGTGCTTAGTGATGACAATTTTATAAAACTTGACGTAGCAACACATATCCCGTTAAGAATGATTTTCCGCGACCTTAATACGTTAGATAAAAATGAAAAAAAATATGCCGAAAATATCCTAACTCATGTTGATTTTCTTATATTTGATAAATGCGGTAAAACTCCGCGCTTGGCTATAGAGGTTGACGGCACAGCATTTCATAAAGACGGTAGCCGTCAGTCTGAACGAGATAAGATGAAAAACGTTATTTTTGAAAAATATGGTCTGCCGCTTATTCGTTTCAAAACAAATGAGAGCAACGAGCGTAGCAGGCTGGTTTTCAAGTTAAATGAAATTTGAGAATGCCCTCTGGCTCCATAAACAAGCCTGGAATCACGAAACGAGGCTTGAAACCGCCCAGAACTCAAATATGTAGCAAAATGTGCTAAAACTCTCGGACTCGTTCAAAAGCTTGAAAAACACGAACAGCATATAACAGACAGCTTTTTACCCCGGTTATTCGTGACGCAGCGCCTCGATCGGGTCAAGACCGGCAGCGCGGCGGGCCGGGAAGTACCCGAACGCCGCCCCAATCCCGGCAGAAAATACAAACGAAATAACATTTATTCCCGGATCGAACAAAAACGGAACCTGGAGCATCCGCGTCAGGGCGGCGGAAGCAACAGTAGCCAACGCAACCCCGACAACCCCTCCCAGCGCGGCAAGCACAGTCGCCTCGATCAGAAACTGAAGCAACACCTCGTGTTCAAGAGCGCCTATCGCCAGACGTATGCCTATTTCCCTGGTCCGCTCGGTCACGGAAACCAGCATGATGTTCATGATGCCGATGCCGCCCACCAAAAGGCTCACAGCCGCCACCGCGCCAAGCAGCGCGGTCATGATGCGGGTTGTCCCTGTCAGCGCCTCGGCTATCTGCCGCGTATCCATCACAAAGAAATTGTCATCCTCCCCGCTGCTGATTTTCCTGCGCTCTCTCATAAGGCTTCTTATCTGTTCGGTCGCGCGAGAGAGCGAACCGCCCTGCTGGACGGAAATCATCAGCAAATGTACGTCCTGGCTGCCGGTAAGACGGCGTTGCACCGTGCGCAACGGCATCACGATGACATCATCCTGGTCACGCCCCATGGCGGATTGCCCTTTGGAGGCCATCACACCGACGACCTCGCAGGAAAACTGCTTGATCCGTATCAATTCGCCGACCGGATTCCGGCTCCCGAACAGCTCCCGGCGCACGGTCTCGCCGATAACGCAAACCGTCTTGCCGCTACGCTCTTCGGTCTCGTTGAAAACGCGCCCGATCGCGATATCCCAGTTCCCCGCGCGGAACCATTCCTCATTGGTTCCTGTCACCGAGGTGGACCAGTTCCTGGACATGCTGACCGCGACCGCGCCCCTGTTGGTTGTAGGCGCCACCGCCTCGAGGCCGCTTATCTGCATGCGGATCGCCTCGGCATCGCTCTCCTTGAAATTGGGCACGCCTCCCGACGAACCCATGCGCTGCCCTGGCCGTACCATCAGCAGATTGCTTCCCATGCTGGATATCTGATCCTGTATGGACCGGGTGGCGCCGTTTCCCACCGTCACCATGGTGATAACCGCGGCCACGCCGATCACTATCCCCAAGATGGTCAGGAAAGAGCGCAGCAGGTTTCGGCGAATAGCCCGCAGTGCGAGTAAAAGAGTGTTTAGCAGCATCAGTCTTCTCTCTTTTTACGAACATCGGAGTCAACGACTCCGTCCACAAAAGTGATTATTCGCCCGGCGTATTGCGCCATGTCCGGTTCGTGCGTGACCATCAAGATAGTGATTCCTTTATCCCGGTTCAGGCCGCTGAGAAGCTCCATGATCTCCTTGCTGCGCTGCGTATCCAGGTTCCCGGTAGGCTCGTCTGCCAAAAGGACCGCTGGGTTCGTCGCGATGGCGCGCGCGATGGCAACGCGCTGCTGCTGGCCGCCCGAAAGCTCGGCCGGCGTGTGCCCTTCCCATCCGGTCAATCCCACCGCCGCAAGCGCTTCTTTTGCGGCCTCGCGGCGGGCAGCCGACGGCTCGCCCCGGTAGAGAAGCGGAAGCTCCACATTTTCCTGCGCTGTTGTCCGCGCCAGCAGGTTGAAGCCCTGGAAAACAAACCCCAGATAATGCCGCCGGATCAGCGCCCGCTCTCTTCTTGTAAGACGCTCTATATGGAGACCGCGAAACCGGTAGATGCCGGATGTCGGCGTATCGAGACAGCCCAATATATTCATCGCCGTCGATTTACCGGACCCGCTTGGACCCATCACCGCGACAAAATCCCCTTCCGCCACGGAAAAATCGATCCCGCGCAGCGCCTGGAACGCGACCAGCCCCTCTCCGTAGGTTTTGGTCACGCCGGACATCTCGATGATTGGACCGCCCGATTGCGCCGAAGCCGTCATCATGATCTCCCGCCAAAGCTCTCAACTATCACCTGGGCTCCTTCGGCAATGTCGCCGGAGATCACCTCGGTCAGGCGTCCGTTGGTCACGCCAACAGTCACCTTCACGGGCGTCGGAACATTGTTTACCAGGATGTAAACGCGCTGTTCACTGCCCTTTTGGTCGGTAACGCGCACAGTCTTGCTCTGTCTCGGAGCGCGAGGCATCAGGTTACTTACCAGATTACTGCCCTGTTTTTTTTGCGTCTGCCCCTGTTCCGGCGGAACAAACCGCAGCGCGGCGTTGGGCACCAGAAGCACATCCTCCCGCTTTGCCACAACGATGTCCGCGGTGGCTGTCATCCCCGGACGCAGCGAAAGATCGGAGTTGTTCACCGTAAGAAGCGCCGGGTAAGTCACCACGTTTTCTTCCAGCCTCGATCCGTACGCCAGCCGTTTTACTTTTGCCGAGTATTTCCGGTTGGGCCAGGCATTTACGCCAAATGTCGCTCTTTGCCCTTCGCGAACCATCCCCACGTCCGCCTCATCCACGTAAACTTCAAGCTCCATCTGGGACAGATTTTCAGCGAGGGTAAACAGTACCGGAGCCGACAGCGAAGCCGCCACAGTCTGTCCGGGTTCGATCTTGCGAACGAGGATGACGCCGTCGATCGGCGACCGGATAATCGCTTTGGAGAGGTCCGTCTCGTCCGACTTCAGGGTTGCCTCCGCCTGCCCCACCGACGCGATGGCGCCGACTTCGACTGCCTCCGCTCTTTTTAGAGCGGCTTCCGCGGCATCAAGCTCGGTCTTCGATGGAACCTTTCCTCCGCTCAGCTCGGCTACCTGCCGCAGTCTGGCCATGTCCGCGCGTGTTACTTCCGCGGTTGCCTGCGCCTGTATCACCGCGGCTTTTGCCGCATCAAGAGCGGCCTGTGACTTTAGAACCCGCTGTTCCAGCACGGAAGTGTTCAGTTGCGCCAGAATTTGCCCCTTCCGTACACGATCGTTGTTCTCCACTAAAACAGTCAGGATGGTCCCGGAGATCTCGCTTCCTACATCCACCTGGTTTGTCGGCTGCAAATTGCCGGTCGCCGACACGGTCACAACCAGATTTCCCTTCGTGATAGCTTCGGTCTTGTATTGCAGCTCCTGCGATTTGCCGCTCTTCGACTTTAAAAAAACGTAGCCCGCGACCAGCAGACCGATGAGGACCGCGCCTATAACCCACTTGCCGTACCGCCTAAAACCGGTAGTCTGTGCGCCACCAAGAATGCGGGTGACATCTTCCGCCCCGGCACTGTTTCGCTCGCTCATGTTCCACCCCCGTCCGTCTGCCCTTCCGCATCATCATTTGAGTTTTCTACGGCGGACGCATCCGCCGACGGCCAACCTCCGCCAAGAGCCTTGTAGAGCCGGATCAGCGACGATGCGCCGTTGGCCCTTGAGATCGCAAGATTCTCTTCCACTGTAAACTGGGTGCGCTCCGTGTCTAACACTGTCTGGAAATCGATCATGCCGCCGGTGTAGCGATGCCTGGCGAGCAAAGCGGCGTTGTTCGCGGCCTCGGCGGCTGCCTGCAACGCCTCCTGTTGATTTCTGTTTTCGGACAATGACACCAGAGCGTTTTCCACATCCTCCAGCGCGGCAAGAACGGAAGCCTCATACGCAATCAGCGCCTGCTCCTGTATCGCGTCACGGATTTCTACCTGACGGCGAAGACGCCCGCCGTCGAAAAGCGTTCCGAACATTCTTCCTACGATACTCCGCGCGACGGCGCGTCCGCTGTCCAGCGCCCCAATCGTAAGCGCCTCAAGGCCAAGAGACGCATTCACTGAGAAACCGGGATACCTAGCGGCTATGGCCTGCCCCACCCGCGCGGTTTCCGCCGCCAGCTTGCGCTCCGCGATTCGGACATCCGGCCGGTTTCCAAGCGCCTGGGCGGGAATGCCAATCGCGATTGCGTCGGGAACCGCCGGAACCGGCGCCTCGGAGGACATCATTTCACGCACCGCCCCCGGCGCCTGACCTAAAAGAACAGCCAGCCGGTTTTCAGCTTCGGCCAGACCGATGTTAAGAGCTGGTATTCTCGACCGCGTCTGCTCCAGATTGGTGCGCGCCTGGTCCACATCGAGAGAGGAGACAAGCCCCGCCTGATTGCGCCAATCGGTAAGCTGGCGCGTCTCCGACTGGCTTTCCAGATTCTTCCTCGCAATTTCCAGCCTCTCCATGTAGGAGCGTGCCGTCACATAATTGAGCGCCACCTCGGCCGCAAGCGACACCCGCGTGGCGTACAAACTTGCTTCGGCGCCTTCCAGATCAGCTTTGGCCGCTTCGATCCCCCGGCGAATTCCGCCAAAGACATCAATCTCCCACGACGCGTCAAAACCGGCGCTGAAAAACACGCGCGTGTTACCCGATCCTGTTTCTCTGCTGCCTTTGGACCGGCTGCCGCTTGCGGAAGCCGTCAGAGAAGGAAACATCTGCGCCCCAGCCAGCCCCGCGCGGGCACGCGACTCCATTAACCTTGCTTGCGCCGCGCGTAAATCCGTGCCGTTTTTAAGCGCTTGTTCGATCAGGCTGGTCAAAACAGGGTCGCCCAGGCGTTCCCACCACCGGGAAAGCTCTTCGGCCCGGTAAGGCGCTATAGAATTATCGGCAGATCCTGTCCGGCTCCATACTTCCGGCACCGGCAGTTCCGGCTTCCGGTAATCCGGCCCGACCGTCACGCACCCCGCCGCCATAATAGTCACCGCCGCGAAGACAATCTTGCGCGCTCCGATCATCCGGAACTCCTTTCCGTCATTACCTCAATATAGGACATCTTCATAATCGCCTCGGTTCCGATTAAATACGGTAACAGGATCGGTGTTAAAAAGGAGTAAAGAGTCGTTCAAACCACATATATTCGGGAAAAAACTTCGATGATATTTTAACGCTTTTTGCCAACCAGGATGGGACACAGCCTTTTGGGCCGCGCGGCAAACAGCGGCGGAAATTATGGACAGGAATCGCATCTGGATACTCCTTTTTAACCTTTCCCGGTTTTTAAAGCTTCCCCGCAATGTTTCCTTTCGAATCGCAGGTACAGAAATACCAGTTAAATATGACGCAAATGTGGAGGGAAAAAGGAAAAAACAATATCCGATGGCTAAATGAGCGAATGAAGCCGCTCAGGTTATAAGTAAAGGCTTTCGGCGAGAACACAGCCTCGCCGAAAGCCGGTAACTCAAAAACAAATTCTATTTAAAACTAAACTTTAGTACTCCACCACGTTGGCCCAGTTCAGCAAAAGCTCCTTTTCTTCCGGCCTGTTTTTAACAAGCTGGCCGGCCGCCATTATAGCCATCCATTTCTGCACGTATTGGCGCGCCGTGTCGCTTTTGCGGCAGAACAGGTCGAGGTATTTCTCCGCGCGTTCGCTTTCGCCGTTTATGTGGAATATCAAGTACGAACGCGCCGCGTCGGCGCTGGCGTTGCCGTTTGTGGCATGCGCCCAGTCGATGACGTATGCCTCGTCGGACGGGGTAACCATGACGTTGCTAAAGCAGAAATCCCCGTGGCAAAGCTTGGAATGGCGCGGCAAGCTGTTAAGGCGCGTGTGAAGTTCGTAGCGCGAGGTAGCGTTCAGGCCGCTCTGGCTGATGTAGGCGTGCATTTTTTCAGTATTATGGCGAAGCTTTTCCGCGGAGTATTTATGCATCTCAAGCTGGATATCCACGAGGTGTTCCATGTAGGCGTCCACAGAGGCCGGATTTTCCTTCACAAGCTGCGACAGCGTCTTTCCCTCTATAAACTCGGTCGTTATGGCCCACCTGTTGTTGATTTTCTGCACATTCACAAGCTTTGGGATTTTAAAGCCGGTTTCTTCGACAATAGCGATGTTATGCGCCTCGTTAAACACATCGGCGCCGGAATAACCCTCGACGAATAGCTTTATGAGCAGGTTTCCTTCACGGTAAACAACCTTTGTCGGGCGCGTCACTATGATGTTTTCTGGTGTCGGGTTCATTTTCGCCGCTCCTTATTTCCCATAATAGGCGTTGAGATACATCTGTTTGATTTCGGAGAGCAAAGGATACCTCGGGTTGGCCCCCGTGCATTGATCGTCGAAGGCCTTTTCCACCATGTCATCAAGTCTGTCGAGGAAAACCTTTTCGTCGATGCCGTAGTCGGCAATAGTCTTTTTAATGCCAATCCTGGCCTTCAGGTTTTCAATTGCCGCTATCAGGTTTTTAAGCTTGTCTTCGTCGGTCTTGCCTCCAAGCTTAAGGTGATCGGCAATCTTGGCGTAACGCGCCAGCGCCTTCGGAGAATCATACTGCGGGAACAAACCCATTTTCGCCGGAGCCTCGGAAGCATTGAAGCGGATTACTTCGTTTATCATCAAAGCATTCGCGACGCCGTGCGGCAGGTGGTAGAACGCTCCCAGCTTATGCGCCATGGAGTGGCATATGCCAAGGAAAGCGTTGGCGAAAGCCATGCCCGCCATTGTCGCCGCGTCAGCCATTTTTTCCCGCGCTACCGGGTCGGCGGCACCCTTTTCATAGGCAATCGGCAGATATTCGAAAATGATCGCCAAAGCGCCAAGAGCCAGGCAGTCCGTGTAGTCCGACGCCACCATAGACGCGTAAGCCTCCAGCGCGTGGGTGACAGCGTCTATCCCCGAAGCCGCGGTGAGTCCCTTTGGCGCTTCCATCATCACATCGGCGTCAACTATAGCCATACTGGGCATAAGCTCGTAATCGGCAAGCGGATATTTAACGCCGGTTGTTTCGTCCGTTATGACAGCGAACGGCGTCACCTCGGACCCTGTGCCGGCCGTTGTGGGCACGGCGATAAAGCACGCTTTATTTCCCATCTTCGGGAATTTGTATATCCTTTGGCTAACGCTCACAAATCGCGCGGCCATATTCATGAAGTCGGCATCCGGATGTTCGTATAGCACCCACATGACCTTGGCCGCGTCCATCGCCGAACCGCCGCCGAAAGCGATCACGCAATCGGGCTGGAAAGCCCTCATGGCAGCCGCTCCCTCTTTGGCGCTGGCAAGCGTCGGGTCCGGGGCTACGTCGAAAAACACGGTATATTGAATTCCCAGCTCTTCGAGTTTTTTCGTGATGACCTTTGAGCAGCCGCTTTGGTACAAAAAGGTATCCGTCACAACAAACACTTTTTTCTTGTCCAAAACATCTCTTAAATCGTTGAGAGCGACGGGAAGGCAGCCTTTTTTGATATATACCTTCGGCGGAGTTCTGAAGCACAGCATACCGTTTCTCCTCTCGGCGACCACCTTTGTGTTTAGAAGGTGTTTTACTCCCACATTCTCGGAGATGGAGTTCCCGCCCCATGAGCCGCAGCCCAAAGTAAGCGACGGGGCAAGCTTGAAGTTGTAGATATCGCCGATGCCTCCCAGCGCGGACGGAGTGTTGACAAGGATTCGCCCCGTTTTCATACGGTTCTGGAATTTCTGAAGCTTTTCCTCTTCCGAAGTAGTGTTGACGTAGAGAGATGACGTGTGGCCATAGCCGCCCTGCTCGACCAGTTTCGTCGCTTTTTCCACGGCGTCGTCAAAATTTCGCGCGTGGTACATAGCCAACACGGGGGATAGCTTTTCATGCGCAAATTCTTCAGCAATATCGACGCTGTCCACCTCGCCGATAAGAACTTTTGCGGTTTCCGGAACTTTCACGCCGGCCATTTCAGCTATCTTGACGGCGGACTGACCAACGATGCGGGCGTTCAAAGCGCCGTTTATTATGATTGTCTTGCGGACCTTTTCAATTTCGTCTTCTTTGAGAAAGTAGGCGCCGCGCCGCAAAAATTCCTGTTTGACCTGCTTATAAACTTTTTCGAGAGCAATGATGGATTGCTCCGAACAGCAGATTACGCCGTTGTCAAATGTCTTGGAGAGCAAAACGGAGTTGACGGCAAGCGGAATATCGGCGGTATCGTCAATTATCGCCGGGGTATTGCCCGCCCCGACACCAAGAGCGGGTTTTCCTGACATGTAAGCCGCCTTGACCATGCCCGGTCCGCCTGTCGCCAGAATGAGGTCCGCCCCGGCCATGACAGCCTGGGTCAGCTCAAGGGAGGGCACGTCTATCCACGCGATCACGCCTTCAGGAGCCCCGGCGGCCACGGCCGCTTCCGCGACAATCTTCGCCGCGCTGATTGTGCTGTTTTTCGCTCTTGGGTGCGGGCTTATTATGACGCCGTTGCGGGTTTTCAACGCCAGAAGTGTTTTGAAAATCGAAGTGGAGGTCGGATTGGTGGTGGGGATGACAGCCGCAACCACACCGATTGGCTCAGCTATCTTCTTTATGCCGTAAGAGCGGTCTTCTTCAATAACTCCGCATGTTTTAGTGTGTCTGTATGCGTTGTAAATGAACTCGGACGCAAAATGATTCTTGATGACCTTGTCCTCTAAAACCCCCATGCCGGTTTCTTCGACCGCCATGCGCGCCAAGGGAATCCTTTCGCGGCTCGCGGCCATTGCCGCCGCGAAAAAAATCTTGTCAACCTGCTCTTGCGTATACTCCGCGAAAATTCTCTGCGCCGCCCTAACTTCTTCAAGCTTTTTCTGAAGCGCTTCGACGCTGTCCACCAAAAAATGGGACACGGTTTTGTCACTCCCCTCGCTTGCGCCTTTTGACCCCTTCTTCATGAAAACCTCCTCCTCATTCTGATTTACACGTTACCGAGACGCTACCGCCTATAAAGGCAGCTCAAATCGAGCACTCCGGTTTTCTGATAGTCGCATCAGCGTTTTCCACTATGCCCCGCGTTCAATCAAGCGTTTGTAACGCATAAAAACATCATCCAGCGCAAAAAGGTTTCATGCATGGTTCATCGCGCTCTTGTGTAAAGCATGTCCTCCAAAACGTATCCATCTGAAATCCCGGATGCGCAACCTAAAGCATCCCTTTCTTCCCGCAATATAGATTCATTGAGTGAAAATTGCTTATCAGCCAGACTATAAAATTCTTTCACACTCAAAACATAACATATCAAACACAAAAATGATTTATTTGTTAGAAAACCGTAGTCGGATTCACGCGGCGCATAAAAGTCGCTTTCAAAAACTGTAGTCATTCTCGAAAATGAATTTCAGGTTTCGTTATCTTGTCAAACCAGGCAAAGCGGTTAACCCCTTTTTGACGCATTCGATCCCCGGCATCCATGTTCCATGATCAGTTTGAAATGGAAATATCTTTAACGTTTACGCGGTTACACTTATAAACAATCGCGATCTTGCCACGCCGGAATTAATCAAAAAGTGCTATCATTGCCGTATCATTTGAAGACAAATTCTGGATTCAATGTGTCTATAGATCTGTAGCGTAACGACAAGCTCTGGCGTCGCAAACAAACGCTTCGGGCAACGCGCCGGACACGCAAAACCAGTCTTGAAGCAGGTTAATTTTGAGCGCATTCATTATTGCCATTTCGTTCGTTTTCTCGCTTGGGTACGCTTGCCTGCCATCCGTCATTACCCGCCGCGCTACACGGACACCACAGGAAAGCTTCTCTTTTGGGTACGTTCGCTCGTCCTCCATAACCCGCATCGCCGCCCTGTTTCTTGGCGAAGCCGTTCCGTGGCTGACGAAACAAAAACACCCTCAGGAGAACCTTCCTTACGATTTGTCCGTTGTTATGGGTGCGGCTTTCATGTACATGCCCGCACCGCCTTGTTTTTTGTTCCGCCATCCTTGGCTACAGAAACTCCCAGTGGAAGAGGTTTCCCGCTCAATCCAGTTAAACAAGTGATGAATGCCGATAGATTAAAGTACTCTCAAAGTTAAAAAACGGCTGTTAAGGCTTAAGGAGGCAATAAAAATGACCAAAAGTGACTCTGTCAAAAACACCCTTGGCGAGAAGAAAAAAGTACAGCTTGCGCCAGGTCCTTTCGTGCTTCCCATGCCGACCGTGCTGGTGGGAACCAAGGTAAACGGTTCGCCGAACTTCATGACCGTAGCTTTTGCCGGTCTGGCGAATTACGATCCGGTGATTGTCGCCATCAGCATCAGCCCCGACCACCACACCACCGCGGGAATCCGCGCCAACAAGGCATTCAGCATCAATCTCCCTGGCCCGGACCTTGTGGAAGCAACAGATTGGTGCGGAATCCATTCCGGCAAAAATGTGAATAAAAGCAACGCCTTTGAAACATTTGCCGGAGAACTCGGAAACGCGCCGATGATCAAGGCCTGCAGGCTGACCGCCGAGTGCCGCCTGGTCGAAACAGTGGAGCTCAAGCCGGATATGATTTTCTTCGGAGAAGTGGCAACCGTCTATGCGGACGAATCGGCAGTTAAAGACGGCGCTCCCGACTGGACAAAAATTGCCCCGCTATTCTTCACTTTCCCCGACAAGATGTACTGGGCGCTGGGAAACCACGTGGCTAAAGCCTGGAGTGTCGGAGAAAAATTCAAACCGTGAAAAACCCTGCTGAGGACTTCAAGCCAGCCAACCTTATGACAGGCTGTTGGCTGGCTTGGTATAACAAGGAGGGGAGCCACATTAATTCTTGGGCTTGCTACGCAAGGCAATCTCCGCATCCAAAAGAAACTTGTCCCGCCACTCCTCAATCTTGCCAACTTTAAGGTTATGCTTCTTGGCTGCTTCCGCTGAAATCGTTTCATTTTTCAATATGCTCACGACCAGGCTATACAACTCTTGGCGGTCCAACGCTAAACTGCAATCGATTTTAGGTCCACTCTCAGCCAAATAATGGCTTATTGCTGCTTCTGCTGAAATCGCTTCATTTTTCAATATGCTCACGACCAGGTTACACGACGCTTTGCGGTCCAACGCTGAACTGCAATCGATTTTAGGTCCACCCCCGGGCAAATAGCGGTTTATTAGTAACGCACAACTTAAGGGAGGCAGAATACTGTTATTGTAATAACCAATCTTACATAGAAACTCACTTCCAAATCTCTGTTCTATCTCGCTTTTACTAAAATATTTTTTAACAAAGCCTCTTTTTTCCACTCCAACAATTGTTTAGGATCAGCCATTTTGTGTATCTCCAACAGCGACCACAAAGATATTATTATAAAAACATAACTAAAAACCAAACACAAGATGTGCCATTGCTCACGCCAAACACAATAGCCTTTACACGAAATATTAAATCGCCCAAACAAAACAATCTGGAACGCAAACAAAACAATATTAATAAAAAAACTTGCGTATGCAAAAAGGATAAAAGGATTGCTATAAGTGCCTATCCTTTTATTTTCCTTTTTTTCATTCTCGCTTTTATTTATATCTTCTTCTATAATTGCCGTTTCCCATGTTTGGAGTTTTTCTCCTTTTTTTGTTTTTTTCTCATGAAACAATAAAACATACGTTCCAATTCTGATTCTTCTTTTTACGTTTTCGTTATCTTTCGCTACAGCAGAGATCATAATTAGCATCGATACCAGAACCAAAAACATTGCTATACCAAGTTTTAACAGAATATAATTATCACTACTACTGACTTCCTTATACACTGGCAAGCCAATTGCGACTCCCCATAAGGCTAAAATTAAAAACATATATTTCTCTTGGATTTGGTAATAAAAAGATTTTCTTTCTCTTTGTTCCCTTCTTAAATGCTCAAGCTCCGACGATTCAATCATCTCTCGGTCTCCTTCTTTAATATCCTTTACTTTATGCTACTTACTGCTAACGCAGAGAGATTCTTGGGGGCATACCTCCGTCTGCATCGGCAGGATTAGAAAAATGTTCTTCCTGCTCCTCCGCCACGCTCTTTGACAAATTGCGCGACAGACCAACATCGACGCCTCTCATAAACACCGTATCGTACGCCAGAACCTGCAGCGGGATCAATTTCTATAATTGGCCGCGCATAGCATCCGCGCGCAGGCAAAGGCAGAACATCCCCGGTTTTCTATCGATCTGTTTTGATTTTTACGCTTTGGGCCTTGCCGAAAAACTGACGATGCGGAAAACTCTCCGACGTTGCTATCACCATCTTCCTGTCATCAAGGAACAAAACATCGCGTGTGTGGGACAAAAACGGCGTAATACCGGAAGCAATGAAATATTCGCCGTCGCCAATCCACGTCGCTATCGGGCAATTCCGGCGCACACTACCTAACGCGGTCCTCCGGCCGCAAATGTGCGAACGGGCCTATTATCGCGCCTTTTTTTACCTTTGAGGACTCGACAACCGAGTACGGTTTCAGTATGACCCCGTCTTCCAGAACGCTATCCCGCACTATACAACCCGCCTGCACAAGAACTCCTCGTCCAATGCGCGATTTTCCCGTAACCATCACCGAAGGCTCGATGACCGAGTCGGGACCTATCCGGCTTTCCGGTTCGACGCAAGCGCTATCCGGATCTATGATCGTCACTCCCGCGTCCAGCAACTCCCCAAGCTTTCTCAACCGCAAAACCCTGGAGGCTTCCGCCAGCTCGCGCCGCGAGTTGATCCCCAAAACCTCGTCGGGATCGTTTGTCATCAGCGGAACCACGCGCTCCCCGGTTGCAAGCGCCTCCAGAACAAGGTCTGTCAGGTAAAACTCTCTTTGGGCATTCACATCGGTAAGGCGCGGCAACCCCGCCTCGAGAAAACCCCGGTCGAAAGCATACGTTCCGGAATTTACTTCCTGAATCCGTCGAATCGTTTCGTTTGCGTCTTTTTCTTCAATAATTTTAGCCACATTGCCATCAGCGCCACGAACGATCCGGCCATACCCCCAGGGGTCTTGCAGAACCCCGGTCAATACGGAGGCCACCGCCCCCTTCCGGCGGCGGGTCATAACCAGCGACCGAATCGTGGAGGGACGCAAAAGCGGGGCGTCTCCGCAGAGAACCACAACCTCTTTTGCTTCCTTTGGAAGCTCTTTAAGGCCGCACCGGACAGCATCCCCCGTCCCGAACTGATTCTCCTGGATGGCCACCCTGCCGCCGAAGCTATCAACCGTGGGCAAAACCTTGTCGCGGCCAAACCCCAGCACGAACACCATGTCCCGGATTCCGGCTTTCTTTGTCGCGGTTGCCACATGCCACACCAAAGGATGCCCCAAGGCGGTATGCGCCACCTTGGGCAGAGCGGATTTCATCCGTTTTCCTTTACCGGCGGCAAGGATGATAGCGGAAACTTTTCTCATTAGTAGATTCCTTCGTCTTAATTGCTAATCTATATCGGCAGATTTGCCGATAAGTTTACAAAGTTTCCCGTATTTAAGAAAGGATTCGACACCGATGGACGATCCGAAAGACCCGAAAGTCCTGCTGATGCAGATAGAGGCGGAACTCGCCGAACTGAAAAACCAATACGATCTTTTCTTCCAGGGGGGGCGGCGCGGGGAGCCAACCCGCGAGCGTAAAGACCTCGAAAGCAAGCTGCTGACTATAAGCCGCCGCGCAATGATCAAAAGCGCGGACCAGAATCGTTTCAGCAATCTCCAGGCGAAGTTCTGGTCCAACGTTAACCTGTGGGCAAGGATCATACGCGACTTCGAGGAAGGACGCCTGCGCAGGGACAAAAGGGGAGCGCTGACGCGAGCCGGGATAGGCCAGCCCGATGAAGCCGGACCGGCGATGCCAAAACCTTCCGCCCCAAGCCAGGGAACCGCGCCGGCACCGGCTGCCGGAACGGGGAACCTTGATCAGGCGGCAAAAGCGCTGATGGAAGCCCGGAAAAAATGTGGCATTCAGGCGAACCCATCGGAGCTGGCGTCGCTTCGCAGCGCTTTAGAATCGCGCGCGAAGGAGCTCTCCGCTTCCGCCGGAGGAAAAAAAGTGGAGTTCCATGTAACTGTGGAAGGCGGAAAGCCGAAAGTAAAAACCCGGTTGAGCTAAACCCAACCGGGCATCAAGTTTCCGTTGCAGCGTGTTCTATTTCAATCCTAATGTATGGCGGATATACGGGATATCGCGCGGCTTAAGGCAGCTTCGGCCAACTTGTACCGCTCGTCGTCAAGGGAATGTCCTACTTGCTTGAGCTCGTCTTCCGCCCGCTTTTGCGCCAAACGGGCGCGCTCCAGGTTGATCTCTTCGGCGTGCTCCGCCGTGTCGGCCAGCACAACAACCCGCTCCGGCGTAATTTCAGCAACCCCGCCGCTTATGGCAATTTTTTGCCATCCGCCTCCTTTGCGGTAAGAAAGCACTCCGACATTCACTATCGACAAGTACTGGGTGTGCTCCGGAAGCACGCCAAGTTCGCCTTCGTATCCGGGGATTATGATTTCTTCAACGTCCTCGGAAAGCATAAAGCGCTCTGGAGTGACAAGCTCGAGCCGGATCGTCGATGCCATTTCCTTCATTCTCCCCGTTACGCCGTTTCGAGCAGCTTCTTGCCCTTCTCTATCGCTTCCTCGATCGTCCCGACCATGTAGAACGCCTGCTCGGGAAGTTCGTCGTGCTTGCCTTCGACGATCTCCTTGAACGAGCGGACCGTTTCTTCAAGGCGAACATACCTGCCGGCGATTCCAGTGAATTGCTCGGCCACAAAGAACGGCTGAGACAAGAAACGCTGTATCTTGCGCGCGCGCGACACGAGAATCTTGTCGTCCTCGGAGAGTTCGTCCATACCGAGAATGGCGATGATGTCCTGGAGATCTTTGTATTTCTGGAGGACCTTTTGCACAGCGCGGGCCACGGCATAGTGCTCCTCGCCCAAAACCAGCGGCGAGAGGATACGCGATGTGGAATCAAGCGGGTCAACCGCCGGGTAAATACCAAGTTCCGCGATCTGGCGCGACAAAACGGTGGTGGCGTCAAGGTGCGAAAACGCGGTCGCCGGCGCCGGGTCGGTAAGGTCGTCCGCGGGAACGTAGATCGCCTGGACCGACGTGATCGACCCTTTGTTGGTAGAAGTGATCCGCTCCTGCAGATTCCCCATTTCGGTGGAAAGCGTTGGCTGGTAACCGACCGCCGACGGGATGCGTCCCAAAAGCGCGGACACTTCGGAACCGGCCTGTGTAAACCGGAAGATGTTGTCGATGAACAGGAGCACGTCTTGCCCTTCCTCGTCGCGGAAATATTCCGCCGCGGTAAGAGCCGACAACCCGACACGCGCGCGCGCGCCTGGCGGTTCGTTCATCTGGCCGTAAACCAGGCATGTCTTCTCAAGAACCTTTGACTCTTTCATCTCAAGCCACAAGTCGTTGCCTTCGCGGGTACGCTCACCGACGCCGCCAAATACGGAGTAGCCGCCGTGCTCTTTGGCGATGTTATGGATAAGCTCCATGATGACAACTGTCTTGCCGACGCCCGCGCCGCCGAACAGGCCGATCTTGCCACCCTTGGAATAGGGAGCCAGCAGGTCAACGACTTTGATTCCCGTCTCAAGGATTTCGACCTTGGTCGATTGCTCATCAAATGAAGGGGCCGGGCGATGAATCGGATATTTGATTTTTGTCGTGATCTCGCCCTGCTCGTCGACCGGCTCTCCGATGACGTTCATGATGCGTCCCAGGGTCTCCGGACCCACCGGAATAGATATGGGCTCGCCGGTATCTATCGCTTCCATACCGCGGACCAGGCCGTCTGTGGAGTCCATCGCCACACAACGGACGACGTTGTCTCCCAAGTGCTGCGCGACCTCAATGACAAGATTGCCTTCCCGGTCGCTGATGCTCGGGTTGGTAACCTTGATTGCGTTCAGAAGCGACGGCAGGTGGCCGGCGTCGAAACGGACGTCAACAACAGGTCCGATGATCTGGACAACTCTTCCCTTTTCCATGATTTCCCCGATCCTCCTTGTTACCCTTTGAGCGCTTCGGCGCCACTGACGATTTCCGTAAGCTCCGTGGTGATCGTAGCCTGGCGGGCGCGGTTCATCTGCAACGTAAGCCGTGCGATCATATCGACCGAGTTATTGGTCGCCGAATCCATTGCTGTCATACGGGCGCCGTGTTCCCCCGCAACCGACTCGAGAAGAACGCGGAAGATATCCGTCTCCACATACTTGGGCAGAAGGAGCTCCAGAATCTTGCGCTTGTCCGGCTCAAAAAGATATTCAAAGTCGTGAGCGTTTTCGTCGTTGCCCTCTTCCAGCGTATCCATCGTAAGAGGCAAGAGCTTCTCGATACGAGCCACCTGCGAAATGGCCGACCGGAATTCGTTGTAAACGATACGCGCCTCGTCGAACTCTCCGTTAACAAACCCCTCGAGAAGCTCGCTGGCAATCGTCTCTACGTGCCACTGGCCAAGGGTTCCGAGAACACCCAGATATTCCTTGTGGATGCGCACCCCGCGGCGACGGAAGAAATCGCGCCCTTTGCGGCCGACCATATAAAGAACGATTTCCTCGTACTTTGCCTGCTGCTCGGCAATGTACCGATGGACATAGCGTGTAAGGCCGGCATTAAAGCTCCCGCAAAGCCCGCGGTCAGAGGTGACAACCAGCAAGGCAAGCCGCTTTACTTCGCGGGAAGCCAAAAGCGGATGAGCGCTGGAATCGACCTTGCTTCCTACCGACAACACCACTTCGCGCATTTTCCGCGCGTAGGGGCGGGCGGCGACTATCGCTTCCTGGGCGCGACGAAGCTTCGCGGCCGACACCATCTTCATCGCCCTGGTGATTTGCTGTGTGCTTTTTACGCTGCTGATCCGCTTCCGGATCGCGCGGAGGTTCGCCATGGCGTCTTATTCCTTGAATATCCCTTTAAACTTTTCCAGCGCGTCGATCAGCTTGGCCTTGAGGTCGTCGGAAATAGCCTTCTTCTCCCGGATCTCCGCAAGCAACGCCTCGTGGCTGCCCTTCATGTAAGACGTAAGTTCTACCTCGTACTTTGCCAAAGAGCCGATCTCGTAGCCGTCAACAAAACCGTTTGTGGCGGCAAAAATGGTTGTCACCTGCTGTTCGACCGACTGCGGCTCATACTGCGCCTGCTTGAGAATCTCCACCAGTCTGGCGCCGCGGGCAAGCTGCATCTGGGTTGACTTATCGAGGTCGGAGCCAAATTGCGCGAAAGCCGCCATTTCGCGGTACTGCGCCAGTTCGAGGCGCAGACGGCCGGCGACCTGCTTCATTGCCTTGATCTGGGCGTTGCCGCCGACGCGGGACACCGAAAGGCCGACGTTGACAGCCGGACGGACGCCCGAATAGAACAGGTCGGCTTCAAGGTAGATCTGGCCGTCGGTGATGGAGATGACGTTAGTCGGAATGTACGCGGAAACGTCGCCGGCCTGGGTTTCGATAACGGGCAAGGCCGTAAGCGATCCGCCGCCTTCCGAGTCGGATAGCTTCGCCGCGCGCTCAAGCAACCGCGAATGGAGGTAGAAAACATCGCCAGGGAACGCTTCGCGGCCCGGCGGACGGCGCAGAAGCAGCGACAACTGGCGATAGGCAACCGCGTGCTTGGAAAGATCGTCGTATACGCACAAAGCGTGGCGGCCGGAATCGCGGAAGAACTCGCCTATCGTACAGCCCGCGTACGGAGCGGTAAATTGCAGCGGGGCGGACTCGGAAGCAGTGGCGGTAACAACGATGGTGTAGTCCATCGCTCCGTACTGCCGAAGCTTCTCGACAACCTGGGCAACCGTGGAGCGCTTCTGGCCGATGGCGACGTAGATGCATATGACGCCGGAGCCTTTCTGATTGATGATCGTGTCGGTGGCCACCGCGGTCTTTCCTGTCTGGCGGTCGCCGATGATCAACTCGCGCTGCCCGCGGCCGATCGGGATCATTGCGTCGATGGCTTTAAGCCCGGTCTGGAGCGGCTCCTTGACGGGCTGACGCTTTACGATACCGGGCGCTTTGATTTCGACGCGGCGGAAGTCTTTGGCTTCGATGGGGCCGAGGCCGTCAACCGGCTGGCCAAGAGCATTGACAACACGGCCGATCATGGCGTCGCCGCAAGGCACCTCGACGATGCGACCGGTCCGGCGGACAGTGTCGCCTTCCTTTATGATCTCGTCATTGCCAAGCAACGCCACGCCGACGTTATCTTCCTCGAGGTTGAGCACCATCCCGCGCACTTCGCCTGGGAACTCGAGAAGCTCGCCGGCCATTGCTTTTTCGAGACCGTGGATGCGAGCGATTCCGTCTCCGACGGAGAGAACCACACCAGTTTCGGCTACATCGATCTTCTTCTCGTATCCCTTGATCTGGGTTTTCAGAATTTCCGTGATTTCTGCGGCGCGGATGCTCATTTCTTACCCCTTCTGAAGGTTTTGCCGGAGCTGTTGAATCTGGGTGCGGATACTGCCGTCGTAGACCGTTGAGCCTACGCGCACGATCATACCCCCGATGACAGCCGGATCGACCGACTCATCGAGAAGAATTTTTTTTCCTGTGCGTTTTTCAAGAACGGCGCGCAAAAGATCTTTTTGCGGCACGGATAATTCCATCGGGACCGTCACCACGGCCCGCTCGATGCCCTCGTACTCTTCGACCATTAGGCGCAGCTCGACAAGGATCGACGGGAGAACATTCATCCGTCCTTTCTCCACCAGCAGGGAGAGAAAAGACTTCGTCGCGGGGAGGAAGCCTGTGGAGGAAAGCAGCGACTCAAGCGCGGCCTGTTTGGCCTGGCGGCTCACATGCGCTGATTCCATTGCTTCCCGAAGCTCGGCAGAGCTGTCAAGAACCTTGGAAAATTCCTCGACCTCGGACAACGAGCGGCGCACCTGTCCTTCTTCCTTGCCGATATCAAACAGCGCGCGCGCGTACCGCCTTGCCAGGCTTCCAGCGATCACTTAAACAATCCTCTCGATCTTTTCAATGTTTTCCTTGACCAGGCGCTCCTGATCCTGCGAGGAAAGCGAATTTTTGACCAAGGTCTCCGCCGCCTCGGAAACAAGCAGCGAAGCTTCCTGCCGCAACTCGGCCACAGCTTTTTTGAGCTCCTGCTCGCCCGATAATTCGGCCTGGGCGCGGATACGACCGATTTCGGTCGTTGCCGTGTCGCGCAACACCTGGGCCTCCGCGGCTGACTCGGACTCCGCCCGCTCGTTCAGCTTTGCTATCTCCTCCGAAAGACGCGCCATCCGGGCATCCATCGCCTCCAGCTTTTTCATGGCTTCGGCGCGCGCGACCGACGCGTCTTCGATGGATTTCCGCATCAGCTCGCTGCGCTCCTTCATAAACGAAGAAAGCGGCTTGCGGATAAAGTAGATGAGCACGCCAATGAGGATGGCCAGGTTGATCGCCTGTTTTGCGATGTCTCTCCAAGGGATGCCGTGGCTTCCGCCTTCCGGCGAAGCAAATGTAACCTTCGCCGCAAATAAAAACACAACCGACAAAAGAACGACGAGCAACGCGCGGCGATACCGCCGAATAGACAACCGGATATTCACGCGACTTGTCTCCCGAGAACCTTTTCGGCGATCTGCCTGGAAAGCTGATCCACCTCAGCGCGCAAAGAAGCCGAGACAGCTTTCTTTTCGGCAAGAATCCCGTTTTTGATGTCGTCAAGTTTTTTGCCGGATTCCGCCGCCGCCGCCTCGATACGCTTTTTCTCGGAGCGAGACACCTCTTCCATCGAGGCGCGCTTACGGGCCAGCGCTTCCATATAGCTTTTATTGAGCTCCTCGTCGTAGCGGCGGGACTTCTCCTGCGTTTCGGCAATCATGAGGCGCGATTCTTCCAGCGGCTTCACGGTAAGGTTGTCCCGCTCCTCGAACATCCGGAGAAGCGGCCGTATGAGAATCGCGGAAAGCAAAAAGGCGAGGACGATCACGATCCCCAGCTGCACCAGCGCAAGCTGGCTGATCTCAAGCGTCTCGAAAATCTTGCTTACAAGTTCCATAGAAACCGGTTACTCCTCCAGAGAACTTTAGGTGATCAAAGGAAGGTTTCCTCTTGTTGAAACGGAACAGATAGTTATCACGACAAAGAAGAAAGTGTCAAGAGGTTGTTCCGCAAAAAAGGACCGTTCCTTGTGATAAAGCGTAAAAAAGATCAAGGGCGCCGAAAGAAATCCTTGGCACCCTTGATCTTCGTTGGACCCGTTCCCTGAAAGCTTATACCGCAGGCACTTCAGGCTCGGCGGCCGGAGCCGGTTCCGCCGGAGCATCCGGAGCTGCGCTTTCGGCAGCGGGAGCTTCGGGAGTTTCTTCCGCGGGAGCTTGCTCGTCCGCGGGCGGGGCAGGCTGCTCAACAGTTGACGCAGGCGCGGGAGCCTCTTCCTTTTTCGAGCAAGCCGAGAAACTGACTGTTACAACCATCATCAGAGCTAAAAACAGAACCATGTACTTACGCATAACTTTTCTACTCCTTTCCCTGATTTCTTCCCTCATTGATTTATCCGAACATGCGGATAACGCCGGTTTGAGGCACAATTACTTAACCTTAAGCTATAGCATGAAATGAATATAGCACAAAGCCTTCGCGCCGCAATACTTTTTACATATAAACGGAAACGATTTACTTAAACATATTGTTGACACATCAAACAATATCGTTTCCTGTTAATGTTCCCTGAAAAGATCTTCTTGGAGCCGGTCGAGCTCTTCAGTGGAATAATAATAAATTTCGATCCGGCCTTTCTTTGCGCTGCCGCGCAGGCGAACCCGCGTTTTTCCCCGCCGGGTCAATTCTTCCTCCAACTCTTTCATATGAATATTTGCTTGCGCGGACTTCAGAGCCGGCCTCTTTTGAACTTTTCCCGCGCATACACGCTCGGTATCGCGGACAGAAAGACCGCGACTCAATACAGTCTCGAAAATCGAAAGAACATGTTCCGGCGGAACCGCCAGTAGCGCCCGCGCGTGACCAGCGGTAATACTACCGTCGGCCACCGCCCGGCGAACCTGGTCTGGAAGCCGGAGGAGCCGGATGGTGTTGGCGACAGTGGCCCGGTCTTTTCCCACACGCTCCGCGACTTGCTCCTGAGACATTGAGAAATCTCTGAGGAGCCTGTTGTACCCCTCCGCAAGCTCGATCGCGTTCAGATCCAGCCGCTGGACATTCTCGACGATCGCCACCTCGAGCGCTTCCCGGTCTGTGAACTTGCGGACCAAAGCCGGGATCCGGGCAAGACCGGCGCTTTCCGCGGCGCGGAACCGGCGCTCCCCCGCCACCAGTTCGTAACCATCCCCGGCGGGCCTGACCAAAACGGGCTGGAGCACCCCCTTTTCCTTGACGGAAGCGGCCAGCTCGGCAAGCTCCTCCGGCGGAAAAGATTTGCGCGGCTGCAGATTGCCCGTACGCACCTTTTCCAGCGGAATTTGCATGACAGCGTCGGAATCCGAAAAATCCTGGTTCTCAGGCAAAGGAGGTAAAAGCGCGGACAACCCGCGCCCAAGGACCTTCTTTTTCACTGGGTCGGTTTTTCGTTCCATCGGCTCACCACCTCCCGGGCCAGTTCGAGATAACTCTGTGCTCCCCGGGAAGCGACCGCATGTAGAACAATCGGTCTTCCGTAGGAAGGCGCTTCGGACAAGCGAACGTTTCTTGGTATAACTGTTTGAAATACTTGTGTTTTTAGCGCATTTCGCGCTTCTTCCGCAACCTGGTGGGCCAGATTGTTGCGAGGGTCGAACATGGTCAGAACCACACCCTCTATCGTCAAGTCGCGGTTCATGCCATTGCGAATCTGCTCGATAGTGCGGAACAGGCTGGAGATTCCTTCGAGAGCGTAATATTCGCACTGAAGCGGAACAATTACCGAATTTGCCGCACAGAGCGCATTGACCGTCAGCAGGCCCAGCGAGGGCGGGCTGTCGATAATAATCACCGGGTACTCCTCGCCCAAGGCCGCAAGCGCTTCCGCCAGCCGGCGTTCCCTCCGCTCCATCGACACCAGTTCGATCTCGGCACCTATTAAATCATACGAGGCTGGAAGCAAATGAAGGTATGGCAGGGCTGTCTTGCGGATCGCTTCCACCGCGGTCACCTCTTCCATCAAGACGCGGTAAATATTGCGCTCGGCCTCCCCGCCGGGAGTTCCTCCCACGCCGGAGGTGGCGTTGGCTTGCGGGTCCATATCGACCAGAAGCGTCTTTTTCTCCAGGACAGCCAAGGAAGCGGCCAGGTTGATCGCGGTCGTGGTCTTGCCGACCCCTCCCTTCTGGTTGGCTATAGCCAGAACGCGCGGCACTAAAACCCTCCTTCAAAATAACGAATTTTTATCCTGCTCAACACGCTGCGTATCAGCCAAATACATTTAGCGCCAGAAAACATTTCGCCTTGCTTGCCGGTATTTCGGGCGGCTCATATTGGTATTCCGGCGGTTTCCCGCCCGGCGCCGCCTATGCCGACCAAAGTTGAGTCTAACAAGCCGGACACCGCGCGCGCTCTAAGCCGCCCTTGCTTCAGACTACCGGTTCACCGCTAACCGTTGTTTTCTAACAAGCGCCTTATTCCGCAACGGCAAACAACACCAAAAAAGCTGAATTTGTGGCCCGACTTTTTTTTACCACAGCACGGGACATCGCAGAAAGGAAAAACCCGCGTGATCTTAAGGAACAACTTCGACGATTTCCCGCTCCCCCATGCCGCGTGGCAAGGAAAACCGCTCCCGGCGAACCACTGTCCCTGGAATTTTCCTCTCTCGTCCAGTATCGCCCGGACCTTCCATAAAGAGCATTCGTCCGCCTTCAGCCAGATACGAAGACAACAGCGGAACAACAACGGCAGGCGGCGACGTGGCGCGCGTTACGATGTCGTCAAACTTCCCAATCGGCAGTGTCTCGCCGACTCGCGCCTTGGCGTTTACAACCACCATGTTTTCTATGCGCAACATACTCCGGACACGGGACAGGAAAGCGCACTTCTTCGCCGAGGATTCAAGCAGGACAACATGGGTTCCGGGAAGATAAAGGGCAAGCGGGATGCCGGGATACCCCGTGCCTGAGCCGAAATCGAGCAGCCTCCCCGGAAACGGGGCAAATTTAAGCAGCGCGAGGGAATCCGCTATGTGTTTGACCGCAACCTCCACAGGATCGACAATTGCCGTCAGCCGAATAGACCGGTTCCAGCGCAGCATTTCAGCGGCATGGGCCGCAAGCCGCTCAACCTGGTCCCGGCACGTTCCGATTCCGGCTTCCCCCAGAACCTCCTCCAGCACGCCAACGTCTGGCGCTGGAATTTCTTCCGTGCCGCTCATAATGATTGTTCCACGTGAAACATTCGCTGTTTCCCTTTGTAAATAATAGCTTTTTCCCTTGTCTTGTCTAATCTCCCGCCGGGTCGCCGGGAAGAGCCGCCGTATCGCGCCGCAACAACGCCAGCAGGAGGGCAATCGCCGCGGGAGTGACGCCGGGAATCCGCTGAGCCTGCCCAAGGGAGGCGGGCCGGACTTTGACCAGTTTGTCCCGAACCTCCGCGGAAAGACCACGCACCGAAGAGAACGGAAAATCGGGCGGAATCAGCATGCCCTCGTATTTCTTGAGCTTTGCGGCATCTTCATTCTGCCTGCGGATATATCCGTCGTACTTGATGAACAGCTCCGCCTGCTCCACCGCTCCCGGCAAAGGCACAAGGTCTGGGTCGCACGCCAAAAGCATCGCGCATGTCACCTCGGGGCGACGCAGCACTTCCGCGTAAGTCGTTCCGGGACGAAGCAGCCCGCCGCCGGCCTTCCTGACTTCCGCAACCAGCGGGTGCTCCACAGTCACCCTTTTTTCCTCCAGAATCTTGATAAATGCCTCTATCCCCTCTCGCTTGGCCAGGAATCGCCGGTATCTCTCTTCTGAAAGCAGCCCCGCCTGCCGCCCTATTTCGGAGAGCCTCTGGTCCGCGTTATCCTCCCGCAGCAAAAGCCGGTACTCCGCCCGGGAGGTAAACATACGGTACGGCTCCTGAGTTCCTTTTGTCGTCAGGTCATCTATCAGCACGCCGATATAGGCGTCCGCGCGGGAGAGAATGACCGGCGGCTTTCCTTTAACCCGCCGCGCCGCGTTAATCCCCGCCATAATCCCCTGCGCCGCCGCCTCTTCATAGCCGCTTGTTCCGTTTATCTGCCCGGAATGATAAAGGTTTTTGACCAGCTTCGTCTCAAGGGACGGATGGAGCTGAACCGGATCGACAAAATCATATTCGACGGCGTATCCGGGGCGCACAATCTCCACCTTTTCTAGGCCGGGGATAGTACGCAGCATCTTCAGTTGAATATCGTAAGGCAGGCTCGTCGTAAGCCCGTTGGGATAATACTCGAAAGTATCAAGCCCCTCGGGCTCCAGGAACACCTGGTGTCTCTCCTTATCCGGGAAACGCGTGATCTTGTCCTCTATGGACGGACAGTATCTTGGGCTTGCCCCGCGGATAACGCCGGTGCACATGGGGGACCGGGAGAGGCCGGACCGAATCGCTTCGTGTGTCGCCTCGTTGGTATACGTCAGCCAGCAGGGAACCTGCAAACAACGTATCTCGCCGGTATCAAAAGAGAAAGGAGTGGGAATCGCGTCGCCGTCCTGGCGCTCGGTCCGGGAAAAATCAATTGTCTTGCCGTCAAGACGCGGGGGGGTGTCGGTCTTGAGACGCCCAACGGAAAAGCCAAGCTCCCGCAGGGAGTCCGAAAGGCGCATCGCCGCGAAATCCCCCGCTCTTCCGGCCGGATAGCTTTTAAGCCCCATGTGAATGAGACCTTTCAGGAAAGTCCCGCTGGAAAGGATTACTGTCTTTCCGCGATACCGAACACCAATGTCTGTATCAACCCCGACCGCGGTTCCTCCTTCCACGACAATCGCATCCACTATGGCCTGCTTTATATCGAGGCCGCTTGTCTCCTCCAGTGTTTTTTTGAGCCGGAGGCGGTATAGCTGCTTGTCCGCCTGGGCTCTCGAGGAGCGCACCGCCGGTCCCTTGCTGGTGTTAAGCTGCCGGAACTGGATTCCCGACGAATCTATATTACGGGCCATTTCGCCACCCAAGGCATCCACCTCACGGACAAGGTGTCCTTTCGCCAGCCCGCCGATCGCCGGGTTGCACGACATCAGCCCGATCGTGTCCGCGTTGATCGTAAGTAAAAGAGTGGAGCATCCCATCCGGGCCGCGGCCAACGCCGCCTCGCACCCGGCGTGTCCTCCTCCAACCACGACCACATCGTATTCCTTGCTGTATTCGTGCGGCGATCCGCTCATATTTGGCCCTTACCTTAATCCCAGATCCGTCATCAGGCATTAATTTCTAATGGCGGCCATTAGAACAACGTATTGATTCATTATGGTTTAAAGCCCACTTCCGCGGCATTTCTTGGCGTAAGATTTGGGTGACATAAGTCACAGCGGACAAAAATCGCGGAGGGGTTCTCCGACGAGGGCATAGGTTTCTGAGTGGAGCCACGGACGGCGAGAGCGAAGGAAACCTGCAGTCGCAGTGAGCCAGGGACGGCGAGCGGAGACGGCCTCGGTGGAGAAGCCCCTCCGCGATGTCCGCTGTGAGTACCGGCAATGTCACCTTTAGCGACGGATCTGGGATAATGTTTCACGTGAAACAGTTTCGTTTCTCGCGCCGTGGTCAGTCAAGGACATTCTGTAGCGTAAAGCCCGAACTTGGCCAATAGCGATATGGTGACTTATTCTGTAACTTTTTGAAAATGAAGAGGAGCTTTATCGTATTATTCATGAAGAAGGAGATAAAATAGAGTGGGATTAGTAAATCGAGGCTGGGTGAAAATTTGATTTTATGTTTTCTTCCCAATATAAAAAACATATCCATAATACTGTTTATATTTTGAATATAATTCTACTTCGTATTTATCATTTTCAATATAAGCTTCTACAGTTTTATTTCCAGCATACTTTTCTAAAAGCGCTTTTTCTGCCGCTCCCCTCGGAGTAAAATAATTATCAGTCCAGCATTTTTCGGGCAATGTAAACGCGGCAATAAAAATATAACCGGCTTTTTGCATTATTGAAATATTATCCCCAATTGTGCCTAATCCATTAACGGCATCAACCCAAAACTTTTCAAGTTCGGCAGGGCGTTCATCAGCAAACCATGAAGGGCATGTTACGGCAATATAGCCATTTTTTTTAAGAAAGCCGTTCCAATAGGTTAATCCTTTTTCAAAACCTATGGCATCTATAGCCCCTTCCGACCAAATAAGATCAAATTCCTCTTTTTGAAAAGAAAGATTTTCCATTGAACCAACAATGCCGTTTACTCTTTCCTGAAGACCTGATTTTTTAGCATTATCGTTAAAAACATTTATAAAATCAGGGCAAATATCTACGCCTATAATATTCCCAGTGATATTTTGTGCCAGAACCATTGTTTGCCCACCAGTTCCGCAAGCCAGATCCGCTACCAGGGAAATTTTATCGATATTATCCAGAAAACTTAATGCCTTAACGGTCATTTCAGGGCTGCCAGGCCCCTGCCGCTCCAATCCCACATGAGTTTCAACAATTAAATCAAGAATAGTTATTTCCATTTACCATTTCCCTTATTCGGTAAGTTATAGGCTTGACAAACCTATCGTAACACGCGTTTCTCCCAGGCACTATCGTTTATCCCCAGGCATGTTTTTTATGAAACCTGAAATCAGGCACAAAACTGGATGCCGCCGGTTAATCAGATTCTCCCTTGGCCTGGTTTACGCCGGGTTGTGCCCGTTTCTTCGATTACACATTTGTGATTTAGCGCCCCGAATTTGTAATCTTTGGGGGGCTAAAGCAAGAAATAGATTGGTGTCTCTTTTTGTTTCAGACCGAAATCTTTCCCTTTTTTCAAATAGTTACCCTTTGGCCACATCAAGGCAAAAACAGATGGCACAACCATTGCCCTATACATAAGCAACAAAGCAAAAATAGGGAGAACAAAAAAATGAAAAACCTCCGGACCGCAAAAACCTTCGCAGCCTTCCTGGTGGTAGCGGCCCTCTTCGCGGCGTGTGGCAGCGGAACCGGAGTGGATGTCGCTGATACCGTAACTTCCCCTATGAAAACTTCTTACTTGCTCTCTTGGGACGCACCGGAGGCAACGGTTAACAACGAGACGATCAATCCTTTAGACGATCTCTATCAATACGAACTCTATGTCAGCAACTCTCCGGATTTCTCCGATGACGACACACCGGTGGCTTTTGTCTCCGCGGTAAAAGACGGAGAAGGCGGAGCAAAGAAGCTGGTCACAGAGTTCGACCTGGCGCTTCTGAACCTCGACGATGACTCCTCCACCCTGTATGTTTCCCTGAAAGTGGTCGGAGTCGATGGACAGAAGTCGGGCTTCATGGCTCCCGTAACGTGGGACCGGGCATAAGAATTAAAAAAAACAGAATAAAAGGAGGGTTAACTATAAAGAACACAAGAAGATGAATGCGGTTGCAACACCAAAAAAGACCACGGCCCGGCTACTCCCTCCGCCGGGCCGTGGTCTTTTAAGGGATTACATAACTTTTGTAGTTGTAAATTTCCGGGCGGCCCTTTGGTCGCCCGGTTTTTTTAAGCCGCGCCTCATTGTTAATTTTTTTGCAACGCCGCAATCAGTTCTTTCAGCGTTTCTTCGGCTTTTTCAGAGGGTACCTGGCAGGTTCCCACCTGCTTGTGGCCGCCGCCGCCATACTTCAGCATGAGATTGCCGACATTGACATCACAGGTGCGATTGAGAATGGAATAGCCCACCGTAAACACGGTATTTTGTTTTTTCAGCCCCCACATGACCTGGATGCTGACATTGCATTCCGGATACATGGCATAGATGGTAAAACGGTTGCTCGTATAAATTTCTTCCTGTTCACGCAGGTCAAGAAGCAACACGTTGCCCTGCAGGGAACTGTGCTGTTTGGCCATTTCCCGGAACTTGGTTTCCTGCTCGAAATAACGGTCGCTCCGTTCTTTTACATCATTGATGGCCAGGATCTCTTCGGCGCTTTTTTCCGCGCAGTAGTCGATCATGTCCAGCATAAGCTGGTAGTTGCTTATGCGGTAATCGCGGTAGCGGCCAAGGCCGGTGCGCGGGTCCATGATATAGCCAAGCAGAACCCACCCTTTTGGGTTGTTGATATCATCAATGGTCAGCATGCCGCTATCCACACGGTCAACGGCATCGAGCATCTCATCCAGTTTTTTGTCGAATTTTTTATGTCCGCCGTAATATTCCCAAATAACGCGAGCGCAACTTGGCGCGGCTTTGCTCATTCCCGTAAACGTTACCTCGCCCAACCGCTCCGATTCGCTGCTGTGGTGGTCAAACCATATGCCGCAGCCCGGCACAAAGGGCACATTGGCCAAAATGTCATTACTGGTGATTTCAATCAGGCCGTCTTGAAGATCTTTCGGGTGGGCATATTTGTACTCGTCAATAAGCCCCAGGATTTTCAGCAGGACTGCGCAGGCCAAACCATCAAAATCGGAACGGGTGACAAGACGCATGGAAAACCTCCGGTGTGCTTATTTATGTTTCAAACAGCCTGGCATCAGGCTCCGTTTGGCTATCCCTGCCCGATGCTTATGTAATCGGTTAGAACATATCACACTTGCGTTAACAAGCAGTATCAGACATTAGTTACGCTTTTCTCTGTCCCGTTTAAGCGCGGCAAAACTTCTGTCATAAGTTGCTTCGCATTCTTTACTGAAAAAACATGCCGGAAACTCATTCCCGCGCAAATGATAAGCAAGGCAATCGCAGCACTTTCCCCGCCGTGGGCACGAATACGTGCATGGGCATTTCATAGCTTTGTTATGCTGACAACTCATTTTTCGCTACCTCTTATCGGATTTGATAGAGAAAAAGTTGTTCTCTATTTGAAGCAATGATGCGGCATCGCTGCCGGGTACGGAAGAGAGAATGATCTTTACCGTTCAAGTTTACACCTACCTTGAGTTTAGCGCGATTGTGGATGATTTCAATTTCGAGATCGTTGCCGTCAATCCGTAATTTTCCAACATGGCCAGAATGCAGACCCGCCAGCTCAAACGGCAAGAAATGGAGTTCGAGCGGCAGGGTAGCTTGAAAATAAATTCCTTGCCTTGGCCACCTTCGTTTACCGTATTATGACTATATTGCGCATGAAAACCCGATAACGACTTAAAGACAGGCTAAAAAATGAGAACAGAAAAACCTTCCTCCGAGCAGAAAAAATTTGCGGAAATTGTTTTGAAAATTATTTCTCCGGAAGCAGAGCGATTCAAATTTAAACTTCACCGAAAAGAAATAACAAAATATTCAACAACAATTATATGGCGAAAGGATAATCAGTATTTAAAAGTAAATAGTACAACCTACCCGCCTGACGGATTATATTATAATATTATACTTGGTGAGGGAAGCAGCGATGATGTTTCTGAATACGACTGGAACTCTGTTGCAATATGGGCGTTAGCGGAAATAATAGACAAGAAATCGAAGATTTCTTCATATGATTTCCCTTTTGGCGACAATGTAGAAGGCAGCGTAAAAAATGCAAATAAAGATTTAATCTTATATGGAGAAACTTTTCTGAAAGGAGATCTGACAATTTTCTATGAAGCCAGAAGCAATATAAATAAAAACCGGTCTCCTTACAAAATACATAAACTTGACGAAAACGGAAAGTACATCACAGAAGACGATCCGATAAGCGCTAAGAAGAAAAAGAAATATAGTTAACTCTCTTATATGCAAGGGTAACGCGGCGCGCCAATGGGCGGGGCGACTCGCGCAAAAACGGACGGAAAGACAGCACGGCCACGCAGCGACTTCTCTTATTTGCCGATGCAAAACCGACTAAACACCTCGTTAAGGATCTCTTCCGGCGCTATCTCTCCGACTAACTCCGCCAGGGCGCGGGAGGCCTCCCGAACATCCGCCGCCGTAAACTCCGGCGGCATTTTGGCCGATACGGATTCGCCGGCGCGGGCTAGCGCTTCCAGCGCTTTGGCCACCGCAAGCCGGTGCCGCTCACGAGTCAGCGGCGCTTGAGCCAGGACAGCTCCTTCCGAAACCGCAAACTCACGCGCAATCGCATCGACAAGCCGGTCAATATTCTCCCCCGTTTTCGCCGAAAGACGGATAACTCCCCTTCCCTTGGCCGCGCCCGCCAACTCCTCTCCCGTGGCAACAGCCGGAAGATCCGACTTGTTCGCCACCACCAGATGAGGACGTTCCCGTACTTCCTCAAATGCCTGATAGTCCTCATCGCTTACTTCTCTTGCGCCATCCACAACAAAAAGAACCAGGTCCGCCCGCGCGATAACCTCTTTGCTTCGCGCAACTCCTTTGCGCTCCACAGGGTCTTCTGTTTCACGCAGCCCCGCCGTGTCCATCAAAAATACTGGAATACCCCCCACCACGATTTCCGCTTGCAGAAAGTCTCGTGTTGTTCCGGGCGTATCATCAACTATGGCCCGCTCTTCCCCCGCCATACGGTTGAGCAGCATGGATTTCCCTACGTTTGCCACACCGGCAATCGCCACCATTGCTCCATCTCGAAGTCTTTTGCCTTTTTCGTAAGAGCCTTGAAGCGACTCCAACTCACAAGATATTTCTTTTATCCGTTCGGCAAGTTGTGCATGGTTGGCCTGTGGTATATCCTCCTCGTCCCCAAAATCAATAGCCGTTTCCAGCTCCGTGAGCAATTCCAGGAGGCTTTCCCGAATTGGGCCTATTTTTTGGCCGATAGCCCCGCGCATCTGCCGCAACGCCGAAGAAGTTGCGGCTTGCGTTCGGGCGGCGATCAGATCCGCCAGCCCTTCCGCCTGGGTCAAATCCATCTTGCCGTTTAAAAACGCCCGACGTGAGAACTCTCCCGGCTCCGCCGGCGTAGCTCCAGCCGCGCAAGCCGCGCAAAGCGCCGCTTCCACCACAACCGGGCTGCCGTGCAGATGAAGCTCCACAACGTCCTCACCGGTAAAGCTGTTTGGACCGGGGAAACAGACGGCCAACGCCGCATCAAGCAAGTTTCCCGCCGCATCGCGCACATCGGCGCGCATCAGGGTCCGCGGCGGGAAAAAAGATAGGGAAAGGGAAGTAAGAGACGAAAGAATAGTGAAAGCCTTCGGGCCCGAAAGCCGCACGATTGACACGGCGCCTTCTCCGCCCGGGGTGGCTGGAGATACGATCGTTGCGCCCTCGCGCGAGCCTGGTTCGTTCTCTTTAGTCAAATCGCTTACGCAATCTCACTTTGAAACTGCCCCGATCCATCCGAAATCCATAACCCTTCGACCGGATTTGAGCGAGAAACTTCTCGCAAAGGTATGGGCGGCTTGCTTGAGCGCGAGACCTCTCCCGCAGGGTACGCCTTCTGTTTCGCCGCAAAGCCAGCCAGAGGGGGGGTGGCGGGAGCAAAAAGTCTGCGGGCGCAGTGAGGCAGGGACGGCAAACAAGACGGCCTCGAAAGGGAAGCTCCCATGCGATGTCCGATGCAGTGCGTCGGGTAGTCAAGGAGGCACGCAAACATACGAACGTTTCGGGCAAAAGAAGACGGCATGCGAAAGCGCCCGAAAGAAATAGCTTCGAGCTGGAAAACAGATGGAGCCGAAATAATGGACACGCTCAAAGTTACTCCGCTTTAAGCGGTTGTTGTTCCTTGTGAAGCCTTGGCCGCCTCCGCTTTCCGGGTGTAGAGCCACTGCTGGCCGATGCTGAGAAGATTGTTCATGAGCCAATAAAGAACCAGGCCTGCGGGGAACCCCCAGAACATGAAGGTGAAGACCACCGGCATCAAGAGCATCATCTTCTGCTGCATGGGGTCCATGGAAGCCGACGGGGTCATTTTCTGCTGGACCAGCATGGAGATCCCCATAAGCAGGGGAAGCAGCCGGATCGGCAGGGTAAACCCCAAGACGCTGATATCCCAGAGATGCTCGGGAACAGAGAGATCCGTGATCCAGAAGAAGAACGGCGCATGCCGCAACTCGATCGTCACCAGAAGCGCTTTGTATAAAGCAATGAACACCGGGATCTGAGCCAGCATGGGCAGGCAGCCGGAGAGAGGATTGATCTTGTACGTCTTGTACAGGTTCATCGTCTCCTGGTTGATCCGGTTCGTGTCCCCTTTATATTTTTCCTTGATGTTGTTCATGATGGGAGCAAGTTCCTGCATCTTACGCATGGAGACCATCGACTTCTGGGAAAGCGGGAAGAACAAGACTTTTATCAATATGGTCAGCAGGATAATGTCGATCCCGTAGTTGCCGGTGACGCGGTTGCTCGCTTTCATCAGAAATACCAGCGGCTTTGCCAGTATCCCAAACCAGCCGTAATCAATCAGGTTCTCAAGCCCCGCTCCTACCGAGGCCAAAAGATCCGCCTGCTTGGGACCGGCAAACACCTGTGTGCTGCTGAGCGCCGACTCCCCGGGCAAAAGCGTGGCGGCCTTATCCGCCATGGAGAAAAGAACACCTTTTTCGCCAAGCATTGATGCGCGCGTCAAAAACCACTGCCGCTCGGGAAAAACTACCCACGTAAAATATTTTGAATCTGAAGAAGCCCAGCGAACAGGGCCTTTGGCAACCTTTTCCTTGGATATATCTTTCAGGGTATGCCGCGCTATCGCTCCCTTGAAGTCGAAGGTCGCGATCCCGTGGAATGTATAGGAGTCGCCGGCAAGCTCACCCGTAAACAGCTGCGTGACGTTAAGCCCGGGCCGAACGTGGATGCTCTCTTTGGAGCCGTTGGTCGTCTGAAAACGCGCCTCGAAATCATAGCGGCCGCCATTGAAGACGTATTCCCGCTGTATCCGAACCCCGTCCGCGGACTCCCACAAAAGCCTAAGACTTGCGGAGTCTCCATTGGGTATTTCCAGCACTTCGGGCGCATCGGTCTTGAAAACCATGGAAGATGACAGGGCAACGCTGTTTTCTTCATACAAGGAAAGCGTATGCGGCAGGAGAGTGCCTGATCCTATCAAGTCCAGCCGCTTGCCGTTGGGTCCCGCAATATCTTTGTATTCCTTCAGCAGAAACGAGGTTATCCCGCCTCCGGCCGTTGTAACTTTCGCCGTGTACAACGGTGTCCGGACCTCGATCGTACGCGCCGGAATTGCAGCCGCCGAGGCCGCTCCCGATCCTCCTTTGGCGATGCCGGAAACTTCCTCGACCGGCTCCAATGCCTGTACCTGCCCGGTCTGCGCCAAGGCGGCGTTGTCTTTCGCCGGCTCCGGCACAGGAGCGGGCATCAATAAATGGTATATGGCAAGAACGGCGATCGACAAAACGAACGCCAGTATCATCCGCTTATTCTGTTTCATCGATTCCTCTTTCCGAAGAGCTGAATCTTTTTCGGTTCGTCTACGCCCCCTGGGTGAAAGGGGTTGCACCGCAATATTCGCCAGCCCCCGTCCAGGAGCCCAAGGAAGGCGCCGTTCATGCGAACGGATCCCATCGTATACTCCGAACAACTGGGGTAGAACCGGCAGCAATTCCCAAGGTACGGGGAGATGGCAAGCTTGTATAACTTCAAGATGCCGACGAGGAGATCCCGTGGCCGCACGGCGTGTTCTCTCAAGCTTTGTTCCATTTTCCCCACCGCTTGACAAGCGCCGCCAAAAGCTCCGCGCTCACCATGTCCAGCACAGGATTTTCCGGGGCTTTCCGGACAACTATTGCCGTGCGGGTCCCCTGCGGGAAAGCTTCCTTGTTCAGACGATAAAACTCCCGCAGGAGGCGCTTCATCCGGTTCCGTATGACGGATTTTCCGGCGCGTTTTCCCGCGGAGATCCCGACCTGCCTTCGTTCCCCTCCTCGGGCATCGCGATACACCGTAAAATGGGCCGTGCCGATCCGCTCGCCTTTTCGCACCACCTCGGCAAACTCCCGGTCGGTGCGCAACCGCTCTTCCGTAGAAAACCGGTGTTCGCGATTCTGAAAGGAGTGGGTCACTTCTTCCCGGTAATACTGACTGTAAGCCTCTTGCGTCCCTTCGCGCGGCGACGCGCAAGGACTTTGCGGCCGGCCGCGGTTGACATGCGTTCGCGGAAACCATGGGTGCGCTTCCGGCGCAGATTATGCGGTTGGTATGTACGCTTCATAGCTATTTGGCTCCTTCCATAAACGCGCTCTCTAAACTCTTGAGAAATGTGTAATATATGGCCTCAGGGAAGCATGTGTCAACCTGATAGACGAAAAATGTCGTTCTTTGGGAGCTTTATGCCTGGCCAGAATAATCTGCTGTATCGCTATTTGAGGCGGCTTCTCCGCTTCCCTCGCATTTTCCCGATGGAGTATAACCCGTCTTCCAAAGAAGTGCTGGAGCGGGAGTTTCTCTATGACCTGACCAGGGAAAATCCCGGAAACTGCCTTTTCGGACGATACGATGAACAAAAAGTACTCGCCATCGCTGAAAAAGCGGGGCTTTTGCGCGGGATGGCCAGACTTGGTTATAGCAACCCAATCCTGTCCCTGTCGTGTTCCGACCCAGCGGATCAGCGGATCTGCTTTTATGCCGGAGAACAGATCCGGGAGCGGCTTCTTCTGGAACTGCGCCTCAACCTGTCCAATTTCCACCCAAAGCGCAAGATCGGACCGTTTGGAAAAGAGGCCTGTTTCCGGATGCTGATGCTCCTGTGGCTGGTCCTGTCCGACCCCGACCGCGATTTCCCCCTGGACCGCCCTCGCCTGCCGGGACAAAACCACCCTGGCCTTGGGCTTCTTGACGAGGTGTTTTTCCTTTTGAGGACATTTGCGCGCGAGCTTTCCGTGGACGGAATGCTGGATATGCCGGAACACTTTCACACCGCGCTGTTTTATTCCCGCACCTTCCGCTACCTCGATCCGGAGGTGGAAGGACGGTTCCTCGCAATTTCCCGTGACCTGAAAGGTGTGCCGCTTGCTCTGGCCTCGGACGCAATCCGGAGAAACTGTCTGTTTGACCGGTCCACCGGGCGGCCTTTGCCGTGGCAGGCGTCGGAACAGGTGATGACGGAGAGGGGGCTGCTGCGTAAATTTTTCAACTCGGCGGAATATCGTGAGGCGCGCGACGAAGCCCGATCAAAAACCCGCGCGATTGTCAACTGGGATCTTTATCGGGAAAAACTCTCCTCCGGCGACCGATAAAAAAATACCCTTGATTCTTTTTTTTTCTGCTGATAGTTTCGAACCTCCTTCGGAATTATCGAAGCGTACTGGCAGATATAACCCGAACGGGTTTCAGTGTGTATTACCGCAGAATAAACTCAGGCAAACAGCCTAATAATAAATATCTTTTGGAGTTATCCACAGGTGTGGACAACCATGTTGGCAACTTTTTCTACCCTATGCGCTTAAGAGTCGATAAATGAACCGTTTTCCGACTTTGCTAATCAGTAATCGTTATCCGGCGCGGGCTCCAAAACAATGACGGGCGCCACGGCCTCAAAAGACTGGGACAAGGTTCTCGGAACCCTGAAAAACGCCGTGAGCGAGCAGGTATTTGAAACCTGGTTGCGTCCGTTACGGTTTGTTGCCAAGGAAGGCTCGGTCATCCTCCTGGCCACTCCGCATAGATTTTTCAAGCAGTGGATCGAAGACAACCACTTTGATCAGATCGAGGCGATCGCCCGCAAGGAATTGGGAGAGGATATTTCGATAGATATCGTAGTGGGTGAAGGGGAGGAAGAACAATCTCAGCATGTAGATTCGTCTAAATTTCTTCCGCCCGCGGGTGAGGCGCCTGTTCGCGTCCGCAAAGCTTGCACGACACTAAATCTTCGCTACACCTTTGACCGGTTTGTTATAGGCACAGGGAACCAGTTTGCCCACGCGGCCGCTTACGCCGTAGCCAGCAGTCCCGGAGCCAGTTATAACCCCCTATTTATCTACAGCGGCGTCGGCTTGGGGAAAACTCACTTGCTGCACGCCATAGGCAATGAGGCGCTGGCGCGTCACCCAAACCTGCAGGTTTGTTACATCCCGGCGGAAAAATTTACCAATGAGCTGATCAATTGCATTCGAACAAACCGTATGCAGGAGTTCAGGGAACGATACCGTAACGCGGATGTCCTTCTGGTGGATGATGTCCAGTTCATAGCCGGCAAGACCAGCACCCAGGAAGAGTTTTTTCACACCTTCAACGATCTTTATAACTCCCGGAAACAGATCGTGGTTTCCAGCGACAAGTTTCCAAAAGAAATACCCGATCTCGAAGAACGCATCCAGTCACGGTTTGAGTGGGGTCTTGTCGCCGACATACAGGCGCCCGATATAGAAACCCGCGTGGCAATCGTCAACCGTAAAGCGGAGGCGGAAAATATCCCTTTGCCGGAAGATGTTGCGCATTATCTTGCTTCGGTTGTCAAAAGCAATGTCCGTGAACTGGAAGGGTATCTCATCCAGATAGGCGCCCGCGCGTCTTTGATGAACAAGGAAATAAACCTTGAGCTTGCCAAGTCATTTCTCTCGTCGCTGGCCGCTGTCGGCAAGGAAATTTCCCCCGACAACATCATCAAAACAGTAGCCGACCACTACAAGCTGAAAATCTCCGAGTTGCGCTCCGATCGAAGGTTCAAGCTGGTGGCTGTTCCCCGCCAGATTGCCATGTACCTCATCCGGAAAATAACCAACTGTTCCTTCCCGGAAATCGGCCATCTTTTTGGAGGACGTGATCACACCACCGTCATGTACGCGGTAAAAAGAATTGAGCAGAAACTTACTGACGATGTATCTTTAAGAAACACAGTTGAATCCCTCAGGAAAAAAATAGAGGGATAACCATGTGGAAAAAATGAAGGGGTTTTTGCTATCCACAGACATGCGCGCCTTGGGCTTTCATTCACACACTTTTTACAAACAGCCCGCGTTCACGCCCAACGCACACACGCGCCGGTTTTCCACAGATTCCACATCCCCTTCTATTTCTCCTGATTTTTTAAATTATTAAATATAAGAAGAGGACAACATGAACTTCTCTGTGGACAAGGATCACCTGATTGACGTTCTGGCCGGGATACAGAGAGTCGCGGAGAGAAGACACACCATGCCGGTTCTCTCCCACACGTTGATGACGGTCAAAGGGGATACCTTGACTGTCGTTTCTTCCGACCTGGAGATAGTAATCCGTTGTACCCAACAGGTAACCGGAAGCGAATCCGGATCGTTTGCCTTGCCTGCGCGTAAACTGCTGGACATCGCCAAGGTGCTGCCAAAGGATAGTCAGGTAAAGATCTCCCTGAAAGAGAGCAACTACGTCGAAATATCTTCCGGAAGATCTCATTTTCGTCTTGCGGGACTGCCGGCTTCCGAATTTCCGGAGATGCCCGAAAAACCCCCGGGCAAATCGGTCCCGGTTGATCCGGAACTGTTTTGCAGACTCGTAGAATCCGTGGCACAGTTCGCCTCTTCCGATGAAACCCGCTACAACTTTACAGGTATTCTTCTTGAGTGTTCGGAGGATGAGGCGTTTCGGATGGTGGCGACCGACGGCCACCGTCTTGCGATGGCGGAAGAAAAAACCCAAGGGATAGGGGAGCTTTTTTCATCCAGAAGAATTCTTGCGCCAAAGAAGGGAATCCTTGAAATAAGCAAGCTGGCCGAATCGGGGCCGGGGTCGATAGAGTTGTCCGCCTCCGATAAATTTCTTTTTGCGTCAAAAGGGGAAACGGAAATTTGGGTGCGTCTTTTAGACGCGGATTTCCCGGATTACAGCCAGGTTATTCCAAAGGAAAATTCGCTTATGGCAACGGTTGACCGCAACGCTTTTGCCGAAGTGTTGCGCCGCGTAAGCGTTATGTCTCCCGATAAGGTACACAGCATAAAGTTTTCGTTTTCCGGCAGGCAGCTTGAAATATCTTCCGTCAATCCGGATCATGGAGAAGCACAAGATTTGCTCGAAGTTGAATATGAAGGACCGGCCCTGAAAATTGGTTTCAACGGCAGGTATCTGCAGGAAGCAATTACCGGAATCCGGGAAGAAAAGATGGTCTTGCGGATAAAAGACGAAGTATCGCAGGTCATTTTACAACCTGAAAAGGATACGTCTTATCTTGCTCTTGTGATGCCTATGCGGATTTTTTAAACAGTAGATACCGATTTAAGATCAGACTGCTGACTGAATAATATAGTTTTTATGCGCAATGAAATAGTTTTACGATAGTACAAAGCACATTATTTATGACCGGATTATTTTTTAAAGTGGCTATTTAGAGTAAACGTTCATTTTTTAAAATGTATGATTTATCCATGGAATAAAAGCGATACAGTAGCTATTTACGGCTTGTCAATAATGGTTGTAACCGGAAAGTATGCGATTTTGCCTGATCTGGTCCGGAAGAACGTTATTCAATTAGAATACATCCTGCTGATTTTCTTTGTCTTTTCCTTTACATTCACCTTAAAAATGGTATAATTTACCGTTTTAAATATTTTAGTTTTCGGGAACAGGAGAGCGCGCATGGCTGGAGGAAATGGTAGCCGCGCCGACGAAGGAAACGGCAAGGAATATACTGGCGAAAACATTCAGGTTTTAAAGGGACTTGAAGCGGTTCGCAAGCGCCCGGCCATGTATATCGGAAGCACGGACGCCCACGGTCTGCACCATCTTGCCTATGAGGTCGTAGACAACGCGATTGACGAGGCGATGGCGGGATATTGCAACACTATTTTCGTCATTATCCACGCTGATAACTCGGTGACCATAGAAGACGACGGCCGCGGAATCCCGGTCGATATAATGAAGGAGGAGGGAAAACCCGCCGCCGAGGTGGTGCTCTCAATCCTGCACGCCGGCGGCAAGTTCGACCGCGAAACATACAAGGTGTCCGGCGGGCTCCACGGTGTCGGCGTGTCCGTAGTAAACGCTTTGTCCGAGACATTAACCGCCGAAATTCGGCGCGACGGCTCGGTTCACCAGATCAGCTTTGCCAGGGGGCTGGTCACATCCGCGCTGAAGATTGTCGGTAAATCGCGCAAGACCGGAACAAAAATTACTTTCAAACCCGACGCGCAAATTTTTACGGAAACAGAGTTTTCGTTTGACACCCTGTCGCAGCGGCTGCGGGAGCTGTCGTTTTTAAACGCCGGCCTGAAGATTTCCATTCTCGATGAGCGCAGCGGCAAGAGCCACGATTTCCAGTACAAGGGCGGTATTGTCGAGTTTGTGAAGCATTTGAACCGCAACAAGACGCCGCTTCATCCCAAGCCGGTATATATCGAAGGAGAGAAGGACCGGGTCCAGATCGAGGTGGCGCTGCACTATAACGATTCGTATCAGGAGATGGTCTTTTCTTTTGTAAATAACATCAACACACATGACGGCGGCACGCACCTGACAGGTTTTCGGCAGGCGCTGACGCGGGCGATAAACCAGTACGCAAACCAGGGGAACCTGCTCAAAGGAATCAAGGAAAACTTAAGAGGCGACGATCTCAACGAAGGACTGGCGGCTGTAATCTCGGTTAAGGTGCCCGAACCGCAGTTTGAAGGGCAAACCAAGAACAAGCTTGGTAACAACGAGGTGAAGGGCCTGGTCGATTCGCTGGTCTATGAAAAGCTGATGATCGTCTTTGAAGAAAACCCGTCTGTCCCGAAGAAAATTATAGAGAAAGGACTCGAAGCGGCGCGGGCGCGCGAGGCGGCGCGTAAAGCCAAGGAGCTGGTGCGTAAAGGACCGTTGGATGCGGCGGGGCTGCCCGGCAAGCTGGCCGACTGCCAGGAGAAAGATCCGGCGCATTGCGAACTTTTCATAGTGGAGGGCGATTCGGCGGGCGGTTCGGCAAAACAGGCGCGTGACCGTCGATACCAGGCGATATTGCCGCTGCGGGGGAAGATCCTCAATGTCGAAAAGGCGCGCATCGACAAGATGCTGGCTTCCACCGAGATTCGGGTGATGATTACGGCGCTTGGCACGGGGATAGGCAAAGAAACGTATGAACCGGGCAAGCTCAGGTACGGAAAGATCATCATAATGACGGATGCCGATGTGGACGGCGCGCATATCCGGACACTTTTACTCACATTCTTCTTCCGGCATATGCGGGAGCTGATCGACCGGGGCAATATCTTCATCGCGCAGCCGCCGCTTTACGGAGTGCGGCGCGGCAAAGAGATAACGTATCTCAAGGATGACGCGTCATTCCGCAAATACCTGATTGACCGCGGCGCGGAAGGGAAAAAGGTTGTGGGCACAGCCGACGGGGCGTCGGGCAACGGATCGCTTACAGGACAGAAGCTGGTTTCGTGGCTTGGCAGGATCTCCAGGCTTCAGGAGATCACTATACGCGCGGAGCGCCGTGGAATTCCGGCGTTTGTCTTCATGCCGCTGGCGGCATGGGCGGCCGAAGGCGCTGCGGCTCTTTGCAATGAAAATACGGCGAAGAAGTTCTTCGATGCGTTATTGGCGGAGTGGAAGAAAAGCCGGAAAGAGGTTACCGGCGCCGCGTTTTTGATCGAACCGGATACTTCCGCTGACGAAAGCGAAGGGGTGCGCGCGCGGCTGTCCTGGAAGCGAGGCGGCATCCCGATGGAGTGCCATGTCGACCGGAAGATGCTGATGGCGGCTGATCTGCGCGAAGCGGGAACAATCTGGAAACAGATCTTTGAAGCGCTGCCGCCGCCGTACCGGATGGAAGGAGAGGGAAGCTTCCCCGAGGCCGACGGGCCGCTTTGCCTGCTTGAGCAGGTGATGGAGACGGGCAAAAAGGGTCAGACGATTCAGCGATACAAAGGCTTGGGCGAGATGAACCCTGAGCAGCTCTGGGAGACGGCGATGAATCCGGAGACACGCGAGCTATTGCGTGTGGAACTGGGCGACGGCACGGATGCCGACGAGATTTTCTCGCGCCTGATGGGCGACCAGGTTGAGCCGCGCCGCGAGTTCATCGAGCAAAACGCGATGAACGTGCAGATACTGGATATCTGAAACTCCCCAAACAAAAAAATCTGTTTCCAGTGAAGACTAAAAGGATATGTGGCGCCGCGGGCTAGCGCAAAAAAGAGATGGATTTGAAATTCACCAAAGTTAAAAAGAAGCGACTGTATATAGATGTCCTTTTCCAGCTCCAGGAATACCTGATCAAAGAAAAAGTTTCGCCGGGCCAAAGGCTGCCTTCCGAACGGGAGCTGGCATTGATGTTCGGTGTCAGTCGTATTTCTATCCGCGAAGCCCTGGCAATTTTAGAAACCAAGGGATTGGTGGAACGAAAGGTAGGCGGCGGAACCTTCAGCACAGGGACGGCTAATTTTGCGGTCACCTCGTTAATGCAGGAAGTCGCGAAAAAGCAGGGTGTGACCAAGGAGCCGATGGAAGTCCGTCGGGTTATAGAACCAAAACTTGCCGGCCTTGCCGCGAAGAACATTTCCGACAAATTGCTGCTGAAGCTGAAAACCAACCTGGATCGGCAAAAACAGAAGCTGATGAAAGGACAAGACATCACGGATCTTGATCGGGAGTTTCATTTCACGATAGCCAAAGCGACGAAAAACTCCATCTTCACAGGATTGCTGGAAGCGTTGCGCTATGCGTTGGAAGATACAAGAGCCAAATCTCTTAACGCCCCGGAAGGCGTAAAAGTGTCTTATCTTGGACACGAGGCCATCTATGCCGCGCTGGAATCCCGCAATCCCGATAAAGCGGAAAAAGCGATGGCCGACCACATAATTCAAGTGGAAAAACTTATCCTGGACTACCTGGCCGAGCAGGAACGCGCCTCCAAAACCTGATTTTGTACTGTGGCCCTTGTGCGGCACAACGCGTGGTATGCCCCTTGGAATCTTTAAGCGATCCCAGATGCAAAAAATTAGGAGTTGACAGTTGTCCGCCCTCGTAATACGTTCTTGAATCCGGTTAAGTGGTATTACCAATTATCCATTTGGCGAGAGGAACATGAGTTAGCGCGCATTGGGAAAACAGATAAATTCAGTTAGGCGGACAGGTACAAGACAGATAATTACAAAAGGAGAAATAGCTGTGGGAAAAACAGCTTTTTTAATCATTGACATGCAAAAAGACTTTTGCCTGCCTGGCGCGCCTTTCGAGGTATTCGGAGCCATGAAAGTGTCTGAAAAGATTAAGGAAGCTCTGGATGCCTGCCGGGCGCATGGTTTGCCGGTGGTTCACGTTTTCCGCTACTACCGGGCAGACGGCAGCGATGTGGAACTCACCAGATACGACGGGTTTGTAAAAGCGGGTACCAGCCTTGTCCGGGGAACCGAATCGGCGAAGATTCTGGATAATTTGAAACCTGTTGACGGCGAATACCTGGTGATAAAGCAGCGCTGGAGCGCATTTTTCCTGACAGAACTGGATCTGTTATTAAGACGCTTGGGTGTTGACCAAATAGTTGTAACCGGTGTTCAAACACCAAACTGCATAAGAGGCACTGTCTGGGATGCCAATTCCCTTGATTACGAGGTTATAGTTTTGACTGACGGAACTGGAGCCAAAACCGATGCCGTTCACGAAGCGAACCTTTTTGATATGAAAAACATAGGCATTCAATTGATGAGTACGGAGGAATTTGTCAGCAGCCTTCCTGATCCTCCCCGTGGAAATCAAGTTGCCAATATCCGTATGGATATCGAGAAAAAGAAGATCGTTCCAGAACCGGCAGCTTATTAAGAATAAAAATTATAGATAAAAGAGAAGAAATAGAAGCGGCATATGTGTGTGTCCGGCGTGCGAGAACAAACCGGCAAAAGAGATATTTTGATAAGGATTAATATTTTAAATACTTGTCAAAGAAGCAGGTTGTTCTTTGGCAAATATTCTTCTCCAACGAAAGCATGCTTGGGGATCATGGCGTGGATGCCATGCGCGAAATTGGCTACTTGAGTGACCCGCAGGTCCGCGCCCATGCTACAGAAGGCGTAAGCGTCATCTTCCGGCATTCCGTAATGGTTCTTGAGAAAACGAATCGCTTTTTGTACCGCCATCTTGCAGGCTTCATGAAGGTTGGTATTAAAGCCCAGCGTGATCCAGTGCTCCGGTGTGGAAATAAACGGCCAGTCGACTTTATGACCGAGATCTTTACGCGCGGTTATGCGTAATGTGATGTTCCGGAAAGCCCCCTCGAGCGCGCTGACATTTACCTCGCCGTCTCCTTGAGCCAGATGGGCGTCCCCCGTAACCAACCCCGCGCCTTTTACCCATACCGGCATGTAAAGCACGGTTCCGGCAATCAACTCTTTACAGTCAAGGTTTCCCGCATGTTTTCCCGGAGGCACATTGGCGTACCTTCCCGGTTCCGGCAACTGAACTCCCAATGTGCCGGGGAAAGGGCGCAAAGGTAATTTCACTCCCGGAAGAAATTCGAAATTATTTCTTTCCAGATCCACCCGGTACCACTTCACCCGGCCTTTGTGGAAATCATCGGCAAGCAGGCCCTGTTTCATAAAAGAGGGCTCCGGATTGATATTGAACCCGTGCTCTTTCGGGACGATCTCCAGAATCTCGACCTGGAGAATATCGCCCGGCTCGGCGTCTTCGACATATATCGGACCTGTCAGGTGGGTATGATTCGGACGCCGCTCCATTTTTTCCACGCCGGTTGACGGATCAGGGTAAAAATATGTTCCGGGGTATTGCGCCATCTCTTCTTTGTACATTTTGACCCATTCCTCGGCTTGAACTCCCGGAACCATTCTTCCCATCAAATGCGTGCCCGTTTCGATTGCTACCGTATCCCCGGACTTTATGAGCAACACAGGCGGGAGTGAATTGTCGAAATACCCGCCTGTAGAGATCCTGGAACCCGCCGCTTTTTCGGATTGTGATGTTTCTCCTGGCGCGGGGAGAGTGATTTTATGAAAACTTCCTTGGCTGACGGACACCCCGGGTTCTTTTGGGCGGTTGTTTTTCGAAGCTCCTTCATTGCGCATATCGTTTCCCTCCCGCTTTTTCTCGTGCTTTAAAGTCTTTCTATGGACCGCATACGGAGGAATCCGGCTTTCGCGAATCGCGGGATGCCGGGCTTGCGGTCTAAATGGTTAAATGGTATTACCATTTTAGATACCAGGCATGGTAATATTTCAATTTTCAGGAGTCAACCGGGGTATTTTTGGTCATATTGTGTTTTGCCCTTGATTTTAAGGGTTTATCCTGCGGAAGAACAGTTTTTATGCCTGCGCCGAGGATGGGGCGGGCGGAATCATTCCAGATTTTGTCCCGCCGCCTTTGTGCGGCATAAACATGCCGTACGCCAAAACTCCCTTTCCGGCAATCTTTAAGCGGCCTCTGACGCGAAAAACTTAAGAGTTGACAATTGTCCGCTTGCATAATATTTTCTTGCAATCGGTTAAATGGTATTACCAATTATTCGCTCTACGGGAGGCGGCATGAACTACGTGTACATCGGAAAGACGGAAATTTTAGCCTTGGTCGTTGGTCTTGTCACCGGCGCGATCTACGGAGGTTTGAACCTTCCAATTCCTGCGCCAAACGTTCTTGGCGGCAACCTGGCCATACTGTTCACCTTCATCGGCCTGGTTATCGTCGGATTGATACGGGGCGAAGTGAAGTTTGGTCCACCCCCGAAAGACAAGTAAATCAATCACTTATAGTCACTTAAACATTAAGGAGGCTCTTAAAATGTTTGAATCCATCGAATTTCAGGCATCTCTGGTTGGCCTGGTCACAGGAGTACTCTATTCCTGGCTTCGTTTGCCGATACCCGCGCCAAACGTTCTCGGGGGAATTCTTGCCATATGGGGCACCTATCTTGGTCTTATCATAGTGCAGGCGCTCAAATAGTGTTTTGACGGCAGGTCAGAAATTAATTGAAACATTTTCGAATCGGGCGTTGATTTTCTGGGTCCGGTTCGTTGCGTAAAGATTCTTAAAGGACTTTTAAGGAGGAAAAGCCGTTGCCGAACTATCACATTCTGAAAGCAACCCCGGAGACGGTGAAATGGGGGTACTTCGACAATTCACAAAAACCGGCGCTGACGATCAAGCCGGGCGATATCGTTGAAATAGAAACCATTACACATCACGCCGGAGACGCGCCTGACCTGCTGATGGATGACGGCGTGCGCGCGATCTACGATGCGATTCCTGAATCCGAACGGATTCCGGGCGTCCATATCATGACCGGACCAATATGCGTGGAGGGGGCCGAACCAGGCGATGTTCTCGAAGTGAAGGTTTTGGACATGAGGCCAAGGCTTGATTACGGAATAAATTTCGGGGCCAACTGGGGACTTCTTTACGAGGATTTCAAACAGAAGGAACATGTGGTCATTTTCAAGATCGACATGAAAAGCGGCTTGGTAAAAGCGGTTTCCTCGTATCCGTATTGGACGCTTTGCGACAAGCCGGGAAGGATTACCGAGCCAGGGAAAGTGCCCCGTACACCGTGCCTGAAAAACATCTATGTGCCCGCGGGGCTTCATTTTGGCACCGCCGGCGTGGCTCCCAAGGAAGCCGGAAAAATCGACACTGTTCCTCCCGGACCGTTTGGCGGCAACATCGACAATCGCAGTTTCGTTTCCGGGACAAGCATGCTCTATCCGGTGCAGGTCAAAGGCGCGCTCTTTACCGCCGGTGACGCGCATTTTGCGCAAGGCGACGGTGAAATATCCGGCACCGCTATTGAAGGACATGTAAACGCGACCCTTCAATTTTCCTTGAACAAAAATGTCAAACTGATCGAAAATCCGGTATTAAATTCTTCCACAAAATGGACGGTTCATGGTTTTGACGAGGATCTGAACCAGGCAATCCGCCGGTGCGCGCTGGAAGCGATTGCATTTCTTTGTGCCAATTACGGCTTGAGCAGGGAAGAAGCTTATGCCTTGCTGAGTATCGCCGGAGATTTTCATGTTACACAAGTTGTAGACCGCAAGAAGGGAGTTCACTGCTCTATACGCAAAGCTTTATTTGTTCCCGCTGAGTAGTTCCTATTCTGTTTTTGTCTAAAACGGCCGGGATGAAGGAATTATCCCGGCCTTCGTTTTTTTAAGGTCTCCGATAATCTTGATATACAGGTATAGTCCGAAGCTTTATTGTTACCTCGCGTAATAACTGTGGTTTTGCCCGGAGGACCGTTGTTGTTGGATACACTTCGGGCGAGGAGATAGCAGCGCTGCGGTTTTGAGCTCCCCCCCCCTGGTTTTTACGATCCGGCTGCTCAAAAGAAAATGCTTTCAGTGTGGCTGCAAGCCTGTTTTATACGCCCTCGCAGTTTGTTTGCGCGGCCTTGGCAAGATTTGTTACTGACCAAGTAACAGTAGTTTGTCTTATGTAGGGTTAAGTTTTTTCTCAAAGCATCCGATATAGGATAAGAAAACTATTTTCTATTGGTCAAAGCGTCTTGGATTGGAGGAAAGTGACAGAAATTTCTATGTAAGTCTCGAAACTCCGGCAATATTTGAGGTAATGAGGATGTGTATGATCCAGGCTGTTAAGTTACAGCCCGGATCGGTTGTGAAAGGTAATTTCCGTGGTTCTGCTGTTGGAATTTCTCAGTATCATAATATGTGGGAAACAACCTTGGTTCCCGTGAGCAGATCTGGAGCTTCACGGTTTGTGGCTGAGCGGAAATAAATTGTTATGAGTTACGACAGTGGAATATGCGGTGGTACGTTGCGGACCAAGGAAGAGATTTGAAAGGAGAGAGGGGGCATGGCAGATTCCGAGGTCATCAGGGAAAACGGGCGGGCGAAAGTCATATTGCCGCAAGAGTTGATTGCCGAAGAGGTTCCTCAGATTCGGCAGGCGCTGAAACAGGAGATAGCCGAAGGCGCCGACGAAATTGTGTTTGACCTGTCTGAAACGGAATCCGTAGACTCCGTGGGAATCTGTCTGCTGATTGCGGCATGCAACAGCATGTCCATGGTCGAAGGGACCGTCCGTCTGATTGGCCTGTCAGAAGATATACTCAAATTGCTCCAGGGCATGAGACTTGCGGACAGCCTGAACGCCGCGCCCGCATCCGGGGAGGGTTCCAATGGTTGATGACATCGACATCCTGCAAGAATTCGTCAACGAATCGCTCGAACACCTCGGTACGATTGAGGAAGAGTTGCTGGCAATGGAGGAGTCCGGGGAAAATTTCGACGAAGGGGTCGTTAACAGGATTTTCCGCGCGGCTCACTCTATCAAGGGCGGCAGCAGCTTTTTCGGCCTAAACAACGTAAAGGAACTGGCCCACAGAGCCGAGACGATTCTCGACATGGTTCGCTCCCGCGAGATGGCGCCAAACCCGGACGTTATCAACATTTTGCTGGCGGCATTCGACAAACTCCGGGAAATGCTGAACAACACGGAGGCAAGCGAACGAGCCAATATCGGCGACCTGCTGTCTAAACTGGACGCTGTTGTCTCCTCCTCCAAGTCTGGCGGCAAGAAGGCCCCGGCCCCAAAACCTCAAGAGAGTAAAGAGCCACCACCTCCTCCGAAGGCACAGGCGGAACCTCCACCCCCGCAGGCGCAGAAAGAATCGGCGCCCCCGCAGGCGGCTCCGCCGCCCCCTGTCCCGAAGGATACCGGGCTGCCACAGGCGGATATCGACCGGGCGCGCCGGTTTGGCCAGTACATATACAAAATTGATTGCGACCTGGTCAGCGACATAGAAAAGAAGGGCAAAACCGTCAAAACCTTTTTCGACGACCTTATGTCCACCGGCGAGATTCTGGATTGCGTGGTGAACACCGCCGGCGTCGGGACGCTTGATGATTTTGTATGCGATCCTGTTCCGCTGAGCGTGGTGTTTGCGACAATCCAGGAGCCGGATATTGCCCGGGTGCTGCTCGACACCATTCCTCCGGACAATATCCATACCCTTTTTGATTTGCGTGAGGATGCCGCGCCTGCGCCCACCGCCGGTCTGGATGTAATACACCTTGCCCAGCGCGCCGGAGTCCACGATTTTCTTGATCATCCTCATGTTCTCGTCAAAGCGCGGCTGGAAGCCGATGCTGAGCACCTTGCCGCTGGCCTTCTCCGCTTTGCAGATGGCCACGGCCTCCTCCGTGGTGACGCACATGGGGTTTT